>OGES01001411.1_pt1 | contig 19212 bp, 20 predicted proteins | sample 1570711 | NCBI WGS metagenome assembly OGES01 (sample SAMEA2582133, study PRJEB24529) | metagenome | biome: Human gut stool | place: China | collected 2011 | reverse complement strand
TACCGAAGCAGCCCGCAAGTCAGCGGAGACAGGCCGGGTATCAGAAGAAAACAAGAGAAAGGCTGCTGAAACTTCCCGCGCTACGGCTGAAACTTCCCGTTCGTCAGAAGAAGATAAGAGAAAGCAGAATGAAGATGAGCGTAAAACTGCGGAAGGTACTCGTTCATCAAATGAGGCTAAGCGTGTAAATGCCGAAACGGAGCGTGTCGAAGCAGAGTCTCAACGCAAGTCAGAGTATGCCGGTATTGTGCAGGAAATGACACAAGCAACAAATGAAGCCACCGGACAGATTGCTCTTGTCAAGCAATTAACAGATGATGCGAATGCAGCTAAAAATGCATCTGTTGAGCAGACGGCTCTTGCAAAGAAAGCTACAGATGCGGCTAATACTGCGGCTGGTAGTGTTAATGCAGCTAAAGATGCTGCAACTACTGCGGCTGCAGGGGCCAATGCTGCCAAAGCTGAATCAGAAGCTCAAACCGCCTTAGCGAAGAAAGCGACAGATGAAGCAAATGCGGCTAAAAATGCATCTGTAACACAGACAGGATTAGCAAAAAAAGCGACTGACGATGCGAACGCTGCTGCATTGGCGGCTAACAATGCGGTTTCAGGAGTTGACGCAAAAGTGAAAGCTGCAGTCGATGCGCTTGTTGCCGGTGCTCCGGATGCTCTCGATACACTTATTGAGTTAGCGAACGCACTTAACAATGATCCTAACTTTGCTACGACGATGGCAACAGAGCTGGGAAAGAAACTTAATATTTCTGATATTGTTAATAATCTGACAAGTGGAGGGACTAATAAAGTCCTTTCTGCCGAACAGGGAAAGGCATTGAAAGCAGCTCTGGATACACACAACCATGATAGCAGATATGAACTGATAATCACTAAACTTACAGCCTTTAATAAGAATTTTGGGACTAGTGCTGGGACCGTGTGCGAGGGTAACGACGCCCGGTTAAGCAATGCAAGAACTCCGTTAGCTCACACGCATAAGAAAGCGGATATTAGCGACTTCCCAACCTCGATGCCGGCAAGCGATGTACCTGCATGGGCGAAAGCAGCTTCTAAGCCAGCCTATACAGCAAGCGAAGTAGGTGCATCTCCATCTAATCACAATCATGCAGGTACATACGAACCTGCATTCACTAAAAACTCTGCCTTTAATAAGAATTTTGGTAGTGCAGAAGGAACCGTATGCGAGGGAAATGATGCCCGGTTAAGTGACACACGTGTACCGAAAGCGCATACTCACAAGAAGTCTGAAATAAGTGATTTTCCAACTTCGATGCCAGCAAGCGATGTACCTGCATGGGCGAAGGCTGCAAGTAAACCATCCTATACAGCTTCCGAAGTTGGTGCGTCTCCGTCGAATCATACTCATACAGGGGTCTATCAGCCAGCAGGAAGTTATGCAGCGAGTTCGCATAAACACGGAGCAACGGATATAACTCCTGATGGTACTCACCGCTTTGTTACTGACACGGAAAAAGAGACCTGGAACAGTAAAGCTGCGGGAAACCATAATCACGATTCAGTATATCAACCTAAAGGTAGCTATGCACCGTCTTCTCATAAACATGCAGCAACTGACATTACGGACGATTCTACACATCGTTTTGTCACAGATTCGGAAAAGTCAACTTGGAATAGTAAAGCGGCAGGAAATCACAACCACGATTCAGTATACCAACCCAAGGGTAGTTATGCTGCAAGTTCTCATAAACATACAGCGACAGACGTTGAAGAAGATTCGACTCATCGTTTTATGACGGATGCAGAACGTACAAAACTTAGTGGAATAGCCTCCGAAGCTAATAATTACTCTCATCCGGCTTCTCATCCAGCATCAATGATTGAAGAAAGTACTACAAGAAAATTCATGACGGATGCGGAGAAAACTTTACTAAGTTCTCTCGGAACTAAGGCTGCTCAAATTAAAGAGCAAAACTTAGGACAAAACGGTTATCGAAAATATGAAGATGGATTATTGATTCAATGGGGATATATGTCTCCAAACTCAATGAACAGTACTACAGGTGAACAATATGTATTTTTGTCTACATCATTCTACAATGATACTTACACAGTAATTACTACGGTTATAAGTAGCTATACATCTCCTATTGTAAAAGAGATAGTCAGGAAATATACTTCTTATTTTATTACTAAATCAATTCAATATGGATCAATAGCTGGGGAAAGTTATGGTTGGTTTGCAATAGGTAGATGGAAACTTTAAAAATAAGAATTATGAAGTATTGGAAACAAGGATTCTATGACGAACCTATAGACGGTTCCGTAGAAATTACGGAAGAGCATTATCAGGAGTTGTTAGCTGGGCAGTCGGCTGGATTAATAATCGCTGAAAGCAAACAAGGCTATCCGATCTTAGTTGTGTACGAAGCTACTATCGAAGAAACCAGAGCGCAAAAACTTGATGAATTACGATTGTTCGATTCATCCCAAACAGTGAATCAGTTCAGTATAAACGGAGTATTGGGATGGCTAAACAAGTCTACACGCGTCGGGCTTATGAACTCAATCAATATTGAGAAAGAAGCCGGACGATCTGAAACAAGTATCTGGATTGGTGATACAAAGTTTGTCTTATCAATCGAAAGAGCTATTGACATATTACAACAGCTAGAATTGTATGCCCTTGCGTGCTATGATACGACACAAAGGCATACGAAAGCTATTCAACAGCTAGAGACAAAAGAAGAAATTGAAGCATACAATTTCAAGACTGGTTACCCGGGAAAGCTAAGTTTCACCGGATAACCGACCGTATAATCATAGTTTTCAATTTCCTCAATTGTCTGCAATGATTTGACTGCTGCGATGTGAGATTGTGTCACATTGTAGCAGTTTAATGCATACATTTCAATCTCATTCAGCATTGATAAAGCGTCAGAAATTGGAATGATATACTTTATAGCATCATACCACAACACGGTATCTGATTTACCAGCATTTTTTTCAATCGAAATTGAGTTAAATAATCCAACACGCGTGGATTTGTCTAACCATACACTTTCCCCTTCAATTTTAAAAGAATTGACATCGGTCGATTTGTCAAATATCTGTATTTCAGACATTTTCATTTTTCGCACTTCTTCGATGTCGTACTCATATTCTACCAATATTGGGTATCCATCCTTACTTTCAACTATCAGTAAACCGTTAGACTGCCCAGCTAATAGCTGATTGTAATGCTCATCCGTAATTTCTACCGAACCTTCCTGGTATTCGTCATAGAATCCTTGTTTCCAATATTTCATAATTTATAATTTTTAAAGTTTCCAACGTCCTATTGCAAACCATGTAAAATCCCAGCTAGTCCAAACGATAGCCGGAGTTGAATTTATTCCACGGGCAAGAATTATAATATATGATTTATTCTTATTATTAGGGTCATAACCCGGAGCATACACAAATGGTTCACTTGTGACGTTTAACCCTGCAGTAAGATAAACATTGTAATTAGTATCATAGAAGCTGGTAGGAAAATACAGGCTAATTGCACCCGTTGCTCCAGCTCTTGTTCCCCATTGCATCAATAGCCCATTTGAATATTTTACATATCCATTTTTTGCTTTTTCATTCCATAGATTTTGTGATTCTAATTGTATAGCATTAGTCCCGAGAGAACTTTGCGCAAAAACGATTATAAAAAAGACTACCAATTTTCTACTAAAGTTATACATTCTTATTTCAATGTTATAATTTATTTCATAATTTCCAACGCCCAATAGCAAGCCAATCAAAAGTTTCTTGTGATAATCCAGTACTCCCTCCAGAGGCGTAATTTCTATTAATACAAAATCGGCTAACTGTTTTAGTTGAATCATCAATAGGTGATGCGGAATAAACACCACTGTCAGATGAAGGCTTGTAAACTGTTGCAAATATCTTATAACTTTTATCAAAAAATGATGTAGACATAGTTATGGTGTAGCTAACAACTGAAGAACCTGAAACTTTTCCCCATTGGATTAACAGTCCATTTGGAAACTTACAGTAACCATTCTGTCCGAGGTTCTGTGTCGTAACATTGGAAAAATCTTTTAACGCACAATTTGTTCCGAGAGAACTTAGGTGAATTAAACTACATTTTGAGTGATTTCTTTTAAATATTTTTCATTTTGATTTATTTCGTGACAATGCCGTTGATGTTGCGTGTAATATATTATTTTATCAATGATTCGTCTATCATTTCCTTACTTTTATGCCTATTATTCAATACATTTCTATTTGATGTTTATATTTTAGGATATAATTCTAAGGACATGATAAGTTTATATAATAGTGATAAGGAAATAAAAATCGAAGTAAAGGATGAAAGCTACTCTTATGAAGCTATTATGGGCGAGGACTCCCTGACCCTTTATTTCTCCCATCCTGGGTATTTGGAAGTACCGGTCGGATCTTGGTGCGACTTTTATGGAAAACGTTATTTCTTGAAGAAGGATAGCAATTTCAAGAAGAACGGTGAACGTAATTTCGAATATACACTTATCCTTGAAACGTCTAAAGCTGATGCAATGATGTGGAAAGTTCGTCATACCGCAGAGAATAGCATCAAATTCGCGTATACGGCAAAAGCGCATGAACATTTGCAATTACTCGTTGAAAACTTGAATCGTCGGGGAATCGGCTGGAAAGTCGGTAATTACATCGAAGGAACAGAGAAAGTAATTAATTACAATCATACCTATATTCTTGATGCTCTCAACCAGCTTGCAGAACTATATGAGACAGAATGGCAGATCACTGAAGAAACGGTTGAAGGAAAACAAATTAAGACTATCCATCTGCGTAAAGTTGAGTATAACAAGGAGAACCCTTTGAAACTGTCGTATGGTAAAGGCCACGGCTTCAAGGTCGGTGTTGGTAGGACTTCTGGGGATATACCACCCGAAATAATTTTGGTAGAAACTACAGATCGCAATATTGATTATTCTACATACGGATCTAAATACCTGTTACTTCCAAAGAATAAGACTCTTGTTTACGAAGGGAGAACGTATAAGACAGATGCGGATGGAACTTGTGTCATGCGTGCTGATAAAGAACTTACAACAGCAAAGGAAGATAGTCTGGACTGTACAGCTATTTATCCTTCCCGTGTTGGTACTGTTAGTTCTGTTATTGAAGTGAACAAGGAGAATAACTTCTTTGACTTTGTAGATAAAGACATTCCTGAAGAGTTGAATTTCGAAGATTGTCTCATAGCTGGAGAAAGTATGACTGTCATTTTCCAAACCGGCATGCTTACAGGCAAGGAGTTCGAAGTAAAGTATATCCATGAAGCGAAAGACAAGAAAGAGGCACGTCGATTTGAAATTGTTCCGCAAGAAATCGATGGGATAACAATGCCGGAACCGGAAGTCTGGCGCCCGAAGGTTGGTGATACATACGCAGTGTTCGGAATGCAATTGCCGAAGGCTTATATCTGTAATGACAGCACACAAACAGGTGCGAGCTGGGAAGCTTTCAAGGAAGCAGCAAAATACCTGTATGAACATGAAGATAAAGCATTCATATTTACCGGGACATTGGACGGCATTTGGGCTAAAAAACGCTGGTTGGAGATAGGCGGTAAAATAGTACTCGGAGGGTATGTTGATTTCTATGATACGCAATTTCATCCGGAAGGTTCTCTTATTCGCATGATCGGAATCAAGCGCTATATTAATAATCCATATTCTCCGGAAATAGAGTTGTCAAACGAACCAGTCAGTACATCTGTTTCAAGTGATCTGAATAAGATTGAGACGAACAAAGTAGAGGTAGATATCAAGCATAAGGACGCCCTGCAGTTTACTAAGCGTCGGTTCCGGGATGCAAAGGAAACGATGTCCATGCTTGAAGATGCACTGCTGAACTTCTCCGGCTCTGTCAATCCAATAACCGTTTCAACCATGCAACTGCTTGTAGGTGATGAAAGCCTGCAATTCCGTTTTGTCAATTCAAAAACGAATCCAGTTCAGGTATCTCACAATATTACTTATAATGCCAGCACAAGAATACTGAACGCTCCGGCAGGAATCCTTCAGCATTTAACACTCGGCATTAGTTCTCTTTCTTCTTCACATAAGGCAGACGAATATAAGTACTGGGATATGGCTGAATACAATTCTCCGGCACTCATTGACCCGGAAAAGAAATATTATCTATATGCTAAAGTTGGCAAGGAGAATCAAGCCGGAACATTCCTCTTGAGTGAAACAGCTATTAAAATGGAACAGATAGCTGGATATTATCATTTACTCACTGGAGTGCTTAACAGCGAGTATGAAGGTAGTAGAAGCTTTGTTCAGTTATACGGATTTACTGAAATTCTGCCGGGCCGCGTAACAACAGAAAGAATCCTTTCTCCGGATGGTGATACATATTTCGATCTAGTAAAAAGTGAGATCGGCGGTAACATTCAAATAAAAGCAGGTTCTTCCGGATTGGAAAATCTGTCTGAATGGGAAGCTGCTCATCAGGAAATAAAGGATGCAGCTAAAGCGGCCAAGGATACTGCTGATTCAGTGGAAGGACTTCATAATTATGTAGATGGAGCCTTCGCTGACGGAATTATAGACGAAGCAGAAGCAAAAGCTATTGAAAAGTATATCAATACTGTCAACAATACCAAACAAGCTATCGAAGCAACTTACAATAAACTCTACACAAATGTTTATTTATCCGGTCCTGCAAAGATTGGTTTGCTCAATGCTAAAGTTAGCTTAATGGGGAGTATTGAAAGCCTGATTAATACTATCAATGCCGCAATTTTCGACGGATTTACAACATCTGAAGAAAAGAAAGACGTGGATAATAAATTCACTCTTTTCAATTCTGCCTATGCTGATTTTAATACTGCTGTTGAAGCCGCTAATAAGGCTATACAGGACAAGCTAAAGGATTATTCGGATGAAGCACTGAAACAGGCAATGCAGGCTTTAGAGGATGCTGCGGATGCTGCTAAGGCTGCGCAGGATGCTGCAACATCAGTTGAAGGCTTGCATGACTATGTAGATGGCGCATTTGCGGATGGTATCATTGACGGGGCGGAAGCGAAAGCGATAGAGAAGTATTTGAATACAGTCAAAAATACGAAATCTGCCGTTGAAGCGACATATAGCAAACTATATGTAAACACCTATTTGGAAGGTTCTGCAAAAACAGCCTTACTTAATGCCAAGGTTTCCTTATTTGGTGCTATTGATAATCTTATTGCTGCAATAAATACGGCTATTGCAGATGGACAAACGACTATTGAGGAAAAAAAGAATGTAGATGATAAGTTTACTCTATTCAACTCTGCTTTAGCTAGTTTTAATACAGCTGTTGAAGAAGCAAACAAAGCTATTCACGACAAACTGAAAAGCTATTCCGATGAGTGTACAGCCGATTTGAAAGTACTCAATACTCAAATCTCCGCACAAGTAACTCGAGTTGACAGCCTGACGCAGCGGATAGATACTGCAGGTTGGATTACTACAGCTGACGGTAATAAGATATATGCTTCTAAAGAACTGGAAAACGGCAATACGCTTATATCTTATATTAACCAGGCAGCAGGTGAAACGACGATTCATTCATCTAAAATTAATTTGGAAGGTGCTGTTACAATCACCGCACTGCATAGTGATCTGCAGACAATGATTAACTCCAAGATTGATCGAGACGGATTGGGTAAATTAGCATTTGAGGATGCAGTCGAATATGCAAAACTTGGTACTACAATTGTTGTAGGCGGGTATTTGAATACTGATTTGATAAAGGTTCGCAGGATAGATGCTGACTCCGGGTTCATAGGTGGTTTTACTATCGAAAATGGACGTCTCGTTTGGACGCGTTCAGGGTATTTTGGCGGAACATCTCGTAGTTTGAAATTAGGTTCTGGAACGGCAAAAGAAGGCGTTGTTAACGTTACCTTCAATGCAGAAACAGACGGACGTTTTGGGATCGCATCTATTGGTTCCAATTTTGGTGGAGCTTGTATTTATGCTTCCAGAAATCTAAATGCATCAGACAGAAGCTACCCACTGGCTAGTACAACATACGCCGGCTTTTTTGATGGAGGAGTTTATGTGAAAGGTTCTTTATCGAGTGAATTATGCCTTGCCGATAATTTTGGTTGTATTACAAGCCGGAATTCAGATGGAAGTATAAACTATTACCAAGGAATTGGTTTTGATTTTGGTAGTAATATGAAGTTCAGAAAAGGACTATTAGTATCAATCGCTTAATATTAATGATTATGAAATTAAATTTAAACAAACCTTTAATAGATTTTAGAGGTAAGGAAGCCATTAAAATAGTCAATGGCAAGGAACAGAAGCAGTTTCTTCGTGATATGGTTTCGGAAGCGCTTTATGCTGCCGGTATGAATCCTCAATCAGGTATGGATATGGCAAAAAAACTACGTGCCTACAATATGCTCCAACAAATCATAAATAACCGAGGAATACTTGAGATTACAACAGAAGACGCTACTCTCTTAAAGGAGATTTGTGCAGATGTCTTTACGGCAGGTGCTTTCGGGCAAATTAATGAACTAATTGAAGGAGGAGGTAAAGAATGAATATTACATCAACTAACAGTACTGCCACAACTAAGGTTACGGACGCTATCAGGATTAAGTACAGAATGTCAACCCGTGGTACCGAAGCGGTGAAAGATATTACTGCCGAGATTGTCAAAGATGAAACGACTGTCGGCTTCTTCAATATTTCGCGAAATGGAGTAACTGGATTCTCGCTACATGAGGCTCATGGGCTAACCTTTGGCGAAGTGAAACAAGTATTTCAGACAGCTATTGATGATTGTAGCGAGGTATTAAAATGAAAGATACGATATGGGAGTAAATGAGTGGATAGCAGTACTGGGAGCAATAGGTGGTACTTCAACAATCACATGGCTTGTAACCTTTTGGGTAAATCGTAAAACAAATGCTCGCAAGGAAGATGCTACGGCTGATAGTATGGAAAATGAGAATGAACGTAAACAGGTTGATTGGTTGGAGAAACGTCTTGCCGAACGTGATGCAAAGATTGATGCAATCTATGTAGAACTCCGTCAGGAACAAGCTGAGAAGCTCCAACTCATCCACGATAAACATGAACTGGAACTTAAACTTAAAGAAGCCGAGATAAAGAAGTGTGATGTGCGTGGTTGTAGTAAACGTCAGCCGCCAAGTGATTATTAATTAAAATGGGAGGAAAAAAAATGAAAACTATTGATGCAATTATCATCCATTGTTCGGCCACGCGTGCCGGACAGGATTTACGAGCCAAAGATATTGACCGGATACACCGGGCTCGGGGATTCAATCAGATTGGCTATAACTTCGTCATTGACCTTGACGGAATGGTAGAGAATGGGCGACCGTTAAGCATTGACGGAGCACATTGTAATACCAAAGGATTTTCAGAGTCTTCGTATAATAAGCATAGTGTTGGTATTTGCTACATAGGTGGTTTGGATGCAAACGGAAAGCCTGCAGACACAAGAACGATCGCCCAAAGAGCGGCTTTGCGCGAGTTGGTTGCTAAACTCTGCAAAGAATATGAGATAATCGAGGTTCTCGGACATCGTGATACTTCGCCCGATCTGGACGGCAGTGGTGAAGTAGAGCCGGCAGAATACATCAAGGCTTGCCCCTGTTTTGATGTACGTTCCGAGTTTACCAACTTCTTACGTAATACAGTTATCCGACCATGAAAGCGTTACCATGGATTTTGATTGTGTTGTTAGCCTTGGCGGTTCTGTTTTTATGGAACCGCCAACAAAAACTGTCAATGCTATCACAACCGGACACAACCGAATATGTCGAAACTATTCCTTTCTATTATCCAGTACCTAAGGATAGTGTAGTAATCAAGTATAAGTATGCGAAGTTGCCTGTCAAGAAGGATACGTGTATTTCTAAGGGGGATACTTGTCTTGCTCCTGTTGATTCCGTAGAGGTAGTTATTCCTATTACCCAGAAGATATATGAAGATAGCCTATACCGGGCATGGGTGTCTGGCTATGATGTGAAGTTGGATAGTATTGAATTTTATAGTCGGACACGGGAAATTAGGATACCAGTACTGTTTCCAGCAAAGCGCAAAAGATGGGGATTAGGGTTGCAGGCTGGGTATAGCTATCCTAACGGCCTTTATGTTGGGGTTGGGGTGAGTTATAATTTGTGGCAGTGGTAAGATAGTATAAAAAAGTATTTTATTAATTTCTTTTTGTTTGTTCATTTAATTAATTTTGCATTACTTTGTAATCGTTTCATCATAAAATAGATATCACATGGCTTTTTTACAAGATGTATTTAAGGATTCTGGAGTTCCAACATATACTTTTGTTGAACCCAATGAATATATTAAAATTGTTGTGACTTTGAGTACTAAAGGTAGATGTTTAGTAGTAGAAGGTCCATCCGGTATCGGTAAAACTACTTGTGTTTTAAAAGCACTTGAATATTTAGGTATGGGAGATTCGGTTCAATTGTTGACCCCTCGGAAGAAGAAAGATCTATTATCAATAGAAAAAATATTGGATAATAACGATAATATTGGGACTGTTATAATTGATGATTTTCACTTGTTATCCATAGAAGATAAGAATAGATTATCAGACTTAATGAAAACTATCGCAGATGAAGATAGAGAAGATGTAAAACTTGTCTTAATTGGAATCAATAGAGCTGGAGATAGTTTGGTAAATTTAGCTCCTGATTTAAATAATAGAATTACAACTGTTAAATTTGAAGTGAATCCTGATTCTAAAATATTAGAACTAATTGAGAAGGGAGAAGAAGCTCTTAATGTTGGAATAAAATATAGAGAGCAAATTGTAAAAAGGGCGAATGGAAGTTTTCATATAGCTCAACTTATCTGTAAGGAACTTTGTATTATAGAAAGAGTCATAATGACACTGGATAAAAAAAAGGAGTTAAATACTGATATAAATTATGTTGTAGATAAAATAATGACTGATTTATCTAGAGTTTTTGAAGCAAAGGCTAGAGAGTTCGCAATTGGCTCTAGATTACGAAGCAGTGGTCGAGCACCTTATTTTCATCTCCTTTATTGGCTTTCTGAATCTAAGGATTGGACTATTAGAATGGCTGATATTTATCTAAAACATCCTACTCATAAGGCTAGTATTTCTCAAGTAGCAGATAAGGGCTTTTTATATAAACTGATCAATAACAGTGAGAACATAAGGTCAGTTATTCATTATGATGAATATTCAAAAGTTTTAACTGTTGAAGATTCTAAATTCATGTTTTATTTGCAAAATCTGAATTGGACAGACTTTGTTAAACGTATAGGCTTTAGTAAAATCCATTTTGATAAAAAATATGATTTCGCTTTATCTTTTGCTGGAGAGGTACGAAGTATTGTAGCTGAATTGGCTATGTTATTATCTGAAGAATATGAGTGTTCTGTTTTTTATGATTTTAATGAACAACATAAAATTATTGGAGAAGATTTAACTGATTATTTTGAGCCAATATATACATCTGATGCTGAATTTATTGTTGTTTTTCTAGATAAGAATTATCCTCGGAAACTTTGGACTAATTTTGAATCGGATAAATTCAAGAAGAGATTTGGCGAACATGCTGTGATTCCTATAATTCTTAAAGGATGTGAGCCTACTCAGTTTGATAAATTATCTACCATTGGCAATCTTCCATTTGACCCGGAAAAAGACCAAGGTGAACAAATAAAAGAAATTGCAGATATAATCGTTAAGAAATTAGATGAAAAAAGGAGAAATGAGCCTCTTTATAACTTCAATAACAGAAAGCAATCTTAGTTGAAGTCTGATTATGAGGAGATTTTAATTTCTTAATAATATCAACGACATCAGACAGGATTATCCAGATGCTTTTTACAACCCGACGATTAATTGACTGTATCGGATGAAAGAATTCGTTGAAAGGAGAGCGGAATAGCTGTCATTTTTATGCTCTACATAAAATTCTAGAATCGTTAATCTTCATTTTCATAAATAATTGGCAAAATAGTATTCAAATAAAAAAAATAATTATTATATTTGTGTACAGACGTGAATGTCTGTTGTATCATCTCTTTACGGAAAAGTTGCTAATTTTCGAAAGCGAGAGACAATACGCTATTTACTCCAAAAGGAATGAGCCTCGACTAAGTGTAGTCGGGGCTTTTTAATTATTATTTGTCGTATATAAAATAATCATATATATTTGTCCAAATAAAATTGATATACTATGGAATACTTAGATGAATTTAAGGAGTTTGTAAATTACTGTAATCAAAATGGTAAATATGTTGGTTGGGGAAACCCTAACTCTAAAATACTAATAGTGGGTAAAGAGTCTGCAATGGAAGAACCTGATGAGTCTTATAACAGCAATGCATCTATGTGGGATAATCATGTTAGTAATGATACAATTATGGAGTTATGTCATAAAGTAGAACAAGATGTTAACGTAGCAAAAAGGTGGGGTGTAAATACTTGGAGCAAGTATCAGAGATTAAAAGATTATATCTATGACAGCGAAGGGTTTCACAATCGGTATGTTGATTTCCCAACTCAAATATTTACTACCGAGATAAATGATACCCCTAGTCTCCGAACTGCTCAAGCCGATAAAAGTGGAATTTCCTCACGGAAAGAATTATTCCAGGTATCCTCCTTTATTCAAAGTTTTCCTGTGATTATATTAGCATGTTCTAATTATATTCAGAATAATGACAATATTCGCGAGATAGATAAGATTTTTGGTGTCACTTATGATGGTGATGATGTCGGTAGATTTTTGTTTAATAAAGGGAATTGGTTTTATACTCATCATGATGCCAGTGGTAGAAAACTTGTAATCCACACTCGTCAGCTAAGTGCGGATGTAAAGGATGATATGTTAAAGGAGATGGCAAAAATAATAAAAAAACATTTGGAAAGGTATGTTTGATTTATTAAATCGCTATAATAAACAGGGATGTTTAAAATTCACAATTGATGACAATTTGAATAGAGAATGTGAGAAGGCTCAAATTCCTGATGATTGTTGTGGAGTGTATATTGTATATGGCTATTTTAAAGGGACGAAGGTTCCAGTTTATATCGGAAGTTCAGGGCATATAGAAAATGGGAAGACAGTGCATCGCAAAGGAGGACTAAAAAGACGAATAATTGGGAAGCAGCAAAAGACTCCTAGATGGAAACTGTGGCCTGAAAAAATGCGTGCGCTATCTATCTGCGAATTGGAAATATGTTGGTATAATACAGAAAATGACAATCCGTTACTAGTAGAATACTGTTTAATATTGGAGTCTGTTATACAAAATAAAAGATTACCTCTTTGGAATAGCGAATTAAAATTGAGTAGGGAATTGAAAGGTGAGTTTGAAGATTTTGTAAACAATAATAATATTGAATGTTTAAAAATATAATATGGGAAATAAATGCGATCATAACTTCGTTCTTGAATTATGATATTTTTGTTATTAACTTAAATAAGTCTCCAGTATGAATAGAATTATAATTATTGGTAACGGTTTTGATTTAGCTCACAATTTAAAGACTGGATATCAGGATTTTATTAATGACTATTGGGCGGTTGTTGAAGAACAGGTGTATGGTAGATACTGGCAGTGGTTAGACCAGCATTATGGAGGGTCAAAACACATCCCTGAAAATTACAAAGATAATTTTGTGTGTATTGAAAAAGAATGTGGTAAAACTGAAACCAATAAAGTTTGTTTTTCATATAATGAAAATAGTCCTTTTAGAAAACTATGTACATTAATCAATGAGTATAATAGTGCTCCTAATGCACCAGTGACAGTTCATTTAAAGTTTAAAAATCTATTTTTTGAACGTATATCTCGTCAATGTTCTCTCGTTAATTGGGTAGATATCGAAAATGAATATTATACTGCATTAAAAGAACTACTTCAAGAAGAAAGTCCCCAAAAGCAAAGCGAAAGTATTCGAACATTAAACAAAGACTTTGATGATGTAAAAGGACTTTTAGAGGATTACCTGACCAAAGTCACTAAAAGTACAGAAGTAAATGTACACCAGTCAATAAAAGATGCTTTCTCAAGTTATGTTGAATTTGATGAAATTGCCACTTGTAAACAAGTTGCGTTTGTTGATTCTATTTTTGCATATATGGATACGCACTCTGATTTTAGTTATGATGAAGATGATGATCTTGTATATGATATATTGGATACAGTTGATGAAAAACGAATGCATTTTGTGAAAAAGAATATAAACAATGAATCTTTTAAAAAGAATCTTCTGCCATATACATTACTTTTAAATTTTAATTATACAAAAACGGCAGAAAAATTATATGCTGAAAATGGAAATGACGAGATTATTAATATTCATGGAGAGCTTAATAATGAGAATAATCCCATAATATTTGGATACGGTGATGAACTGGATGATGATTATGAAAGAATAGAGAGATTACAGAATAATGATTTCCTAGAGAATATCAAATCTATACGATACCATAAAACAAGAAATTATAGAAAGCTTTTGGAGTTTGTTGCATTAGGTCCATATCAGGTCTTTATAATGGGGCATTCTTGTGGAAACTCTGATCGGACATTATTAAATACTTTATTTGAGCATGATAACTGCCTATCTATTAAAGTCTTTTATCGACAGTACGAAGATGGGACAGATAATTATATTGATATGATAAAAAATATATCTCGTAATTTTAATAATAAGCCTAATATGCGTGATATAGTTGTTAATCGAGAAAGTTGTTCTCCTTTGGTGCCTGTAAAAAAAGAGGTAGCCGAATAAACTACCTCTTTCAATTATAAATAGTTTTTTCCCAATCATCCAGCACAGTAACATCCCACCGAGGAAGGTCAGGATTAATATAAGTTACTGACCTGCCATACACGGAGAAACTTTTTCCGATAAACTCGCTGATAGCTTCATCCTCTCCTTTCTGCAAACTGATATTCATAAAAACATGCATTTCATTCCAGTTTGTAGGCCCAATGAACAAAGATTCAATCAAACGGCCTTTAACAGGTACACCGATAACTTGCTCTTTTATCCTATCAACTAATGATACTGCTTCTTCAAATGTCATACTTGTAATTTTAGAGCAAAGATATAAAAAATAGATGCCCTCTCCCCTATCATATAAAAGCTATTTCAATCTGTGGAATTTCAGTATTACAAATTTCAATTCTATTAAGAAAGATATTTTCGTAATTCTTCGATTGCCTGTGATGCACTTCGAACTACCACATACTTATTACGGCATGATTCCGCTTGTTTTTGAAACTCTTTCTGTTCTTCTGACTGTTTCCCTACCCTCGTTTTAAACTCTATGCAAAGAGAAGCAAAACCCTTTTTGGGAATAAGTACGATCACATCAGAAACACCAGACTTTACTCCTTGACGTTTCAGGTTAGCAGCTTCACGTATATGACGGCTTCCACCGTTCGGAACGGCAAATATAAGTTTGTCAGGTATATTAGGGAAATATAGAGGAATAAGTTTAAAGAACTCTGTTTGTATTCGAGCTTCCTCGTTATTATGTACTTCTTTAGAGCGCGTAGGATTACGCTGATCTGCATAACAATTATAACACATAAAGACGGTACCAGTTTTAATAACCGATACCGTTTCTTTTCCGCATAAAATGCACTTTTCTTTAGTCATTATTCAAAATAAGCTAAATTGTATTGGTCTTCTACCTACTACTGCTATCGTTCTCTCATGAATTGGGCACTGCGAAGCATAGGGACATCTCCCTGACATAGCAGAAAGATGCGCTCCATGCCATTCATCCCAATCTGTTACATTATTAGCAGAGAGGAAAGTTATCAGTTTCATGCAGCAGAAGCCACGTTCTTTCTCTTGACCTCCTGCAACTTCGAATAATCCATTACTCTGTGGACGTTTCATTCAATTCTTTCTTGTTTTGAAAGTTGTTATAACTTAATCATCATTCTCATCAATCTTATCTCTCAACTCTTCACTTCCTGTCACTATGCCATCGGTATATTCACTTGCAGTTTGCAAATCATTGTTTAACACATGATTTCTCACAATGTTAAGTTCGCTAATTAAACTATCAATATATTCAATTAGTGATTCATTCTTGTTGTTTTTGCTATTCATATCTATTTCAGTTATTCGTTAATCTTATTCCACTCACTCTCCATTATCACATACCCGCACTTGTTGCAACTGTGGATGAATGTATTAAATGGAACTGTTGTGTAATCTTCGACCGCCATCTCAATACTGCCACATTCCGGACACTCAATCTTTACTTCGTTGCAACCGGAATAATCCCAAAAGGATAGCTTACCTTTCACGTTCTCAAATGTTTTTTCAAAGAGAATTGGATTAGCCAACACCCAGTTATATACACTTTTATCCGCCCAAATGGATGGGTGGTTTTGCACACAGTCTACAATCTCCACACTGCCGATGATGGAGCCAAAAGGCATATTTCCAAACATGGTTTCTTTAGCTATTGTAGCAAATGCTACCTTTGTCTGCGCATCAGTTAGGTCAACGCTAAACTTTCTACCATGGGAACCGGAAGCATGAATAAGGACACGTCCACGGAAATTTGTTCGCCAACTCCGGTTCATGGTTGTTTTATTGTTATTGCTTTCATTGTTCCAAACTTTTTTTGTTGCTACTTGTTTAATTAAAAAATAGATTATATGAGAACCAAATTACTACTTACGTTATTCTGCATATCATTATGCCTTAACATTACTTCATGTATGTCGGTGAGGGTTCACCCACATAAGGATAAAACAATTCCTCCAGGACAAATAAAGAAAGTGACAGGCGGTAAGTCTGCGAGATATTATGCTCCGGGGCACAATAAGTAGAATCGTTATTGTTCTGATTTGAACTATGCGGTAAACAAGAATATACCGCATAGCAGATTTATTATTTATTTCTCGACGCTTCCAAAACAGGAAGGTTTGTTTCCGTTGGTATGTATATCACAGTTTTATCATTCAGATTGCTTTGTTGACGTACCCACAAATATTGGATATATGCAGGAGTAATACTTCCATTTTCAATTTTAATCGCTTCGGCAGCACCTTTGGCACGTTCGATTTCAGCTTGGGCATTCAGTTTTTCAGCTTCCAGATTAGCTTTAGCTTCTTCAATCTTTATTTTACGGTTTTGTTCTGCTTTAGCGAATTCAGCCTTTCCAGACATTTCTTGCTGCCAAACGTTATAATAAGGGATGGTAACAAAACATCCCACAACAATTGCGACAAATACGATAGCCGCCAAAATTCCAAGTTTATTCATACTTTCTAATATTGGGTTTTATAAAGCCGCCCAAGGCTTATTAGTTTATTATTATTATATTTGCAAAAAAACAAATATATGTCAACAATATATCGTAATAGAACAATCCGCCCTTCAAGTAGACTTGAAACATCTGTATCTTATAAAATCAATACAGAGAAAGTCACGACAAATGATACATTGGTTATTACCATTAACCATGAAAGTGAGAATTTTCATAAAGAATTTACTTTTTCAGGAGAGAAGGTTGCAAACCGTTCCTCAATACACTTCAGATATATCAATGGAGAAATCATTTGGTCACCAGTTCAGCCTGATTAGATTCATATCTTTGCAGACTTAAATTATTCATCATCATAATCAGTATCAAAGATACGTGCAACCATATCGACGATATTTTCTTCAATATCCTCGGTAGAACCAGTTACAGCATTAGCAATGTTTTTCTTCTCTTGAATTATGCGATAGACCTTTTCGTCAATAGTGCGCCGGCCAAGGAAGTAGTAACAGGTAACAGAGTCCTTTTGCCCGATACGGTGTGCCCGGTCTTCGCACTGACAACAATCAGCGTATGTCCAAGGGAACTCAACAAAAGCGACATTGCTTGATGCAGTAAGCGTTAAGCCAACTCCAGCCGCTTTAATAGAGCAAATAATTATATCTGTCTTAGGATTATTCTGGAAGGCATCAACCGCTCTTTGCTTATCATCTTGGGAATCTCTTCCGGTAACTGATACAGAAGTGGGAAAGTAACGTTTCAGTTGGTCTACAACCTCATGAAGAGAACAAAAGAGGATTATTTTCTTTCCATTCTCCCGGAAGTCTTTCACAAATTCAATAACATCGCGTACTTTTCCACGTGCGGAGATCTGCCGAAGAATATTGATACGTACCATGACTTCACCACGCAAAGCCTTTTCAATCTTTTCATCATCGGCATCCTTATATTTCTGTAGATACATAATAAGGTCACGTTCGGCATCTACGTACTCCTTACGATTAGTAATTTCACATGTGTTTACTTGACGTATTTTATCTGGAAGATCTGTAAGAACTAGTGACTTTTCACGTCGAAACATACAGTATTTCCATAGGTTGAAATTTAATTCTTTCAAATTTGACGCTTCTCTTTGACCGGAACAGTATCGGTTAACAAAAGGCTTATAACCTCCAAAATCTTCCATACGGTTTAGAATTGCCAGCTGTGGAATCAAATCTTTAGGCCGATTTACTACCGGTGTTCCTGTAAGCTCTATCACCCATTCTTTACCTGTACAAATACCCTTGCAAAACTTTGCCTGTTGAGTAGATGCAGACTTACAGCGATGGCTTTCATCAATGATAACAGACTTGAATAAATTGATTGAGTTTCTAAATTCCACATCGCGCAGCGTCCAGCCTTCGGCTTTCTTTATGCGTTGTACGAAGTATTTCTTTAGTGATTCATAGTTTACGATAAAGACTTGATGCATTCCTGTTTGATAAAAGAAGGTCCATGTATCACGTACTTTATCTGTGAGTACCATTGCTTTTTTATCCGTAAACTTCTCCCATTCCCGTTGCCAGTTGATTTTCAATGATGATGGGCAAATGACAAGACAGGGAAAAGCGTTCGCTAGATTGATGGTAGCAATACTTTGTAATGTCTTTCCGAGTCCTGGTTCATCGCAGTTCATGAAGCGCTTTAGCTCCAATCCCCGGGCAATACCTTTGAGTTGATAGGGATAAGGCTGAATTTTTAAGCTATGCGGAATTGTTAGATCTGGAAGTTCCGGAACATCATAAGCAATATCTTCCTCTTTCTTTGTAGTTCCGCTCACCCAATTTATATTTTCAAACTGCTGTATCTGATACAGCATTCTTTCAAGATCAACTCTACTCCGTGTAGGTAGT
>OGES01001401.1_pt1 | contig 19363 bp, 16 predicted proteins | sample 1570711 | NCBI WGS metagenome assembly OGES01 (sample SAMEA2582133, study PRJEB24529) | metagenome | biome: Human gut stool | place: China | collected 2011 | reverse complement strand
GCTACTGTATTTTCACGAACATCCAAGGTAACCATAACCTTCTGAATCTCCTTGTCCAGACTGCCGATCTGCAAACCTACCACATCACCTTCCATGGAAAGTTCCGGTGGACAAAAGGCCTCATAAGACTTGATAAGATCGCTAGCTAACATGGTCCAAAACCTCCTTAATGGTTTGAATTTTCTCTTCAAGAACTGCACGGTCATCCTGATTGGCAAGGGGAATAGACCCCAAGGCAATCTCTAATTTATTAATTTCGCGTTGCCATTTGAGCTGGAAAACCTGAGACTGCTCTTTCATAAGATGAGGACCAAAGCGAATCTCCTTCTCTGAAAGGTTCATTTGACCAGCTTCTACCACTAGGATTTCGTAATATTTGCCATTTTCAGTCATGATAGACTCTGCAATAATCTCAAAACCATTTTCCATCAACCAAATACGGAGATCATCTTCACGATTATTTGGTTGCAAAATCAGACAGTCTACGTCCTTAAGTTTGTCCTTTCCAGCATCAAGAATATCCGCAATAAGACGTCCTCCCATACCACAAATCGTGATAGTTGTTACCTCATCAGCAGGTTCGAAGGCAGCCAAGCCATTAGCCAAGCGCACCTCGATTTTATCTTGGAAGCCAGAGGCTGAGACATTAGCAAGAGCTGATTCATAAGGGCCCTTTACCACTTCACCAGCAATAGCTGAAGTAATCAAGCCTTTTTCAAGTAAATAAATCGGAAGATAGGCATGATCACTTCCTACATCCAAGAGTTTTGCGCCTTTGGGAACATAGGTTGCTACGTCTTTGAGGCGTTGAGATAATTGTACGTACATGTTTCATCTTTCTATTTTTTAAAGTCTCTTCAATTATATCAAAAAAGGAGGTCGGTAAGAAACGCTTTTAACACATTTCCTAACAACTTCCTTTTTGTTTATACTTTTTCGCCCGTAAAGACAAAGAATTTAGAAATAATATAGTTCAAAACAATGATAAGGACCTGAGCAAATACACTCTCTATACCATTTACCCATGCCTGACTATGGCCAACGAATTGACCAATAATTTCTGGATAAGTATCTACCAAGAAATAGGCTAATGCCAAATCCAAGACCAAGGTCAAAAGGCGGGCTCCTACGAACTTAACAAAGCGCGTGGCCATACCGGTCGTTTCCTGATTAAAGACAAAGATGTCATTTGTAAAAAAGGCAAAGATAATGGCAATCGCATTGGCCAAGACAGCCGATAGGGTCCCTTGTTGAGTCAACTGAAAAATCAAGGTACGACTAACCATGTAAACCAAAGTTGCCAAAACCCCAAAGAAGAGATATTTGAATACTTCAGTAGCCATGAAGGCTCTGAGTTTAGCTATCATACTCAGTCCAATCCAATTTCTGCACGAACAACATCAGCAATCGTATCAACATAATAGTTCACTTCATCATCTGTTGGTGCTTCTGCCATAACACGAAGGAGAGGTTCTGTACCACTTGGACGAACCAAGATACGGCCATTTCCAGCCATCTCAGCTTCCATTTTTTCAATGATAGCAGCAATTGCAGGAACTTCCATAGCTTTATCTTTCATGCTATTTTCCACACGGATATTAACCAATTTTTGAGGATAAATGGTCACTTCTGCTGCCAATTCAGACAAGCTCTTACCTGTTTCAACCATGACTTTAGTCAATTGGATAGCTGTCAATTGACCATCACCAGTTGTGTTGTAATCCATGATAATAACGTGACCAGATTGTTCGCCACCAAGGTTATAACCGTTTTTACGCATTTCTTCGACAACGTATCGGTCACCAACAGCAGTGACAGCCTTGTTAATACCTTCACGGTCGAGAGCCTTATGGAAACCAAGGTTTGACATAACTGTTGTAACAATGGTGTTTTTAGCTAACTCACCTTTTTGGGACAAGTATTTACCAATGATATACATCACCTTGTCACCATCGACAATATCGCCATTTTCATCAACGGCAATGAGACGGTCACTGTCACCATCAAAGGCAAGACCGATTGCTGAACCAGTTTCTCTAACTAAGGCCTGCAATTGCTCTGGATGTGTAGAACCTACACCGGCATTGATGTTAAGGCCATCAGGTTGATCACCAATAACAGCGATTTCTGCATTCAAGTCAAGGAATATGTTACGAGCAGATACCGCAGCCGCACCGTTAGCAGCATCCAAGGCAACCTTCATACCACCGAGGTCAAGACCAGTAGCCACCAAGAATTTTTCGTATTTACGAAGACCTTCTGGATAATCTACAAGCGTTCCAAGTCCTTCAGCTGATGGGCGTGGAAGCGTATCTTCTGCAGCATCTAGAAGAGCTTCAATTTCCGCTTCACGTGCATCATCCAATTTAAAGCCATCTCCACCAAAGAACTTGATCCCATTATCAAGAGCTGGATTATGGCTGGCTGAAATCATTACACCAGCACTAGCATTTTCTGTACGTACCAAGTATGATACACCTGGTGTCGCAAGTACGCCAAGTTTATAGACTTCGATACCTACTGAGAGAAGTCCTGCTACCAAAGCAGATTCTAACATCTCACCAGAAATACGTGTATCACGAGCCACAAAAACTTTAGGACGGCCAGTTTCATGTTGACTAAGCACATAACCACCAAAACGACCTAATTTGAAGGCCAATTCAGGCGTAAGCTCAACGTTTGCTTCTCCACGAACACCGTCTGTTCCAAAATATTTACCCATAAATTTACTATTAGTGTCTGTGCACTAAATCCTCCTTAAACTTTGATGCCGTTTAGCAAGAGTCAATCTAATCTAGTGAAACCTATCTAGATAATCTAACTGTATAAGATTGCACCAATATGTTCAACCCTTGTTTTAAAATATTATTAATTGGTTACATTTTTATGAGACTAGTCCCTCTCAATCCAATCTATTATATCTGAATTTGATGAAAATTCAACTCCCTCTCTTTTGCGTGACTTTCAAGTTAACCTTCACAGTGCTTGGCTGCACTGTGACACCTTCTGCTGTAAGGTCTAAGGTTTTCGATGTATCCTTAGTCACTTGGCTAATGTCTACAGGGACTGTGATGCTATCAATTTTATCCATGTCTTCTTGACTACCAACAATGGTCACATGCCCACGATCAATACTATAACTGATACTAGACACATTGCTAGCCTTATTGCCAGTTAACTCTAGCTTAACTGGAACTGATTTACTCAATTTTCTCAAACTAATCTTGGCATGAACCTTAGCTGGGGAAAATGAACTAGCTAAAATCGTTCCATTAGACGAAACTGCTTGAAGAACTAAGTTACCATCATAATCATCAGACAAGTTGTCATCGCCTTCCAAGACTGCTTGAACGTGATCAATTTGATTGATGATATCCTCACTTGATGTCACCTCTACCTTGGTTTCATCCAAGCTAACCTTTTTCACTTCATAGCCATTAGCCAACTTATCCGGTGTGATATTTGCAACTACATCAAATGTCTTACTAGCTTTTTTACCTATGGTTGCTGTCAAGGTAGATGGTGATACTTGGGCAGACATTCCAGCCGGTAAATTCTTAACCTGAATAGGAACACGACTTGTCCCTTGGCCAAGATTTGATAAATCTGCAACCAACTTAAAATGACGTGTATCACTTGTTGCTTCAGTCGTCAAGGCCAATTGTGTCGTCGCTGTCAGATAGACCTCAGCATCATAGGAATAACCACTGATAAAGTACTTATCACTATCATATTTAATATCCACAGGAACCGACTCAACGGTTTGTGTAAAGGTATTAGATGCACTTGAGCTATTGTTTTTATTTTGCGTATTTCCCGACCATGCCGTGAAAAAGAGTACCACAGCAAAGAAGAGAGCAACTAGCATCTGCCATAAACGATCGTTTTTAAAGAAATTTACAAAACGCTTCATTTTTTGCTACCTCCCATCCAACGTTGGAAGAATGACTGACGTGGTTCTTGTTCTTTCAACAAGATAAGACTCAACTCTTGTTCAAATTCTTGAACAGAGAGATCATGGATGAAATTTCCCTTGTACGCAATGGAAATCGCACCAGTTTCCTCAGACACAATAAAGGTCAGTGCATCTGTCTGTTCTGAAAGACCAATAGCAGCCCTGTGTCTTGTCCCAAATTCTTTGGAAATCTTATTAGACTCTGATAATGGCAGATAAGAACAAGCCGTTGCAACCTTGTTATCTCTGATGATAACTGCCCCATCATGAAGAGGTGTATTTGGAATGAAAATATTAATTAACAGTTCCCCAGTCACCACCGCATCAAGTGGAATCCCAGTCGCAATCTGCTCTTGTAAGGTCTGAGTCTGTTCAATAGAAACCAAGGCCCCAATCTTACGAGGACTCATGTACTTAACAGCTTTAACGTAGGCTTGAACCAACTTCTCGTCTGAGCTAACCTCTTTATTTTGCAAAAAATGCTGAGGCGTACGTCCAAAGGTTTCAAGAGCAGAACGAAGCTCTGGCGCAAAGATCACAACCGCCGCAATAGCTCCATAGTTGATAACCTGATTCATCAAATAAGAAATCGTCGTGAAGCCTATAAAATCAGAGATCAGTTTGACTAAAATAAATAAGACAACCCCTTGAACAAGGGTCATAATTTTTGTCCCTCGTAGGGCCCTAATAAAGCGATAAATTAAAAAAGCAACAATCAATATGTCCAAACTATTGACGATAACTTTCAGCGGACTATCAAAGAGTGACCGCCAAAAATCAATATCAATGGACGAAAGTATTCCCATACATATCACACTTTCTTTTAATTTTTAAACAGTTTCTATTATACCACGAATTCTAACTATTTTGAGACTACAATCACTACTTTTTGTGATAAAATAAATTCATGACTATGAAAACTACCATGGGAGTTCTGGCGGGTAAAGCTAGCCATCTCGTCCTTTCAAAATTGGGACGTGGTTCAACCCTGCCTGGAAAAATTGCCCTTAAATTTGACAAAGATATTTTAGACACACTAGCTAAAGATTATGAAATCGTCGTTGTCACTGGTACCAACGGTAAAACGCTGACAACCGCTTTGACAGTCGGTATTCTAAAAGAAGCTTTCGGTGAAATCGTAACTAACCCTAGTGGGGCTAACATGATCACAGGGATCACTTCTACCTTCCTAACAGCTAAAAAAGCCAAGTCTGGTAAGAAAATCGCTGTCTTGGAGATTGATGAAGCCAGCCTTCCAAAAATCACTGAGTATATCACTCCAAGTCTTTTTGTCTTCACAAATATTTTCCGTGACCAAATGGACCGCTACGGTGAAATCTACACTACTTATCAGATGATTTTAGATGGTGCTGCTAAGGCGCCAGCAGCAACTATTTTGGCTAATGGAGACAGTCCTCTCTTTAATTCTAAAGAGGTAGTCAATCCCGTGCGTTTCTATGGCTTTGACACTAAAAAACATGCGCCAGAGCTTGCACACTATAATACTGAAGGAATTGTGTGTCCTAAGTGCGAGAGCATTCTTCGGTATCGCCTTAATACTTACGCTAACTTGGGTGACTATGTGTGCCTTAACTGTGACTTCCACCGTCCAGAATTAGACTATAAGCTAACAGAGTTGACTAAAATCACTAACACTACTTCTGAATTTGTCATTGATGGTCAAGATTACAAGATTAACGTTGGGGGGCTCTACAACATCTATAATGCCCTTGCTGCCGTTTCTGTCGCTGAATTCTTCGGCGTTGCGCCAGAGCAAATCAAATCTGGTTTTGAAAAGAGTCGCGCTGTCTTTGGACGCCAAGAAACCTTTAAAATTGGTGATAAATCATGTACTCTCGTACTGATTAAGAATCCAGTTGGAGCTAGTCAAGCTCTGGATATGATTAAACTTGCAGACTATCCATTTAGCTTGTCAGTCCTTCTTAACGCCAACTATGCTGATGGTATTGACACCAGCTGGATTTGGGATGCCAACTTTGAAAGCATTCTCGATATGGATATTCCTGAAATTAATGCTGGTGGGGTCCGTCACTCTGAAATTGCCCGTCGTCTGCGTGTAACTGGCTATCCAGAGGACAAAATTACACAAGCAGAAAAACTCGAAGATATTATGACCCTAATCGAAAAGCAAGACTGCGACCATGCCTATATCCTAGCGACCTATACTGCCATGCTTGAATTTCGTGATATTCTGGCCCAACGTCATGCTGTCGGAAAGGAGATGAACTAATGACTTATACTTCTCTCAAATCTCCAGAAAATCGTGACTACACCTATGACCTAAATGTTGCCCACCTTTACGGTAATCTGCTCAATACCTATGGTGACAACGGTAATGTCCTTATGATAAAATACGTGGGTGAAAAGCTTGGTGCTAAAATGACCTTCGACATCGTTTCTGTTGGAGACTACTTCGACAAGGACTACTACGACATGGTCTTCTTTGGTGGTGGTCAAGACTATGAACAATCTATCGTTGCTAAAGACCTCCCATCAAAACGTGATGCCATTGGTCAATTCATCCAAGATAATAAAGTGCTCCTAGCCATCTGTGGTGGTTTCCAACTTCTTGGACAATATTACATCCAGGCTAACGGTGTCCGCATTGATGGTATCGGTGTTATGGGGCACTACACCCTTAATCAAGAAAATAACCGTTACATCGGTGACATCAAAATTCATAACGAAGAGTTCAATGAAACCTATTATGGTTTTGAAAATCACCAAGGACGTACCTTTCTTTCTGATGATGAAAAACCACTTGGTAAAGTGGTCTACGGTAATGGTAATAACAAGGAAGATGGTACTGAAGGTGTCCACTATAAAAACGTTTATGGTAGCTACTTCCATGGTCCGATTCTTTCTCGTAATGCTAACCTTGCTTACCGCTTGGTAACAACTGCCCTTCGTAACAAATATGGTCAGGATATTCAATTACCAAGTTATGATGACATCCTCTCAAGCGAGATTGCTGAAGAGTATGCAGATACTAAATCAAAAGCTGAATTCGAGAAATAATTCTTTTAAACAAAAAAAGTGACCCTTAGAGGGTCACTTTTTTTGTCGTATTTACTTCCAAAGACGTCTTTTCTTCATTTTATCTTCAATTTTACGATTATCAATCCTTAGAATAGCAATCATATCAAACAAGAGCCAGGTTCTTTTTGGATAGACAATATATTTTGGAGACCAAATTGGAGAGAATTTTTCCTTGTAACGTTGGAGCCCACTAAAAGAGTAAAAACGCTGAGCAAAAATATAAACTAAATTGGCAACCTTTTCCTCTAAGAAACTATCTTCTTCAGTACCAACGTTGGCTAAGGGAGCCATCCCCATATCAAAGTACTTCTTGTCTTCTGCTTGGAAGTATTGGAATAGTTTGACGAAGAGGTAGTCCATGATGCCTTCAGGTGCCTTTTCAAAGTCATAACGCATAAGGTCAATGGTAGCCACCTGTTTATTTTGGGTTGGCATGATATTAGCGAAGGCCACAATTTCGCCTTCTTCACTCTCAACGATAGCAATCGGTGCTTGTTGCAGATAGGCTTCATCAAAGAAACCGAGAGAGAAACCTTTCTCCTTACGACCATTAAGCCAAATATCTGAGACTGCCTTCATTTCCTGCATCTGAGTCTCCGAAAATGGAGGATTAAGTAATTTAAACTGGAAGCCTGCTTTTTCCACACGATTGGTTGGTTTACGAAACTTCTTACCATGCTTACCATCGACAGAAAATGTCGTCAAATCGACCATGGCATTTTCTCCAAATTTCATGAAGTCAAAGCCATAATCATGAAGCATAAGGGTAACACTCTCATCCGCCTCATAAAATAAAGCCTGTAAATTCCAATCAGATAAGTTTTTCAAGAAAGCTTCCCAAGCTGGACGATAATATATTTCATTACCAATAGGATTGCCCATAATCACACACTTGTTACTGGTTTGTGCAAATTGGAAAACTACCTGGTCTTGTCCATCGATACGATACCAAAAGAGGTGTTTATCATGTAAATAAGCTAGAGCACTTTCTGATGCGCCTCCATATTTCTCAAGAAGTGCTGTGAAGCGCTCATTATCCATTCTTTGACCGAAATGCTTACGAGGTGCCAAAACTCTCAAAACAACCCAAACAATGGTTGCAATGATTACCGATCCCAGTAAAATATCAAACCAAATATGAACAAAATGTCCAAGAACATCCCGGTTCCTAGGTGGCAATAAATGAGACCAAAAACCGCTGCCACCCAGAACAAGAAGAACCAGAATAGTAAAGGCTAGGAAAAGGAAATCCTTAGTTTTGTCTTCCCAACTATAAACAAAGTAACGATGATACAACCGCTTTCTGATGATCAACATAAGCACCAAAGAGAGTACAATTAGGAATGACATGGCCCAAGAAATACCATTGAGATTGACATAAATTAAAGCCAAGACAAAGGTTATCAAGGAGGCAATGAAAGCTCCCTTAACCCGACGTCTGATCAGACGAGCCATGAAAACAAAGAGGGTTCCAAATAAAATACTCGGAAACTGCCAGATCAACTGTTCCTGAATAGGATCGAAACGGTTAATAAAGTAAACATTTGCCAAGCGTTCTGGGATTAGGGCAGATAAAATCAAGAAGATTCCTAAAAAACGTAACAAATAAACAAGGATACGATGGAAACTTCCACCAAATACTCGTGAAGGAATATTGAAGTATTTCTCATTGATGTGGCCTCCCATGTGTTTGAAAAAGAAGACAACACCTAATAAAAATGGAATGATGTAGTAGGTTAGACGAAAGAGCAATAGTAGACTGACCGCAAGAGCATTGCTGACACCCATAGACGTCAGACCACTAATCACAATCAAATCAAAACTACCAATCCCACCTGGAATCATGGAAAAGATACCAATGATAACTGCTAGAAAATATAGAGGAATCAGATTATAAAGAGGAACATGCAAGCCCATTAAATAAGCCACACTTACAAAGCTCCCAAGGGCCGTTCCCCATTCAGCTGTAGAAGCTAAAAGAAGACTTAGCCTCGTTTTCAATGGTACTTGACCAAAATAGGTTAACTTTTCACGACTAGAAACAAAGAAAATAAAAGGCAGATAAAGGAAAATACCCAATAACAGTAACCAATACTTTCTCAAGTCTGGACTTAGAGGGAAAAACCAAAAGGTAGCAAACACCAAGCCGCTTAGGAGTGACAAGCCCGACATAAAGTAAGGCAATAAACGTGATAGTGCCTTAACACCAGACTTCTCCTGCCCATCTTCAGAATAAAAGGAATACCTCAACCCCACGTCGACTAAACCGGCAAAACCAGCCAAGTTATTAATGGTATTGACAGCCCAACTCGTTTCTAGTATATAGGATTTGGAAAAATCCGTCTCTAACTCCCTGTTCAAGATAAGGTCATAAAAGAGCATAGGTGACACAGCAACTAAACCTATCACCACCATCAAAGCAAGATGCCAAATTGACAGACCTGATAAAGCTGATTCTAGCGATTCTAAAGTGATCGTTCGTTTCAAACGAACCAACTCTACAACAACAAGAACCGTAATAGAAATAAAGAAGACAGATTTAACGGCAGTTTTTAAAGGTTGAAGTCTCTCTAAAAGACGCTTCATGCCACCACCTCTTTTCGACTAATTCTAACTAACTCACAGATCATTTGATTAAAAACCTTATATTTTCGTTGAGCTAGACGATGCCCCTGTCTCCGTTCAACATAGAGCTTATGAATTGGAAAGAGGTCCGAAATCTCCCTTGAATGACTAATACTAATGACATCTCTTTGTCCCATAACTACCCAAACAGGATAAGAAGCCTGATGTAGTCGTTCCCTATCAAGCGGCAAATCATGTAGCATGAGCTCCGTTACCTGAGCCATGATGTCCATTTTAGATGAAAATAGCGATAAGGCTTTTAGACAATAATACTGTATATAAACCAGAAATCTTGAGCGTCTGGTCAATCCTTTAAAGGTCATATTCCCCGCATTAAGCAAGAGCCCTGCAATCCGGTCAGGAAAGCGACTGGCATAAACCATAGCTAGATTAGCCCCATCACTGTGACCAACAAACAGAGCCTTTTTGATATTTAAAAATTGCAAAATTTCCTCCAAATCGGCAGCCATCTGTTCAAAGGTCATCTTAGCACTCTGACGACTGGATCTGCCATGATTACGACTATCAATGAAAATTAAACGATAGTCTCGATATAGAATTCCTTGCTTACCAAAGTAGTTTCCTGATAAATTATTGCCATGCAAGAAGACAATTGGAAAGCCTTTACCGAGGTCACGATAATAGATGATTTGACCATCTTTCACTTTGAATTCCATAATATTACCTACCTTTTCACTAACGTATTCTTATACGATGATTAGTCTTATAAGGCATTGGGTCCGATACCATAAAACAAAGTGCTCAAACCCTCTCATTCCATTATAACACTTCCATTTAGCAAAACTCAGAATATTAGTCCATTTTCTGCAAAAAAAGAAAAAGCCTTTTCAGGTTTCTCCTATTTTTATTCATAAGTTTTTGAGGCAATGAGTTTGTTATAGTTTTCCTCATCTTTTGGTTATCACGGACAAGCTTAGATACCATAAATGAAGATAAAATCAAACCAACATATCCCATAAGATAGTACCCCTTAACCATCAACAGTTCTTTAAGAGTATAGAGGCTTACCAACATCAAGATTACAAAGAGGGAAAATGATCCCCATGCCATCATCTTGAAAGATCTCGTATTACGATATACTTTTTTCTACACTTTGTTCATAAATCTAGTCTCCTTTTATATACTAAGACTAGTATGACAACAATGAAATCCTTTTACAACTTAAAACATAAAAAGGTTTCCATATCCGTTTAACTTTCCAACTGTTCCGAAAGGTCACTCCACTCTTCCATCAGAGCATCTTGATTGACTGATAACTCATCCATCTCTCTCTGCAAATCAGATAATTCTGCCACATCATTGGTTTCAAGCATGGCAGCAGATATTTCCTCCAAGCGTTCTTCGATGGTTTCTAATTCATTTTCGATTTGCTCAATACGTCGGTTTAGTTTACGGATCTCTTTTTGACTAGCTTTTTGAGCTTGATAATCACTAGCACCCGCTGAAGCTACTTGGGTCTCCTCTGGCCCTTGATTTTCTTCCGCTTCAAGTCGTGCTAATTCTTCAAGCTCCGCCTTTTTCTCAAGGTAGTAATCATAATCCCCAAGATAAATGGTTGCCCCCTCCTCAGAGATTTCCATCACTTTTGTTGCCACACGGTTGATGAAGTAACGGTCGTGGCTGACAAAGAGAAGCGTTCCATCAAAGTCAATAAGGGCATTTTCCAAGACTTCCTTACTATCAATGTCCAAGTGGTTGGTCGGCTCATCTAGGATGAGGAAGTTGTTGTTTTCCATTGATAATTTAGCTAGGAGCAGACGAGCCTTCTCACCACCAGAAAGCATCGAAACCGACTTTTTGACATCATCACCTGAGAAAAGAAAGGCTCCCAAACGGTTACGAATCTCAACTTCAGGAGTTGTCGCAAAATCATTCCACAACTCATCAAGAACAGTGTTTGACAGTGTCAAGGCTGATTGGGTTTGGTCATAGTAACCCACTTCAACATTAGCACCGTAGGTTGATGTTCCCTTGATAAATGGCAGTTTACCGACTACCGACTTGATAAAGGTCGTTTTCCCGATTCCATTTGGACCCACAATGGCAATGGCATCCATCTTCTTAACATCCAGAGAAATAGGCTCTGAGAGAATCTCGTCGTCATAACCAATAGCAGCATCCCTCACAGTCAAGACTACATTTCCAGAGACCTTGTCCGCATGGAAAGTCATATTAGCTGACTTTTGACCTTCTGTTGGCTTATCCAGACGTTCCATTTTCTCAAGCTGTTTACGACGGGCTTGGGCACGCTTAGTTGTAGAGGCACGAACAATATTACGATTAACAAAGTCCTCCAACTTAGCAATTTCCTTTTGTTGCTTTTCGAAGTTCTTTGCTTCAGTAGCCAACTTTTCAGCCTTAAGGTCCATGAATTTTGAATAATTTCCGACATAACGATCTAAACTATGTTTGGTCAAATCCAGGGTTACTGTCGCCACCTTATCCAAAAAATACCGGTCGTGACTGACAATGATTAGAGCTCCCTGATAATTGACCAAGTAATTCTCCAACCAAGCAATGGTTTCGATATCCAAGTGGTTGGTCGGTTCGTCCAGAACCAAGAGTTCAGGCTTCTCTAAAAGCATTTTTGCCAAAGCCAAGCGCGTGTTTTGTCCTCCAGAAAGTTCTGAAATAGGCATCTCCCACATGCTTTCATCAAACTTAAAACCATTGAGAATAGCTTTGATATCAGATTCATAGGTAAAACCACCACGCTGTCTGAAATCCTCGGAAAGGCGATCGTAGTCAGTCATTAACTTGTCCAAGTCTGCCCCAGTCAAGTCAGCCATCTTCATTTCCATGTCACGCAAACGGTTTTCATCTGCACGTAGATCTGCAAAGACATTCAACATTTCCGCATAGATGGTCTTACTAGACTCAAAACGACTATCCTGAGCCAAGTAAGACAGGTTCAAATCACGTTTGATGTTGATGTCACCACTTGTCGGTGCTTCCTCTCCAACCAAGATTTTCAACAAGGTTGATTTTCCAGCACCGTTACGACCAACCAAGGCAATACGATCACGTTCATCTACCTGAATATTAATATTATCAAAGAGCACATCTCCTGAGAAAGAGCGCTCAATCTTGTTTCCTTGTAAAATAATCATAACGTTTCAATTATACCAAAAAAGCCAAGCTCCTGCTTAGGCTTTCTTACTTTCTTCTAGAATGCTAGCTACCTTAGTATTAATCAAATCGATTGCAACAGTATTTGTGACACCTTCAGGAATCACCACATCCGCATAGCGCTTGGTTGGCTCAATAAACTGATGATACATAGGTTTGACCACACTGATATACTGTTCGATAATACTATCTAAGCTACGACCACGCTCTTCCATATCACGCTTAATACGGCGGATAATACGGATGTCATCATCAGTATCTACAAAGAGCTTAATATCCATCAAATCACGCAAGCGTTTATCCTCAAGTACCAAAATCCCTTCAACAATGAAGACGTCCTGTGGTTCCTGACGATAAGTCTTATCACTACGTGTGTGTTGCGTGTAGTCATAAATCGGAATATCTACTGGACGACCTGCAATCAACTCATTGATATGCTCAATCATAAGATCTGTATCAAAAGCAAAAGGATGATCATAGTTAGTTGATACACGCTCTTCGAAAGTCAAATGTGACTGATCCTTATAATAAGAATCATGCTCAATCATGGCAATTTTCTCATCTGGAAAATTTGATAGAATGGCACGAGAAACACTGGTCTTACCACCACCAGAGCCACCCGTAACCCCAATAATAATCGGTTTTTTAGGCATGGTAAATTCCTATCTAATTATAGTCTTTCGTATCTATTCTACACTAAATCATGATATAATAAAAGCAAATCCATATAGAAAATGAGACTTTTATATTTATGTTTAAAAACTTTCCTGAACAATGGCAAAACCTTCTTAAAGAAAAAGGAATCACGACAGAAACCGCCATTCAAAAAGAACTATTTACACCAATTACTGAAGGGGACAATATCTTAGGTATCAGTCCAACTGGAACAGGTAAGACCCTAGCCTATCTTCTCCCACTTCTTCTCTCTCTTAAGCCAAAAAAAGCTCAGCAACTGCTTATTCTAGCACCTAACTCTGAACTTGCTGGACAAATTTTTGATGTAACCAAACAATGGGCTGAACCTCTAGGAATTACTGCTCAACTCTTCCTTTCTGGATCTAGTCAAAAACGACAAATTGAACGTCTGAAAAAAGGACCAGAGATTCTTATTGGAACTCCAGGGCGTGTCTTTGAGTTGATTAAACTCAAAAAAATCAAAATGATGAACGTCAATACCATTGTTCTCGATGAATTTGACGAGCTTCTCAGTGACAGCCAATATCACTTCGTAACAAAAATCAGCCACCATGTTCCTCGTGATCATCAAATGATCTATATTTCGGCAACCAACAAAATTGACGATCAAGATCTTGTCGAAAATACTATCGTTTATGACCTATCTGATCAGGAACTAGACACCATCAAACATTATTACATCAGCGTTGATAAACGTAACCGTGTCGAACTTCTTCGTAAGTTCTCCAATATTCCTGACTTCCGTGGTCTTGTCTTTTTCAATAGCCTTTCTGATCTTGGTGCTACTGAAGAACGTCTCCAATTTAACGGAGCTTCAGCTGTATCCCTAGCTAGTGACATTAACGTCAAATTCCGTAAGGTTATTCTAGAAAAATTTAAAAATCACGAGATTTCACTCTTATTAGGGACTGATCTCTTAGCACGTGGTATTGATATTGAAAACCTTGAAGTAGTCATCAACTTTGATATTCCTCGAGACCGTGAAGCCTACACTCACCGTTCAGGACGTACTGGCCGTATGGGAAATGAAGGTAGTGTCATCAGCTTGGTAACCCATCCAGAAGATCTCAAAAAACTTAAAAAATTCGCCAAAGTTTCAGAACTGGTTCTGAAAAATCAAGAACTTCACGAAAAATAAAGTATTACAAAAGCACTTCAGAATCAACTGAAGTGCTTTTAACATATACAGATTAAGCTTTTTTACCAAAGTCCTCAATCATTTGTTCCATTTCCTCACGACTTGGTGTTGTCAACATATAGAGGAAGTCACCTTGCAACTCTGCAAAGGCAGCTGGCATGATTTTCTTAACTTTAAGTTGTTCACGATACTTATCGAAAAGTTCTTCTTCTGAATAAGCATAATGAGAACTTGCACGACGTGAAGTCGCCAAACAATAAAGTGGTTCAAAGTGAGATCCAGGGAATTGATCACCAGCAACGATATCTGCATAGCCCTTGTACAAATCGATAGAATGGGCATAGTTATATACATCAATCGTGAAGCCACCTGCTGGTCGATTGTTGTACTCAATAGCAATATAATCATCACCATCACGGAAAAATTCAATATGGAAGAAACGTTCCTTCATACCAAATTCTTTGACAATAGCTTCACCATACTTACGCAATTTAGGATCCATTTCCTTAAGAACATAGTAAGAATTATCCATCTTGTAAATCATCAAGTCAAGTGGAGTGTGAGCATAATCAAAGGTAGTTGAAAATACAATACTACCATCTCTATCAACCAAACCATCGAAAGTACAGATTTCACTTGAATTTACAAATTTTTCAAAGAAATAAACGGTTCCACGGTCCCACTCAGCTTTGAAGTGATTGATATCATCTTCTGTTTCGAGTTTGAAAGTTGCAGCTGCACCAACCCCATTATCTGGCTTAGCAATCATTGGAAGACCGATTTCTTGTACGGCTTTATCCACATCTTCATCAGTTGCAATAACAGCACCAGGTACAACTGGTACCCCAGCTTTTTGGAAAAGTTTCTTCATTTCGGACTTGAATTTGGTCTTCTTAAGATCTTCTGGCTTTGCACCAAAAACATTAAACTGTTCACGAAGAGCTGCATCCAATTCCAACCAGTATTCATTATGAGATTCGATACGATCGATTGGTCCATGTTTATAGAAGAGAAAGGCTACCGCACGTTTCACTTCTTCCAAGTTTTCCAAATTATCCACACGGAAATACTCAGTCAAAGCATCTTTCAAAGATTGATCCAACTGTTCATAAGGCTCTTGACCAATACCAAGAACTGTGATTCCCTTATTAGCAAGTTCGACTGTAAACTGTTGGAAGTTTTGTGGATAGTATGGTGAAATAACAAGATAATTCATTAGTAATTCCTCTTTTATAGTTATTTAGATGGGATGGACAAAGAAATTATAGGTTCATATTGTCAAGGAAATAAGGCATTTGTTTACGCCACCATTCCCAATCATGAGCGACATCATGGCCCCACTCAGAGAACCAAGCTGGAATATTCTTTTGTTCAAAAGCTTCCTTAAGTTTGTAATAAGAAGGAAGACCATCTTGTTCCCAGGCACCAAGACCTGTACACACAACAATTTCAGCTTGACGATAACGATCAATAAACCAACCATCATTTTGGTTCCAAATATAATCTGATGGTGAATTTTGGTAAATAACCTCATCTCCTCCAAACTCTCCAACAAAGAAACGAGCATCATAAACACCACTAAGTGCTACTACTTTATTGAAAACATCAGGGTGTTGCAAGAAGAAATTAAGAGCATGGTAAGCACCCATTGAACAACCTGTTGTCATCATTGGATCAAACCAACCAGTCTTATGTTTGATAAATGGAATAGCTTCTTCAATAACATAACGTTCATAAGCACGATGCATTTCAGCACGATCGTGTGGATTTTTCCAATCGCAAAGCCAACTTTCACTATCTACACTTGAAAGTGTAAAGAATTGTAAGCGTCCTTCTTCAATAAAACGTGAACAAGCATCAATCATACCAAAGTCATAGTATTCGTTATGGCTACCACCTGATGAGGCAAAAACCACAACAGGGATACCAGCGTGCCCATAACGATTAACATACATTTCACGATTAAGCTTACCACTCCAGTGGCTAAGATGTTCGGTATTCATATTTTAATTCCTTTTCCTTTATTACAATTTAAATAGTTATGGCAAGTATGACTATTCCCAGTTTTCAGCGAAAAAGCGAAGACAGTCAGGTAGATTCTCGGCCCAGGCCTCCTCATTATGTTCAGCTCCAGATTGAATGTGAATCTTGATATTCTCCAAATCAACCCCACGATCAATCAAATCATGATAATATCTCAGAGACGAATCAATATAAGCCTGCTTAATATTACCAGCCATCAAAGTTTTGTCTGTATCATCAGCTTCTTCTGTGCCTACATAGATATAGACACGTTGATTAGCATCTAGATCTTGACGGGATATATATCGATAAAAGGCCTCATGATGCAACCAGTTGGCTGAAGAAAATACCCCTAAACAGCCAATTTGATCCTTGTAATCAAGCCCCATAAACTGAGTGATATTACCACCAAGTGAAGATCCAATCATGGCAGTATGTTGTCGGTCTGGAAGTGTGCGGTATTCCTTATCAATAAAGGGTTTTACCACATCCATAATGAACTCAGCATACTCTACGCCCTTACCGCCAAACTGCATACCTGGGATATTAGATTCTTGATACTTCCATGCAGAATACTCGTTCATACGAGCAGGACCATCATTATCAATGGCTACAACAATCATACGCGAAATATCAGGGTTGCGCTTGATTGTTGGGATAATCTTCCAAGAATAGCCAGAAAATGACTCCTTACTATAAAGAACATTCTGACCATCATGAAAATACACGACAGGGTAGGAACGATCTGTATCTGTTTCATAGTTTTTAGGTAGAAGAACACGCACACGACGAAGTTTACCAGTGTAAGGCACTTCTAACTCATGCGTCTTCATCACCAAATAAAAATAAGATTTATTCATTGTCAGAAAACTCACTCTATTCAAAATTTTATTCTATTATACCAAATTTTTACAAAAAAGAGCCTTATAACTAAGGCCCTCTTTACTTTTTACAATTATTGACTGACTTAACGCTTAGTAGTTTGCAACATCAAATACTGTTGATTTCACACGAGTCATAGCCTCGATAGAGTATTTCACACCCTGAGTTCCGGCACCAGATCCTTTAACACCAAGGAATGGGAAGTTATCTGTACCACGTTGTGTTTTATTGTTGATGTGAACTGTACCAACTTCAAGTTTCTCAGCAATTGCGAATGCACGTGGGTAGTCTTGTGTGAAGATAGCACCTTGAAGTCCAAATTCAGATTCGTTAGAAATCTTGATTGCTTCTTCAACTGAAGATACACGGATGAATGGCAATACTGGACCAAATGGTTCTTCCCAAGCAAGACGCATATCAGTTGTTACATGGTCAAAGACTGCTGGGTAAATAAGGTTACCTTCACGTTTCAATTCAGTTTTAGCAGTAGCACCTTGTTCAACTGCATCATCAATCAAACCTTGTACGAAGTCAGCTGCTTTTGTATCGATAAGTGGTGTAACGCTTGCGCTTTCTTCAGGCATACCAACAGTGATATTACCTACCAAAGCAGTTACTTTTTCTACCAATTCATCTGCAACGCTATCCATTACAAGGACACGTTTGATAGCTGTACAACGTTGACCTGAATAGTCAAAGGCACCAGCCACAATATTTTTAGCAGTCAAGTCAAGATCAGCATCTTCAAGAACGATAGCGGCATCTTTACCACCAAGTTCAAGCATGATTGGACGCATTGCTGCCAAACGACCGATGTTTTCACCGACTGGAGTCGAACCTGTAAAGTTGATAAAGTCAACTGCTTTGTGTTCAACAATGTAATCACCAATAACTGAACCACGTCCTGTGATAGAGTTCAAGACACCAGCAGGGATACCAGCTTCAACGAACGCTTCTACCAAAAGAAGCCCTGAGATAGAACCTTGTGTTGGTGGTTTGAAGGCAACAACGTCACCAGCGATCAAGGCAGGAGCAATTTTAGAACCAGCCAAGTTTACTGGGTAGTTAAATGGTGAGATAGCAAGTACAAGACCTACTGGTTCGCGACGAACAACAGCAATTTTTTTCTTGCTACCAGCATCAAAAGCACCACCTTCAAGTACTTCACCTTCCAAACGCAAACCTTCTTCAGCTGCATAGTGGATAATTTCAGCAGTACGAACTACTTCACCAATTGCAGATTTCAAACCTTTTGAAATTTCTTTAGAAAGAACTTGTCCAATTTTTTCTGCATCACGTTCCAAGATATCAGCTGCTTTATGAAGATAAGCTGCACGTTCAGCATATGAAAGCGCACGCCATGCTGGGAGTGCTGCTTTAGCTGCTGCGTAGACTTCGTCTACTTCAGCTTGGCTCATAGCTGGAACTGACCCAAGTTCCTCACCGTTTGCAGGTGCGTAGATAGTAATTGAATTTTCAGATGTTTTCCACTCACCATTGACATAGTTTTTGTATTGTTTAGCCAAGATAGTAACTCCTTTTATCTATTATAAGACCTATTTTATCACTTTTTTAGAAATATTCCAACATTTAAATGAGGATTATTCAGAAAATTTTGACAAAAAATACTAAAAATAATTAACCTAGGTTAGACGTATTTTACTCCTAACCAAAGGACGAGTCAAATATTTTGTCTCTGCTTAGATATAAAAAAAGTGAAAGCTCAAGCCTCCACTTTTTGGCTCTATAATTTCTGTAGTGGGTAAAACCACTGTAGAGCTTATAGAGCTTTTTAAGTGTACACAAAAAGTCCCATAAGAACTATAATGAAAAGC
>OGES01001382.1_pt1 | contig 19482 bp, 24 predicted proteins | sample 1570711 | NCBI WGS metagenome assembly OGES01 (sample SAMEA2582133, study PRJEB24529) | metagenome | biome: Human gut stool | place: China | collected 2011 | reverse complement strand
CCAAGGTCAAAATTGTGGCAAAAATGCTCAAGGCGATCCACGCCCAGGAGAGCAAGAAGGCGTCCCGCGAGAAGGCAAAAGCCGTCGTTGCAGAATTGAGAGCGATGAAACTGAAGGAGGCTGCCAAGAAGGTCGAGGACGGCATTGAGGAGACACTGACTTACTGCGATTTTCCCAGCGAACACTGGACCCGCATCCGTACCAACAACGTGATCGAGAGGCTGAACCGTGAGATCCGCCGCAGAACCCGCGTGGTGGGGACATTCCCTGACGGAAATTCCGCCCTGATGCTGGTCTGCGCGAGGCTGCGCCATGTGGCGGGCACCCAGTGGGGCTGCAAGAAATACATGAACATGAAGCATTTGGAGGCGGCCATGGACGATGCCTTCATTGCAGGCTGACTTCATTCAGCCGGAGCCTGCAAACAATTTTGCGCATAAATCTTGACGGCACCATTAGACATATGTGCCTGATTATGGGGGATGTCCTTTGTTACTTAAACAAGGTTTGCAAATGATTAAAAGTGGTTGAAATTACTTGCTTTCGTGTTATAATAATTAAGAAAGGGGATGGTTTTTTGTATAACACAAGAGTGGAATACTATAAGGCCCTTGAGACGGAATTTGAGGGCCCGGTTATTGCATATATAACTGGTGACCGTCCCGGATTTGAAACAAGAATTGCCCAAGATGTGATTGATTTATTCATTGCACAGCTTGATAAAATCGGCCCTGTTGAGCGAATAGTTTTATATTTATATACCCGCGGCGGAGATACTTCTGCGGCGTGGAATATCGTCAATCTTCTAAAGATGTATTGTGATGATTTGATGGTAATTATTCCACACAAGGCTCATAGCGCTGGAACAATAATAAGTCTCGGCGCAAACAAAATAGTTATGACAAAGCAAGCAACTTTAAGCCCAATAGACCCAAGCTTGAATACGCCAATGAACCCTGTTATTCCCAATGATCCTATGAATCAAACTACTCCAGTAAGCGTAGAAGCCGTCAAAGGGTATATTGAACTTGCGAAGGATGAGTTTGGCATTCAGGATAACCAAGCGTTGAGTGATGTCCTAATAAAGCTTTCAGAGTATGTGCATCCTCTTGTATTGGGACAAGTATATCGGTCGCGGGCTCAAATCAAAATGTTGGCAAGAAAGCTACTAAAAAATCAAATTGGTGACCAAGACCAGCTTAATCGTATTATCGATTTTCTGTGTAGTGATTCAGGTAGTCACGATTATACTATTAATCGTAGAGAAGCCGAAAGAGAATTGGGATTAAATGTTACTAAACCAACAAGCACTCAATACAACATAATTAAAGGCATTTATGATGATTTTAGTTTAGAGCTAGGATTTGGTCAGGTATTTGATCCACAAATGATTCAAGGAGCATATGCTGTACGGAGAGGTTTCATTGAAAGCGTTGTTGGCGGTAGTGACTTCTTTGTTACAGAGGGTAGGTGCTCCACTGTTACTACACCCAATGGACCAGCAATTCAAGTCAATAAAGTTTTTGAAGGATGGCGGCATAGTGAAACATCTGAATTGCCTCAAACGGCTCAGGTGTTGACACTAGACGGGGAGGTGAATTATGAACAAGATAACGAATTCAAGCTATAATGCATACTCCTCTGGATTAAGTTCATTTCTCAATCAATCCACATCAGATACGAGTGCTTTTTCACAATCTGTCCCCGTGCATATGACAATTGACGCTCTGGATAACGGACGATATAGTGTATTTGAAATCGCAAACTGGTTTTTGTCAAAGGAATCAATGACACAAAAAAAGCTCCAAAAACTATGCTATTATGCACAAGCTTGGTGCTATGCCCTGAACGACTATCGTCTAATAGATACCGTGTTTGAGGCGTGGGTGCATGGTCCGGACTCTCCTGCGTTATATGATAAGTTTAAGAGTTTTGGTTATAACAGTATTCGCCTTGCTGGAAAATACACTGTGAATATAGCTGAAGCCGATATTGAACTCTTAGAAAGCGTTTGGGAAACTTATGGCGACCATACAGGCAATGCACTGGAGGCTTTAAGTCACAGTGAACCGCCTTGGATAGAAGCGCGAGTTGGGTATGCTCCTAATGAACGGTGTAATGTTCCCATTTCAGTAGAGTCGATGAAGAAATACTATTCATCAATATACTTGGGCGGAGATTCGTGATGAGTGTGTTGACAAATCAAGTAGGTGAAAAAGCCAAAGGTCGTTTACTCACAAATAAACGTGATGTTCCCTTTGTTCTTGGTTTTAGATATCCATTGGAAAAAAGTTTACTTTAACTGAGCTGGAAAAACGAAACAACAAAGAACTTCAAGGATTCCTTGACAAAGTAGCGCAAATGTCTGTACAGCAAGTTGATGAATTATATGCACGTGCACCGGACAAGAATGACACATACCGCGATATGCAGGTTTATCACTATGAAGTGACACGCTCTTTTCGAGTTCATGTAGTATGTGAGGATGGAATTTATAAAATTATCCGCTTTGATCCGAATCACAAAGTACACGATTGATGAGAAACGCTGTATTGATTGCGAAAAAGTGCCGTCTTGGGAGTGATCCCGAGACGGCACTTTTTTACTATCCGCACATTCGATTTCCGCTAATTCTCCTGCTACAATGGTTGCAGTAATCCTTTGCAGGCCGGGTCTATAAAAACGCTGTCTTTGATACAAACAGAAAAAGCCTTCTCCGGCACATAAGTGCTGAAAAAGGCTTGAAATAAAGGGCTTTCGAGGTCCGCTGTGTTTTACAGCAGAGCTTCGGAAGCCCTTTTTCTGTTTATTCGATTGTCGCTGACTGGTTCTGGGGTCTGTGGAACTTACCCCTCAAAAACTGTGGTCAGAGGAATAATTAAAAAGTGTGGAATAATTAAAAGGTTTACTCTGCCCCGATTCGCTCCAGAGCAAATTCAATGAACAGTTTCTTGTGCCTTCCAATATTGATTTCTGGGTCCTCAAGGTAAAAGCGTCCAGAACAAATTAGCCAGAAGACTTTATCAACCTTATACGGCGATACTTCAGCATCTATCGTTTTGCACCTTTCCGACATTCTGACAATTGCCTCAAAGGTTGAAACAGGTTCATGCTCTGATAGGCCAAGAGCTGAAAAGACATCCATCATGTGAACATCCGGTTTGGAATAATTAGTGAAACCCAGTTCCTTAAGTGTATCGCATGCTAACGCAAATCCAACCCCGCTTATCTTTGTGGAAATCAAAAGCGGCAACGCCATTCGTGTTGAAACATTGTAATCGAACCTGCTTACAAACTCCACGAAGTCTCTCACATCGGAAAAATCTGAAATGAACTTTGCCGAGTCAACAACGGATTTACTCCATTTATGCCAACAGTTATAGTTGCTGTCCGCACCGCCAGCATTAAACTCTCGACGAAGCGATTGATAGAGCTCTTCTGGAGAAATGTCTTTAATCTGTTGATAATCGAGGCCGCAGGTTAATTCCGAGATGCGTTCTTTTCGCTCGTCGAATTTTATCACCTTTGGCATACTCTGATAGTTTTGCGCCGACCGAATGAACTGAATATAGATATCCTTCAAGGATGAGAAATCTTTGCTATCGCCAAGAAAGTATTTATCCAGACTAACACCTAATGGCTTGATGTTATCAAGATACTCTCTTGCCGCACTATAAATCAATACATTTCGGTCCATCTTTTCGATACCCTTTCCTATTCGCTTGCCTCGACAACGGCTCCCATCTTAGATGTCAAGTCATGAAGGCTTTTTTCATACTGAGCCTTAGAAATGGCATTCCGTTCAAGGAACATGTCGAGCAACCGCTTTTGCCTGAGAAAAAGCAATCGATTCTTTTCCTCATATGTGAGGGCTTCCCACTCACGTTTTTCAAAATCTGTGTCCACGGCATTCTCACTTCCTTGAGTCATTTGTTGAATCGTTCATCACAAAAGAGCACAAGGTGCCTTACACATCCTGCTCTTTTGATTTCGCTCTGGTCTTCTTTGGGGGAGCAGGGAGCGTAAAGTCAAGAATGTATTCAAAAGTTGTGCCCATAGTGATATAGCTGCTCGGCCATCCAAAAATACCGATCTTGTTCACCAAGTTGCGTCGATCCCATATAATTGTGTTTCTAAATTCATAACCAGCAGCTCGCATGGCGTTGATGATGTTTATATGCAAAGGCACCCGTTTTCCATCAATCCATGCGTCCGTGATATTTATAAGGATATGGGCTTTCTCTTGGAAAACAGGCATCATATCCCGAAAGATCTCAGATATCTGTTTCTCAAACGAATCAGCATCGAGTATTCCTAAATCACGGGGATCTTGGCTATACTGCTCAACCTTGCCGAACTGTTCGTTTTCACGCAAGTCACCCCTGCGACTTTTATTTTTGCGCTCTCTGTTCAGTATATTAGCATAAGGTGGTGATGTAAAAGCCAGCTTAACTGTTCCCAGTGCGACACGGTTTACGATATTTCTGGCATCATCACAAAAGGCCATTTGTCTACAATGACAATCAGCAGGTGGTTCCGAAACACGAGAATTTGAGAGGTCAACATACTCCTGCTTTAAATCAAAACCTAATGCATTCCGATCCAGATCTTGGGCTGCAAGAAGAGTTGTTCCAGACCCGACAAAAGGATCTAATACAAGTTCACCTCTGTGAGTGAACTGTTCAATAACTCTTTTGGCCATAGCAATAGGAAATACGGCGGGATGAACTGATTTGTCCCTTATGTCCCTTGGCTCGTACATAAACTGCCATACGCCTATTTGATTTTTCATCCAATCTCTGGCTTCTATGCAAGAAAGGAAACCTTTCTTGCAATCACAAAGCCGTGCGTTATCAATGCTTATGAAATCGGTAGTTGACATTGTTCAAATTTCCTGCTTTCCTTAAACCTGCTCTGTGCAAAATCAAAGAACTCTTGATTGATCTCAAACCCGATGCAGCTTCTTCCAAGTCGGTCGCTTACTATCCAAGTTGTGCCTGTTCCTAAAAAAGGATCGAACACAACGCCACCTTTCGGGCTTCCACACAGAACAATCTGTTCAACAAGTTGCTCTGGGAATGTTGCCGTGTGGCTACCATTAAGAGGTTGCGTATTTATGGCCCAGACATCGCCCGGATTTTTCATGCGGCCATTTGCGCCAAGAATCTTGATTGCATCCAAGTCGAAGAAATACTTCTTGTTTAGTACAAAATGGAATACATGTTCATATGTGTTGTTAAGGCGATCAGTAACGCTGGCAGGAATCCTATTAGGCTTCTGCCAAATAATATCGTCACGCAACAACCAACCTCGCTCCTGCATTTCAATGGCAAACCGAGAAGGAATGAGCAGAAGTTGCTTGTTTTGGTATAGTTTCCCGTTTTGTTTGATCTTCGGTTGAAGCGGTTTAGTTGTAAAATACTTCTCTTTACGATCCTTTTGAGCTTGCGTAATGTTTCCTTCGTCGTCTAAATACTTGCTCCAAGCACCGGCCCCTGACCCAAAATACGTGTCTCCAACATTAATGAAAATGTTAGCGGTCGGTTTCAGGTACGGACGAAGCTCATTAAAAAAGTCTGCAAGCCTTGATGCATAAGCTTCAGGAGTTTCTTCTGAACCTATCTCTCCTTCGCCATTATAAACTCGTTTGGCCCAATACGGCGGTGACGTTACCAACAAATCAATTGAGGCAGGTTCTACCTGTTTTATTAACTCAAGTGTATCGCCACATGCAATCAAATGTTTCATTCCGCTTCCTCCTTCGGAGCCTCCGCAATGCGCAAGATTAGCTCACCCTTCTCTTGATCTAAATAAATTGAGAACTTTGTTATGCCTTTCTCGACCGGAAGGTTATTCAGAATCGATTTTGGCAAGCGGATGCGCATATCTTGCTGTAAAGCATATGTATCAAGATAAATAGGTTCTTTAGCCATGTCGGTCTCCTTTCGTCCTAAATTCAGGGTCATTATAGCACTTTTTCAGTCTAAAATCAACCCGAATAGGCTGGATTAATTTTGAACTTTTCTTGAAGAAAATGCCTTAAACAATTATGTGATGCTGATATAAGTCGGTTTTTGCTGCAGGCCTGATCCGGAATTTTGTCCCATGATTGTGCCCAGTACGTGCGTCAAAATCAACATAAATTGCCCCAGCTTCGATGAGGTTCAAAAATCTCTCCAGCGTAGGATCAACATAGGCTTCAATCTCATTGTACTTAAAGCACTCGTTGCCGGAGATGTAGCGTGTTTCGGCTTTTACATACAAGAGGTTGTTGAGTTTTGTGCTCAGCTTTTGAGAAATGTCCGCAAAAGTCCAGTACGGATTCGGATCAATATCTCCCGTGCCGACACCATCTCTTATGAATCTGCGCCACTCAGCGTGGCGATCATCAATCATTCGGTAGTCAAAGGAAATGAAAATGCATTCAGCGTTCCAGTCAACATTGACCTTAAACCCACGGTCGCTGCAGGAGGTTGCATTAATGGTTTGACGGAAACTTCTCTCGTTCATAGGATAGAGAGTACCGGCATCTTGATGGGGCCACCCATAAAGTGGAAGAAGAATCTGCGGAACTATCCGTGCATTACGAGGCTTTGGCTCACTATGGAATAAAGTCAATAATGATCCCGTCTCGGCTCGCTGACTTTTCAATTCCCAATCTCCAAAATCGGGTAACTGAAGGTTGTTTTCCGCAACATCAAGAAGATCCTCCAGTGTATTGCCTACACCACCGGCATTGCCGGGACGTTGATTTCTGACCCATCCCATTTCTTTGATTTCTTGTAATCTGATTCTAAGTAAATCCAGATCGTGCTCTCTCATTTTATTACCTCCTACATGATCTTCTCGACATTGTCGAACAAGCTGTTTAGTTTTCTTATAGGTATTCTTATGTGAGGTCCTCGATCATGAGGAGCCCTCTTTCTGAAATCTGAAGCTGGCTGATCAATACACAGGTCCATTACAACAGCACCAGAAGCGATTGCATCATAAATGTTTTTGGGCGAGCTCAGAATAAACGCCTCAACAAAATGAAACTCTTCATCCTTAGAATTGGCAGCCCCTCTCGTCTCGGCCAAGGCAAGTAAAACCTGTTTTATTTTTCCGTTACCGCTTGTCAAATCCCATGTTGCTAAATACTCATCTTTAAAAAACAAATCGACATTCGCATCACCGTTCCCACGCAGAATAAAACCGAGGCTGTTGACCTTGTTCCCATATATTGTGGTAAATAGTTTCCGCTTAAGTGATCCGTCCCTCTGAGAAGGTTTCTCATAACTAAACCTATCAAATATTTGATTGGGTGTTAATCCTGCCGTTGATGTTTGGTGGAACAGAGTTAATGTACTTGCCTTGTTTTTCTTTTTCCGCATTCCTTTAAGCTCATATGTGCCCAAATCAGCAAGATGCAGATTGTTCTCAGCAACGCCAAATTCACGTTCTAAAATCTGGCCGACGATTCCATCGTCCTTTCTAAACATATCCGCAGGAACACGAATAAAGCCTTTATCTCTGAGCTCCTCCATCTTCTGAATGACATTCTCCTTAGTCCATTCCATACACTTAGTCCTTTCCTACAAGAGAGAGACAGCCTGCTGACACACAGCAGGTCCTTTTATATACCTCTTATTCAGTTATCGTCCCGTCCTTAATGTGGTAACTGATACCACGCTCATTACAGAACGCTATTACCTCTGCAGCCCTATCGTTGAAGAACTGCTTGTGTTGCGTATAAGCAGTAACTTCGGTGCTGTAATTCATCCGACCAAATATAATTCGGTCAACGAAGCTCACTTCCTCCAGCAACACCTGCAAGTCTTGTCTGACGATGTTGGGTGTCGGGAAGGGCTCAATGCTTACCCATGTTTTACATCCGGCGTCGTGTAAAGCCCTTAGTGCTGCAAGCCGCTTTTTCCACGGTGCGGACCCCGGCTCCATACGCTTCCGAAACTCCTCATTCGTGGTGATCAGTGTGATGCCATACTCGTTTTCTTTTGATAGCTCCGCCAGCTCAATCGGCAAAATGCCCTTTGTTAGAACAGAACACATTATCCCAGATTCATTGAGCTTCTTGATCGACGCTAAGCTCATCTTCTGTATTTCGGGATACTGATACATAAACGGGTCCGTTGAAAAGCACAACTGCACAGATTGGATTTTATCCTTCAGCCGAGGGATTTCCTTATCTAACAGTTCCAGTGTGTTTGACACCAGATAAGGCTCCAGCCACTCCCCATAGGTCTTAATTTGACCGAAACGCTTCTTCATCATAAAAGCGTAGCATGGGTATTTACATCCATGTGCGCAGCCTTGTATATGATTCATCGTATAGTCGCCATATTCTACACCGGTTTTGTAGAGCATGGTTTTTCTTTCGATGTAACCTTTTACCTTCTTCATCGGATCAGCTCCTATCAACAAAACTGATTGTGCTTCGGCCTACGCTGGCACCATGGTTTTGTTTAAGTTCGTTTTTTATCTGAGGCCTGAACCCATCGGAAGGAAAAACCGGATGGCTGTCAAGAAGTGTCCACACATCGCTCAGAGGGACATTGGATCTTCCATTGAACGACTTCTGCAGATATTCAGCGATATCCTTTATATAAAAGCAGAACTCGTCGGTGTGAGTCTTCGGTGTGCCAATTCCCTCAAAATCCAGCATCAGCTGGTTTTCTAAGCCGTGCGTATTCTTCGTCGAAGATTTACCGCCAAACGTCTGCCACGCAGACTGCTTATATAATCTGAATCCCTTAATGTTGCTCGTGCAGTGAATCAGATTGTAAACAATCGCATTTTTCTCGTTGAAGAACGGGAAAGCCGCAATAAAGTACTGGTAGTTACTATTGCGGTGCAGGGCTTTAATGATGTCCTCGATGCGTTTTTCATACGCTTTTTTATCGCTTCCGTAAGGGATAAGGTTCTCCAGATCCATCAAATATGTCTGCTCATATTTGCTTCTGGCCTCATCTTTCTTAACCATCTTTACAGCCCTCATGGAATCCGAAACCATGTGGTTAAGAATGACCTCGCTCCAGTTATTGATGAACGGCATGATCGCATTCCAGTCAATGGTGGCTTCATACGGATCGTATACAAGAAGGTAGTGCTTTTTGTTAGACATTGTCTGGCCTAAACGCTTGGCAAGTTCATTTCCGTCCTCGGTCGTAATATGCACATGAAAATTGCGACTGTCATTCGGCATCAAACTTTTTAGATGGTCTGTTCTGGCGGAGCACAAATCGCTAAAATACAGGTCGATCTGCTTATATGGATACTGACCCGCAACATTCCGGAGATACTTGGCAACACGGACCGGCGTACCGAACACCTGCTTACCGTTATCGTCTACGTATTCTCCACTGTTGGACATGCAATCAATAAAAACGAGCCCAGAGCAGTATTGATTTTGAAGTAACTTATGCGCCCATGCCTCTACATACTTTTCGATAAGCTCGAATTTCTTAATCGTATGTGGATTGGCGTGACCGATGATTGTGTCACTGCTGCTCACTACTTGCTTCCTCCGGAATTAGGTCCATAATGTCTCCGATGTTGCAGTCTAATGCTTTGCATATTTTCATTAAGACTTCCATGCTCACGGTTTCTCCCTTGGACAGTTTTGTAACGGATGCCCAGCTGATGCCAGCCGTAGCAAGTAAATCCTTCTTTTTCATATCTTTATCTATTAGCAGCTTCCATAGCTTTTTGTAACTTACTTCCATCTGGATCTCCCTTCCTTAAATCTAAAAAAGCCTGTTTCAGAGCTCGACTAAAATATTATATCACGAAAGTGTGCAAAACACAAGAGGTTTTCTCTGAAAACGCTCGAATTTGCACTGTTTATGGTTGAAATTTCATCGTAGATGTGGTATAATATATGAGCTCAAATCATTTTCAGTTAGGAGGGTGTGTCTTGTCCAAGAAGTATGATACGTTTGCGGCCTATCTTGAGGACGTGTACTATAACCAGATTTTCAGCAAAATTAAATCATACCTCTTTAACAACAAAGGTCGCTTGGACCTATCAACTTCTGTTGTTCCCGACCCCTCCTATGTAGAATTGAGTGATTTCAAAATCATGGGAGTCAATTTCCATGAGTCAGATATCGACAGGATTGAATGTAAAGTTACAGTCCGTGCGGAAATCGAAATCTCTGGCCGTGGTCGACGTGACTATGAAAGCGATTCTACTGAATGCTGGATCTCAATACCTTTATCAGCGACTTTGAGAAATGGGCTCCAACAAGTCAGCATTGGATATGCATCCGAGTATTCAAGAGAACTGTTTCGGGCAGAAGATGCGCTCACTAAATACTTGGTCCCGTACATCTACGCAAAAGATCTCGATAAGCATGCGGAGAGATTTCTCGAAAAATACTGTCCCCGTGCGTTAGAGGAGCCCATGCCGCTCCCCATCAAGGAGATTGTTGAAAATATGGGACTGACGGTTTATCATGCTCCACTGCCGGACGGTATCTTTGGTCGTACATATTTCAATGACGCTAATGTCGAGGTTTTTACAAATAAAACATGCTCGGAAACAGAAGATCGGACTATATGCCACGGAACCATACTTGTTAACTCCGATGTCGTTTTTATGCGAAATATCGGTTCGACAAATAATACCGTAATCCACGAGTGTGTCCATTGGGACAAGCACTATAAGTTCTTCGAGCTTCAGAAGCTCTTGAACCCTGATATCCAAGCAATCTCCTGCGCTGTTGTCGAGGATTATAAGAAGAAGTCCAACGAGCTCGAAGATGAGCTGTCTTGGATGGAGTGGCAAGCCAATGCGCTGGCTCCCAAAATTCTAATCCCCGCAAAAACCGGTAAGGAAAAACTCTCCGAAATTCTAAACAGACTTCACAGAGCATATCGCGGTCGTCTCCGTGACGGGTAGGTCATGGAACTTGCCATCAGTGAGTTCGCTGATTTTTTCAAGGTTTCAACGACAGCCGCAAAGATCCGTGCTGTTGAGCTCGGTTTTGAGCAAGCTGCCGGTGTTTTCAACTTTGTCGATGGTAAGAACTACCCGCCATTCTCCTTCAAAAAAGGTAGTTTGAAAAAGGCCAAACCTTTGTCATCGACCGCAACAATGTCATAATTCAGTCCCTGCTTAACCCGGATTTATCTGAGGATATTGCGGCGAGGCGTTTTATTCACGCTGGTGGTCTACTCGTCATTAATGATCCTCAATATGTAAGTATTGTGGAGGATTCTGAACCAACCCTTACCGAATACGCCTTAGAGCATGTCGATGAGTGCTGTTTGGTATTCGACCGCACTACACGTTCGTACAGGACTACTCAACCCTCAAGGTCACCCCCGGAACGGCGACTGCGAAGAACGGAGCGTCCATTTCCAACTATACCGCTTCCTGCAACGGTTTATCCGCATCCAATTCAACTGGGTCTGCTATCACAGTCGGAAAGATCGCCAAGTCCGGCAGCGTAACGGTCACGCTCACGGTCACGGACTCCCGCGGTTATACCGCCAGCGTTTCTCAAACTATTACGGTCATCCCATACGCAAAGCCGAAGGTGTCCTCGGTGACGCTCCGACGAACCAACGACATTGAAGCGGAAATGCAGCTCAAATTCAGCGGCTCTACTTCTGCTGTGACCGTAGACGGGACGCAGAAAAACAGCGTGGTTTATGTACGGTATCGTTACAAGAAAACCAGTGAGAGCAGTTACGGCAGCTACACCAGCATCTATTCCGGCACGACAAAAAACGGAACCTCTTTCAGCTACTCCAATTTGGAACTGTGTAATCTGGATGCCAACAGTTCCTACGACTTCCATTTGCAGACCCAAGACAAGCTCTATTCTTTGAGCAGTCTGGATCTGTATTTTACTGTCCCGCAGGGTACGCCGCTCTGCGCTTCGGAAAAAGAAGGTCGGCATCAACACGCCGAACCCGCAAGCCACGCTGGATGTGGACGGCAGCATCCACATGAACGGCGTCAATGTCCACGGCAAAATGGGCAGAGTGGACGGCTCGACCACCGACCTCAACAATGTGAAGACTCCCGGCTACTATTTTGCGTATTCCGCTTCCACGGAAAAGCACTTTCCGACCACCACAATCGGTATGCTGGAGGTCTTTCTGCCGGAGAGCTACTTTATTCAGCAGCGGTACACCGTCTATAACGGCTCAAGGATGTATATTCGGGGAAACTATGGCGGCACATGGTCTTCGTGGCACACGGTGTCGCTGACCACAGTAACATAAAGAATATTTTTCGGAATCAAGGCGCTCTGCGGAGTGCCTTTTTTCATACTCATTTTCAAATTTCAAAGGAGGACAAACAACATGAAAGAATTCTGGACGACCATTCAGGTGGTGTTCGCCGGAATCGGCGGCTGGCTGGGATGGTTCTTGGGAGGATGTGACGGCTTGCTTTATGCGCTTCTGGCTTTCGTAGTCATCGACTACATCACCGGCATCATGTGCGCCGTGGTGGACAAGAAGCTGTCCAGCGAAGTCGGCTTCAAGGGCATTTTCAAAAAGGTGCTCATCTTCGCCCTGGTCGGCATCGGGCATATTCTCGACACCCGTGTCATCGGCAGCGGCTCGGTGATGCGTACCGCCGTCATTTTCTTCTACCTGTCGAATGAGGGTGTGTCCCTGTTGGAGAACGCCGCATACCTGGGACTGCCCATTCCGCAGAAGCTGAAATCCGTGCTGGAGCAGCTTCATGACCGCAGTGAAAAGGAGGATGAATAATATGGTTTACACAAACAGTTCCCTGGTGTCCTACACCAAACTCAGCCCGAACCACTCCGGGCAGCGCACCCACAGCATTGACCGCATCACGCCGCACTGCGTGGTGGGTCAGTGCAGTGTGGAAACGCTGGGCAACATCTTTTTGCCGACCTCACGGCAGGCAAGCAGCAACTACGGCATCGGCGTGGACGGTCGGGTCGGGATGTATGTGGAAGAGAAAAACCGCTCCTGGTGCTCCTCCTCCGCAGCCAACGACCAGAGAGCTATCACCATCGAGTGTGCCAGCGACAACACCGAGCCTTACGCTTTCAAGGATGTGGTGTACAAGAGACTCATCGAGCTTTGCACCGATATCTGCAGGCGCAACGGCAAAACCAAGCTGCTCTGGCTGGGCGATAAGATCAAGACGCTGAACTACACTCCGAAGTCTGACGAGATGGTTCTGACCGTCCACAGATGGTTTGCGAACAAGAGCTGCCACGGTAACTGGATGTATGCCCGCATGGGCGATCTGGTATCCAAGGTCACGGCAGCTCTCGGCAGCGAGGTGAAGCCGATCGAACCGGCCCAGCCCACTGGCACCATCAAAGCTGGCGACCTCGTGGCCATCACAGGCAGCACCTACTATGGCGGCAAATCCATCCCCGGCTGGGTGAAGAAGCTCCGCTGGTATGTGGTTGAGGTCAGTGGGGACCGTGCAGTCATTAATAAGGACGAGTCCGGCAGGTACGCCATCATGTCGCCGGTCAAGACCTCTGCACTTGCCGTGGCAGGTACCAAACCCGCCGATGACTATCGCATCCATACCGTAGTGCATGGTGACACCCTCTGGGCGATTGCCAAGAAGTATCTCGGCAACGGCAGCCGCTACAAGGAGCTTGTCAGTCTGAACGGACTGACAAGCAATGTCATCTACCGCGGTATGAAGCTGAAGATCCCGAATAAGTAAACCGAACCTATCACACGCTCTCTGCGGATCATTCCGTGGAGGGCGTTATTTTTTTGCTCTTTTTTCGTTCAAGATGGCCATTTCCCTCCAGTGGGTAGTGAGAGGGGCTCCTCTCGGACTGGAGGACAATCTCATGACAAATGAGCAAAGAGAAAAGATAACGGCCCTGCGGCATCAGGGCTTTGGATATACGGCCATCGCCAACAGCGTCGGACTGTCAAAGGACAGCGTCAAAGCATATTGTCGATCCCACGGCCTCGCCGGTGAGAAGGCAGAGAGCCACAGCCTTGCGGAGGTTCCCACACAGCTTTGCCTGAACTGCGGCAAAACGCTGATCCAGTTCCCCAGACGGAAACAGAAAAAGTTCTGCTGCCCGGAATGCCGGACGGCATGGTGGAACGCTCACCCGGATGCTGTGAAGCAGAAGGCCGTTTATACCTTTATCTGCCCAGAGTGCGGGAAGGAGTTCACGGCCTACGGAAACGCCAAGCGCAAGTACTGCTCCCACGTCTGTTATATTGCGGCCCGGTTCAAAGGCGGTGATGCCTGATGAGCAAGGAGGAGCTCCACAACGATATGCTCTACCACGCAGCGATTTCAATGGCGAAATCCATGCTCGAAAAGGGCTTGATCACCGAGGAGGAATACGCTGAAATTGATACAATTCTGCTCGAAAAATACCGACCATATTTGGGTACATTATTATCCGAAAACGCTTGATATTCCTGCCTTTTAGAGTGATATATAGACACTACCGGAAGGAGGGATATCATTGAAAACAGTAGAGAAAATCGAGCGAAAACTGCCGGTTCTGAAAACAAGAAAGCGAGTCGCTGCCTACGCCAGAGTGTCGATGGAATCCGAGCGGATGCAGCACTCGCTTTCTGCACAGGTGAGCTATTACAGCGCACTGATTCAAAAGAACCCTGAATGGGAATACGCTGGCGTTTTTGCGGATTACGGAATCTCCGGCACCGGCGCCAAAAAGCGTGAAGAGTTCAATCGCATGCTGGCTGAGTGTGAAGCCGGAAACATCGACATCATCCTCACCAAGTCGATCCAGCGTTTTGCGAGGAACACCGTGGACCTTTTAAACCCGGTCCGGCACCTGAAGGACCTCGGCATTGAGGTGCGCTTCGAGAAGGAAAACATCAATTCCTTGAGCGGCGACGGAGAGCTGATGCTTTCCATCCTTGCTTCCTTCGCACAGGAAGAAAGCCGCAGCATTTCCGAAAACGTCAAATGGGGTACGATCAAGCGGTTCAAGCAAGGCATTCCCAACGGCAAGTTCAGCATTTTCGGGTATGAGTGGCAGGACGACAAACTGGTCATCGTACCGGAGGAAGCAGAGATCATCCGCTGGATGTATGCCGAGTACATGAAAGGCGCATCCCGGATTGAGGTTGGCAGGGCCTTGATGGACCGAGGCATTTATACCCGGCAGGGAAAGCCGTGGGTGGACTCCGATGTGAAGGTCATCCTGACAAACATCACCTACACAGGGAACATGCTCTTCCAGAAGGAATACTGTGAAGACCCGATCACCAAGCACCGTAGGAAGAATTACGGCGAGATGCCACAGTATTTTGTCGAAGACACTCACGAGGCAATTATCCCGATGGACGAATGGCAAGCGGTACAGGCCGAGTTCAAGCGCAGACGGGACCTTGGTCCCTTCGGAAACAAGTCGCTGAAACTATCGGCTTTCTCCACGAAGATCACCTGTGGCTGCTGCCGAAAACACTATCGTCACAGTGGAAAACGGAATACCGCCGGTGAGGTTTACTACATCTGGATCTGTCAGACGAAAAGCCAGAAAGGTGTGTCGGCTTGCCCCTCGAAGAACATCCCGGAGAAGATGCTCCAGAATACCGCAGCGGAGGTGCTGGGCCTTGATGAGTTTGACGAGGACGTTTTCAGTCAGCAGATCGAGGAAGTCATCGTTATCGGAGACGATACCTTGACCTTCCGCTTTTACGACGGCCACGAGGTCACCACCAAATGGCAATCTACTGCCAAGACCGACTGGTGGACAGACGAGCACAGAAAGCTCTGGGGAGAACGGCACAAGCGCAAGGATACCAATCCGAACCGGAATACCTTCTACGAGTTCACCGGATTCATAAAATGCGGCTGCTGCGGTGCCAATTACCGCTGCCAATCCGGAAAGCGTAAGGACGGCACCCCGACACGGTCATGGTATTGCACCGGTCCACGTTCCAAATGTCGGAATCCGGCTATCAGGGACGAGACCATGAAGCGGCTGGTGACTGAGATCCTTGGCCTTGATGAGTTCGACGAGGCTGCGATGGACGCTCAGATTGAAAACGCAACAATCCTCGACCACATGGTCACGTTCCATTTCAGGGACGGCCACATCGAATCCAGAGACTTCTTGGATAAGCGGCACGGCACCCCTTGGACCGAGGAACGGCGGGAAAAAGCAAAAAAATCCATGAAGGCCGCTTGGACAGACGAGCGCAGGGAGGCAATGAGTGAAAGAATCAAGAAAATAAGGAGCGAAAAGAAATGGCCAAATCCGTAACCACGATACCGGCGACGCTATCACGCTTCACTGCGGCACCGATCAACAGCACTAAGAAGCGACGTGTGGCGGCCTACGCTCGTGTCAGCACCGACAACGAGGAGCAGCTGACCAGTTACGAAGCGCAGATTGACTACTACACGAATTACATCAATGGCCGGGATGATTGGGAGTTCGTCGGGGTATATCCTGACGAAGGCATCACCGGCACCAATACCAAAAAGCGTGAGCAGTTCAGGCAGATGGTTGCAGATGCCCTTGACGGCAAGATCGACCTGATTATCACGAAGTCGGTCAGCCGCTTTGCCAGAAACACAGTCGATAGCCTGACTACCATCCGGAAACTCAAGGAGCACAACGTCGAGGTCTATTTTGAAAAAGAAAACATCTGGACCTTCGACAGCAAGGGTGAACTTCTGCTGACGATCATGTCCTCGCTGGCGCAGGAAGAGTCCCGGTCCATTTCCGAGAACTGCACATGAGGCCAACGGAAGCGGTTTGCAGACGGCAAGGTCACGGTTCCGTTCAAGCGATTTCTGGGCTACGACATGGGGCCGGACCACAACCTCGTGGTAAACCCAGAACAGGCCAAGCTGGTCAAGCGCATCTACGGAATGTTCCTGCAAGGCTAGTCGCCATTCCAGATTGCCCGGACGCTGACCGAAGAAGGCATTCCTTCTCCCGGCGGCAAGGACCACTGGAACCCCAGCAACATCAAAAGCATTCTCACCAACGAAAAGTACAAGGGTGATGCGCTGCTGCAGAAGTCCTTCACTGTAGATTTTCTGACCAAGAAGAAAAAGACCAACGAGGGTGAAATCCCGCAGTACTACGTCAAGGACAACCACGAGGCCATTATCGATCCGGAGACCTTCGAGATGGTGCAGACGCTGATGACTACCCGCACCAAGGGCCGGAACCGCAAGAGCTCGGTCAGCATCTTTTCCAGTAAGGTCAAGTGCGGAGACTGCGGCAGCTGGTACGGGCCGAAGGTCTGGCACAGCAACGACGCCTACCGGAAGGTCATCTGGCAGTGTAATCACAAGTTCGACGGCCAGAAATGCGCCACACCGACACTCACCAAGGATGAAATAAAAGAACTGTTCCTCCGGGCCGCCAATCAGGTGATCGACCAGAAGGAACAGTTTATAGCCATATACGAGCAGGTCCTTTCAAGGAGCCTTGACACCACGGCCCTTGAGAGCGAGCTTTCGGATCTGGAAGCGGAGATCAATATCGCTGCCGAGTTCATTGAGGAGTGCATCAAGGAGAACGCTCACGTCGCCCTCGATCAGGATGAATACCAGAAACGATACGGTGCTCTGGTGGCCCGGTTCGATAAGGCCAAGGCCCGACACACCGAGGTCACCGATCTAATTGCCGAGCGCATAGCCCGAAAGCACCAGATCGAAGCATACTTGAAAAACCTGCGGAGCCGGGAGCCGCTGACGGAGTTCCGGGAAACAGACTGGCTGGCGATGGTGGACTACATCACCGTCCACAGCAAAAAGGACATCCGGGTGACCTTCAAGGACGGTACCGAGATCAAAGCATAATCCCATAGACGCAGAAACGCCTCTGAACCACATCGGCTCGGAGGCGTTTTTGTTATTCAATCGTATCGGGAGTAATTATTTCAGTGAACACCAGACAATCTACAGAAGCGTTATCGTCGTCCTTAAGTCGAAGTATCGGATTATCGTGATCATATAGATACCGTGAATCTCCGCTGTACTGGTAGAGTCGATACGCAACTTGATTTAACAGATGAAGCTGCTTTTCCTCAACAGTCAAGTCATCTTTCCCATCAAAAAGCACACACCCTATAGGGAATCTATACATGAAGCAGTAGTACACGCTCTTTTCCGCATAGTCTTTTGCGAGCCCTTTTATTCGTAAATAGCTTTCAAGGCATTCAAGTATTTCTGGGCAGTCTTGTAACTGACGAGTGTATTGATTCTTCATCAGCAAATCACGAAAAGCAAACCCGTTAAAGCAAAAGTCTTCTCGACCTGTGTTATAGCCAAGTCTGCTACGCAGATAGCACACATCCGTGTTCATTGTGTTTTCCAAGCTAATCTGTCTATCTCTATAGCAAAGAATTATTCTGTTTCCTGCCCCTTTCCTAAAGGTGATCTGATGTGTGTTCAGGAACTCTGAAAAACTATTACTTGACGTAAGCAGTTCTTGTAAATTATAGCTGATTTCGTTTTCAGAGCCTTTAAGCCTCCGTGATAGATGGAAAAACAGTATTTCATCTGGTAACTCTTGCTCAATCATATCAGAATAAAAGTTTTCCATAGCTTCATCAAAAAGATCCTGATTAAAGCACCATTGGCCTTCTACGGCTGAATCCGCTGCCGCTTCGATGTATTGATAAAGTTCCGGCACAGAAACACCCATCAAATGAGCAAGTGTGCTTTCCATTCCCTCGCGAGATGTAGTATCAATAACCATACACGTCCCTCACTCTTCTTTCTGGCAGATCTTCGGCATGATTTCAAGGAAGTGCTAACCGATCTTCTCGGCGTCATAGCCATTGGCCCTGCAGATGAACCGGACGGTATCCGGCAGCAGCACATGATCCTTCGTTTTCTCTGTTTTGTATTTCTGCCACTCTTCGTATTCTTTGTTTGTGATTTGCTTAATTTCACTTTATCCCATAAAAACAGCCGGGGCGCCCCGACTTCCACAACTTACTCCTCAAACGCAAACTTACCCCTCAAGCGGCAAAATCGGTGGAGGAAAAATTAAATTGTATCAATCTCGGTGTTTTTATATCTAAAAACTTGGTATTGGGGTCCGAAAACAACTCCTGCGGGAGCATATCCAGCATCGAATTGGCTACCTCCGGCGGCGTGAACACCTCATCATTGGACAGATTGGCAAGGCAGGACAACACATCCGGATTATAGATGCCGGAGTAGAAATCATTGCTCATTTTCCCATACCCTCCTATAGTGCGTCACATATTTCTTGAGGAACTCGCCCTCGTCGCTGGGCTTCTCGGCGGGTTCGTCCGCGTCGAACAGGGTCATCTGCTCCTCCCGCTTTTTGCGCTTTTTCTTGCCGAACAGGTCACGGGCCTCGCCATCTCCCTGCATCAGCCTGGCAAAGGTGTAGTCGCTGCGCTGGAGCTGATAGCCGGTCACAAAGGCCCATTCGGAAAACACAATGGGCTCCTCGGTATCCTGCTGATTTTCATCCACGCACATCAGGCTCAGGGCGTTGCCGCAGACGATGTTGCGGGACAGAATAA
>OGES01001377.1_pt1 | contig 19539 bp, 36 predicted proteins | sample 1570711 | NCBI WGS metagenome assembly OGES01 (sample SAMEA2582133, study PRJEB24529) | metagenome | biome: Human gut stool | place: China | collected 2011 | reverse complement strand
TAGTTCCTTTAATGGACACCATTTCATTAACTCATCCCACGAATCACCGGCATTGAAATTTGCATCATCATCTTATACTATGCATTTATCTTCACTATTTAATAATAGACAATGTATACATTTCTCTGGTGTATCCATTACTAATACTGATTTATCCATATTATGTCCTCCCTCAATTCAATAATTCTTTGTCAATAATCTGGAAATTAGCTCTGTGAATATACAGCGCCTTTCCGTCAATCATTAATTTTGTCGTTTTCGGCAGATCTTCACATACTTCATAATACACACTATCACCAGAATAGGCACAAATCGGATCACCAAGCTGAGACTGGATGACGACTACACGAGCTTTCCCAAAATAATTCTTAAATCTATTGACAACGCTTGCAATGATAACATTCTCTCCAAGACTACCATCGGTTTTACTATTAATTACTTCTGGACTTTGAAAATCCACATCAGGATTTAGTCCTTTTTCCGCAAAGATCATTGTAGTACCGCAGTTCTCCACTTCCTTACCATCAATTGTGACTGTAACTACGCTGGACAATTTTTTCGTATAGCCCCAACTGCCATCTGAATACGTTTCTTCTTCTACGATATTTGAGTCCAGGTCAATTTTCTGTCCACTCATATCCATGAACTTTTCACCTTCATTCGTATAAAATGAAGCATTATATGTATTACCCGTGATGGAACCATTGAGATCGTTTACTTCGCTATTCAACCCTTCACATCCAGTAAGGCATGATACCGCAAGTGCTGCCATTAGAATTCCTGCTACTAATTTTTTCTTCATATGTATTTTCTCCTTTATGTTTATAAATATCACCCGTAGCTATGACACCACGGATGACAAAATATTATTCTCCAATACTTACGATAGGAGTATTACTTCCCTGTACCTGCGGAACCTCGCCACTCCACTTTTCAATCTTCTGCTTTTCGATAAGCTCTGGAGTAAGAGATTCTGCAATCTTTTTATTCGCTTCGGCTTCCGCCTCTGCTTTAATCCTTGTTGCTTCTGCTTCACCTTCAGCTTGAATTTTCTTCTGTTCAGCTTCAATTGTGGCTTTTTCTTTTTCCTGTTCTGCTGCAATAAGCGCTACTTCCTTATCCTTATCAGCCTGTACTTTTGCAGTCTTCGCTTCAATGTTAGCCAGCTCAAGTTCCTGCTGTGCAGTTACTTTTCTCTGAATCGCTGCTGATGTTTCAGAATCGGTTACAATATTGGTGAAATTTGCTGTGTCAATAATGATACCGGATGGCTCAAATTTCTGTTTCAGATAAACGTCAAGAGCTTCATTAAGTTCCTGACGTTTATCGCCAAATACATCTGTTACAGGGAATTTAGCTGTAACTTCCTGCGTCCAGGCTCTCATTTTGGGTTTGATAAATGTATTCTTTACTGTCTCACCAGACTGGCCTTTAAACATGGTAAATGTCTTTGTAATTCTGTCTGGGTCAAATTTATAAGAAAATTCTAGATTTACAGTAAGAGATTTTCCGTCAGATGTTGGTGTAGAAAAGCTCTCATCTTTTGGAGAATCACCCTTATCTTCAGATGTAAGATAAGACTGCTCAATACCAATTGAATATGTAGTTACTTTTTTCGTAGGAGATACAAAATGCCATCCCTGTGTCAGAACCTGATCAGAAATACCGTTGGAGAAATTGTACACAACCCCTACATATCCTGCTGGTACTCTCTCCATACATTTGATACCTACGATTAGTCCTGCAGCCAATACTACTCCTAAAACAATTCCGCCTAATTTACCGTTTTTCATTTTTCTTCTTCTCCTTTTCTTTATGTTTTTCATCGTCTTCCATTGCTTCTATCGTATCGTCTATGATACGAAGTAGGAATTTTCCTAATGGCTGGAACAGAAACGTCAACAGAAACCATAAAATTACTGTAACTAATACTGCTCCAAGGATCAAAATTGAATTCACATCATCACCTCCTCGAATATTTATTCTCTCTTGTGAAAGACATATTTCATCCGACTGCTCCGAACACAGTCATATCTATATATACCGGTTCTTCAGGATGATAACCTTTAGATATATCATCTTCATATTTATTCTTCAGCCTTGTGTTTTTCTTTTCTGCATATTCTCGCATTTCTGCAATCGTTTCATCATCATATTATGTATGATTATAGATATAATTATTTATATTCTTTTTCTGGATCTTTTCCAACTTCTTTACAAAACTCCAGATAATCATCTACTGCATAATGAAACTCAACTTCAATGCTAGAAATATCTCCAGCTTCAAAGTCAACATAATCATTGATCCCTTCTATTTTTCCTCTTAGAGTCATTGATTCCGCATCAAATTCAATCTTTGTATGATAACCCTTATACTCCATCATATTGTTCATCATAATTCACCCATCTCCTCTAAACGAATTGCCAAATCTTTTATTGCACCAATGCTCATCTCATCTCCCGGATGAGGCTTATGTAATAAAATAATACGCTGATCACTAGTTCTGTAGAACTTAACTCTTGAGCCAGATGTTTTCCCTTTATTAAATTCTTCAAATCCTTTTTTAATCGCATTTGTCTCGTATCTATTAACTTGACGTTCAAATATTTCAAAGCCAATAGAACTGTAAGATACAAAATATTTTTCTCTATCTTTTTGCAAAATATTTCGTAATCCACACCATACGGTAAACGCTTCGTCTAATAAATTCATATCTTCTCAAATCTTTTTGATAATGAATAAATTTTTCAACCCGTCTCTCTGTCTCTCCAGTCTCTCTTTTGTTCTATTCGTCTTTCGTTCCAAAATATATTCTCTCTTAAAAATATTATCTATTCTTTTTAATCCATTCGTTAAAGCTTAAATCATACATATTATTCATCTTGTATCCATTCTTGAGATAATCCAATAAATCTTCAATGAATTGTGCTATTCCTCCAAGAGTACTAACCTTGTATTTATAGTTTCTTACACAGAATCCAATATATTCTAATGCTTTGTTGTACCCATATTTTCTCTGGTTATAAATTAGTTCGTGATATTCGTCTTCTGTAAAAGTATAAGTCTTGACTGTTTGAGTAACTTTTTCTTCTTTAATTTCCATGTTGTATTAATCCTTTCAATTTAATATACACATTCATAAGATAAATAATATCCTTGATCAGATAGCTTTTTAAACCATTCAATGCGAGATCTCATATTAACCTTATCTACCTCGCTTCCATCTAAAATTCTCTGGCAAATCTCAGTCATTTCTTTTGGATCAATCAGATGTAAATCTTGATCTTCTGAATCAAACCATTCTCCTTGTATAGTAGGTATTCTCTTTCCGCTATATTTTTCAATCAAATCTTGCACCAAGCCAATATTATATCCAGAATGTGATGTGCTGCCTCCACCAATATATTCAATATCTGAATCATCGTAATCAAACATTGTGGTTCCTTTATGGATGTGTATTTTGTACAATTTAAACCAATTGAACCCTACTGACATCTTTATACCCCTTTACTTATACTTCCACATATATGCAAGAAAATTATTCTTATTATCATCTTTTTTAAATTCCATATTATAATTTAAACATTAAATAGATATTTTCTTTTTTATTTCATTCCTCATTTTTTTGATATTCAATTCTTCCCATTTATCTATAGTGATTGCTGCATCATGACAATTTGTAATATCGATTTGTATTTCACTTTCTTCACCTGTTTTAACGTCTTTTATAGTTGTGTATAATACAATTTTATCTATATCTTGAATTATCAAATTTTCTAATTCTTCTTTGTTTTCGACCGTTTTTAACATATAATTAACCCTCTAATACTTCTTTAGGACAATACACAATCTGTTTGTCAGCTTTCTGTGCTTTGCGAATCGTAGACCATACGCCACCAGATTTTTTACCATCCCAAATTGCCAACAACACATCACAATGGTCAACCATATATTGATCTCTTGCATTGTCGCAACCTTTGTAAAATTCATCAGATAATTCAATCCATTCGTCTGCATATTTTTTCATGTCATCATATAATGCATGTGACGAATTATAATCTTTACATGGTAGAACACAATGCAATCGCAACGGAATGATTTCGTACACCTTTACTAACATAGCTACTGTTCCAAATGCAAAATCGCTTCCTGAAGCCATACCACAATAGATATCTAAATTCTCTCTCTCCAAATAACAAACTTCATTCATTTTAAAGAGCTGTTTTACAATCCATTCTTCAATCTTTTCCCAAGCATCATCCGCTTCGTTTTCTGGGAGTCCAAGTCTTTTAGGTTTATGTCCTGTTAATGCTACTCTCATACTGTTTCTCCAATTTTTCTATATTCTGGATATACTTTATTTTCACAATAATAAAGATTGTAGTCGTTCTGTTCAATATACCACCATAATTTCTGATGTCCCGATCTCAGATAATTTCTGCAGTAATCTGTCTCCTGATAATGATCATCTACCATCTGGCGAAAGCTTAACTCGTCAATATTATCTGAATTATAACAGTAAACAGCAATTTTATTGATTAGATCTTCTGTAAAATCTTTCGTTACTACGAAGACAACTCTAATAATTTCATTGTCAATTCTTTTGATGGAATGGAGCTGTTTGAGACTATGCAGATGATACACTACTCTGTCGAAGTGATCATATGGAACATTGCTTAAATTAGGAATACTTGTATGTAATTCGATTTTTACCATTAGTGCGTTAACAATATCAAAAAATTTGTTATACCAATCTTTATGGTTTTCATAATCCCAAATTGGATCTCCTCCACCCGACAAAGAAACCCAATTGCAATTGTTCCTCTTAATCTCATCTGCTAGGGAATCAATCCCTTCCAATGTACTTTTAGGAATTTGCAGATTATTATTCTTGACAATACAATATGGACACGCATAGTGGCAGCCAAAGTTTGTAATCACACTCAAATATTTATCCATCTCTACCTCCTGTTGAAAACAACATTCTATCGGATTATTTTCGATCTTCCAACGGAATAACCATGTCTATATTCTTTAGAATTTGCATGATATTCCAAGGTTTTCCAGTGAATTCCTTGTCTACATCAATAAATCTTTCTACTAAATCTCTAATTGGAACTGTTTTATTTTCGTCAAGCATTTTCTTTTCGTAATACATATCACTTTCAGTGTTTTTGTATAATCCAGTTGATGCCAAATACTCTATGATTTCTTGTTTTGTCATAGGCTCTTTATTTTCGTCGTCTTCTGTACTATTTTCATCTTCATTTATTTTTTCGATAAAATTTTGATACTTTTGAGCGATACCAAAGCATCTATTGCTTAATATGTTTGTTTCATTAAGGTGAGGCTTATATCCATTCTGCTCAAGATCCATAAGGATTTTATTCTGATTTCGTAATACTCTGCTTAATGATTCAAACAATGTTTGTATTTCGTATTCTTCTAAATTTCTCATACCTTACCTCTTCCTTATGCTCCTGTATTTGCAATCAATACGACCTGTTCTTGATCTAAATTTATTTTCTGCACCACAACGTCCGTAGCTTTTCGAAAATCATCAGAACTCCATCTTGCTTTTCTTTCTGCTATAACTACCATGGCATAATCTTGACACCATTCAGTTTGTTTAATTTTCACCAAATACACATTCATCATTTATCTTACTATGTCCTCACTATTCATTGGTTTATTGTCTTCTTCAATCCTTTTATACAGTTCTCTTTCCAGATTTACAATACCTTTGACATAACCAGCAATCTCATCATTTGATGATTCATCCGTAATATCAGATACTTTTCTCCTGATCTGTCGAAATGCTTCCAGTTGTAATTCTTCTACTGTCATATACATTAGTCCCTCTTTCATATTAAGTTGGCATATTTATTTCTTTTGTATTTTCTTTAAAACAATATGCTTCGGCTTCTTCTCTTGTTTTGAAAAGATTCTTTTTTGAACGATTACGAACTGGAAGATCGTATCTATTTTCTCCCAGTGCATGAACTCTATATTTGATCTTATCCGAACCATCACTGTAAAATGCTACGTCAATTCTATCGACAACAGCTTTACATACATCAAGAACTGACTGTTTTTGATTAACTATATTACCAGTAGCATTGCAATTTCTGCATTGAATTTCATATCCATTATAGGTAAAATGTCCTTTACCTTCACATACAGGACATATGTACTGCGTTTTCTTTTTATACGTTGTCCAACATTCTTCTCCAATTTCAAAGCCATTATTTATTGTACGCATGATCGTTCTCCTTTTTATGCTACTTTGTTGACCCATTCTTTGAATCTTCGGAAATCCTCTTTACTCATACAGATATCTGCATAATAAAAATCTTTATTACGGATAACAGCCAAAATTTTTCTCAGCTTTGTCGAAAAGGTATGACCTTGTTCTTTATAAAAATTACCATTGGTAAATACCATAAAAGCATAGTCATCAGTTTCAGTATCATGATCTAATTTAATATGAACTCCTTCATCACAACCACAACTGCAATTTACAACCAGTTCATCTTCTTCAAAATTTGTTAATACTGCCATAATCTTGTTCTCCTTTAATTTGATTGATATTTTTTCTCCATACCACATTTCTTACAACGGTATGTTTTTTCATGATATCTTGGCATTGATTCTAGCCTTCCCCAAAAATCATAACCATAAATATTGGTATCGAATATTAATTCCCATTCATGCTTACAAAAACAGGATCGAATATAATTGATTAACCGTCGCATTTTATTATTCTCCTAATGTTTTCGATATAATTTTAAAATCGTCCTCTTGCATAATGATTTCAAAAACTTTCTGTAGAACTTCCAAAGCTTCATAATTCGTATACATTAAGTCTCCTTCATCATTTAAAATCTTTGAAGGTGTCTCAGATAATTCATCTAAAAATAATTCAAGCAAATTATTTTCGAATTCTTCTGTAATATCATCTTTTGTAAAATTCATGACTCATATCCACCAATATTTTTAGGATATGGTGGAGATTCCCATTTAGCACCGCATGTATGACATTCAAATTTTTTATACTTTCAAATTGTATTTTTCTCCCAAAATCTCAACCACGAAAATTTATTGTTATTTTTATCATGTTTCCCATACCAAGTAGTCTCCCAATCCCAGACACCTTTAGAACTATGGCTATTATCACAACCAAACCTTTCTTTTTCTCCACAAAAACGGGAAAATGCCATATTTTTCAAGAATTTTATCTTCTGCTACAACAACCATAGCGTAATTCTGACACCAACTTTTTCGCTTAATACTTACTAGATATACATTCAAAGTTTATATCCCTTTTCCTTACGATCAAAGATATATTTTTGTTCACAGCTTCCGTTTGGATATCTTGCAGGATTTTCTACCGTTTTCATACATCTGCAAAAATATTTACATGTATCACATTCGCAATTTTCATCGAGCTTATGTTTTTTGTAATAATTATTACCCCAATTGTTCTCGTTTAAAGGCAAAATCAATTCTTTAGAATATAAGCGATCAAACTTTTCCATAAATTCCTGAACTTCTTTGTTAAATTCAACTCTATGTGTATAATAATAATGGACATAATTGTCATCGTCCAAGATTCTTGGTACCCAATGAGGAGATGATAATTTATATTTATTTAGAACTTTAATGCCACAGTTTATTCTAGTCTTGTCATTTAGTGACATTTTTTTTCCTCTCATATACCTCTCAATTGCTTCTTTACTAACACCAACTATTTTCATGAATTGATCTATATTAATATTCTTGTCCCTTAAATATCCAGGCAAACTATTATACATGTCCATCATAAAACTCTCCTTGTCTTAAACAAATGCTATAACAACTTTTCGAGCCACAATATTTTCAAACTCTTGCGGAAACATTGATTTGCCATAGATGCTGTTTAAAAATTGATTTAATGACTTTGAATCTTTAAATTTATGACATGTTATAAATTCATCCATGAAATACAGCGTTCCTACAGAGTCATTTCTTGTATGCAAGAATTCTCCATCTTTATTTTGTAATACAAAATACTGCTCTCTAATTTCCATCTTCTTGCTAACCTTCACAAACTTTCACCTCTATCTATATTTTCTCTTATCTTTCTTTTCTCTGGTACGAAGGATAAATTTCTTATAATCTTCATAGGATGCAAACTGAATATATTTTCCTTCCATAACATCAAAACACTTACTCTCGTGTGCAAGTTCGTATTCATTAGAAGAAATCACAATATATAATTCGATGCCAAATTCTTTTGCGTCCTTAATAACAAGATCAAAAAAATCCTTCATCTCAATTACATTATCAATTGAATAGCCAGAGTCCATTGCATCAAGTAGAATCCAGCGTTCGTTCGATACGTTATTCTCTTCGTTATCATCTTTTAACGCGAGCGTCTTTGCCAACGCATTGAATCTATCTCCATTATCACCAGTTTCAACAAATTTTCTTAACTTTGATGCAATCTTAGAAAGATTTAAAGAAATATTTTCCCCTTCAGAAGAACACAATGCTGTAGCCGTAAAAGAAAGATTTCCATAAAATATACTTTCACTAATAGAATTATTCCCACCGTCTTTTTCATTATCATAATAAAATACTGGTATATCTTCTTTTTTAAGCTCAGATTTAATATTATGTAGAAGTGTTGTCTTGCCAGATCCGTTACAGCCAACCAGGACTGTTAATCCTTGTTGAATCTCAATCTGCTTTTTACGACATGTTGAAAATCCTGCGTCATATGGATCACGCCATGTTTTGATTATTCTGCTCATTTACATTCCTCTCTATTCAAAAATACAAATTATACCATTATTATCGACACCTGCAGTCTCATCAAAATAAATATAGGGCCATGTAATCCCTGAAATAACGTCAAAATTCATATCATGTGTAGCAATTTCTTTATCACCATATTTCTCCATCGCTTTCTGTAATAGTTCGATAAAGTCCGAAATTTTATATACATTGTCTTTATCGAATGTCAATGCTTTTGTTATATGCTTATCAAGACATTCGAAATCTTCCTCGATGATCTTATTCATCAATATCTCCTCTACAAATTTTATTAGAATCTTCTTTACCATACACAACTTCATCAGCCAGTTTGCGAGAAACACGGCTAATCTGTTTTAATCCCTCTCTGATAATTGTTCCGCTTGGCTGCTGATGATTTTTGATAAAATCAACCCATTGATCTTCGTTTAGGATGTTTCTTTCACTTTCATATACTACTGCATAGCCTAGTTCCCGTTTTGCAAGGAAAAGTGTGTTGATCATGCAGTCAATATCATCTAATACGTCTTTAATAGTCACTGATTTTTGTCCTCTCTTTATGTAAATAGTTATATCATTCTATGTAAGATTATTCTCTTAGAATCCATTTTCAAAAAGCGTTCTACAATTTATATACCTAGTGAATTAGAATTGATTGTAGAACGCTCATGATATCAAATTATTAAAGTTATTTTAGAATGCAAATCAGTCTAAATATGATTTTAGACCACTTTCAAAATATGGAATTGGTCTTCTCTTGAATCTGTATTTTTCAACCCTTGCATCGATAATAGCTTTTACTGCAGCATCATCAATTTCACCTGTTCTTGCATACCGATCGAATACAGAATATTTAAATCCAAGAGCGCTTTCATCAGAAGATCCACATAATCCGTCTGACGGCGTTTTGTCAACCATCTTTTTCAGTAGAATCGTCTCATATCCAATAGCTTTTACTTCCTGTACTGTGAAATCCTTTAATGGTGCAAAGTCTCCTACTGCATCGCCCCAGCGAGTTTCCCAAGATAAGAGTGTTTCCGAAAGATTGCATGTATTAGCAACTCGTCCATTCATACTCTGTGAAATTGCATAAAGTGTTGCCATTCTGATTCGAGGAGGCAGATTAATTGATGTCTGTTTTGACCAATGATCACCAATTTGTGGTCTGATTTCGTGCTTTAGCGCAAGAATTGCTGGATGAATATCTACAGTACAGTATTCAATACCTAAATGTTTAGCAACTTCATAGGCATCTTCAATATCTGTCTGTTCTCCGTCTGGCATGAGCACACCTAAAACTCTATTCTTTCCAAGAGCTTCCACACAGAGAGCCGCAACAATGCTTGAATCTTTACCCCCTGAAAGACCTACTGTGGCAATACAATCTTTCCCATTCTGCTCAAAGAACATTTTAATCCACTCGACAATCTTATTTTTTGTTTCTTTTGCATCAAAAGTATACATATCTATTCTCCTCTCCTTTACTGATTTAATTTCCACAGTTCAACATGAGTATCAAGTTCATTAAAAATCTTCTGTATCATTGAATATACTTCGTCCCAATCTGCTCCACCACGATCACAGCCGATCTTATATGGCATAGCAATTGTTGCACTAAAATTATTGTTCCTTTCATGTGCTTTCCAACACATAGTTCTAAAACACTTTTCTAATGCTTCCAGAGAAGTATATTGTTTTCCGTCATATCCATAGTTATCTTGTGCAAAGAAATTACAAATCCACTGTTCATTACTTGGAATTGCAATCGATCCACAGTCGTATCCAATATATTTTGGCTTGACTGGTACAATTTGTACTTTCCCCAGCATATCCGATGATGCTACCTTTTTATATTCTTCGTATACATGTGGAAATCGCTGTCTGACCTGCAAAGCCACGCCAGATCCCATCTTTCCCATACAATTTACCTGATGACAAATAAATTTTGCATCCGTATCAAATAAATTTCCTTCGATAATTTCAATCATGATTTTCTCCATTTAGTCTTTCACGAATCTCTTCAAAAGTCTGTTCTTTTACTAATTCTCCATCTTTAAAGACGAGTTTCAGTTCATTTTCTTCTGGCATTGTATCTTCTGCATAACCATCATGACACACGAATTTATTTTCTTCTTTTACTACACAGCAAAGTCCTTTATGAGATTTCTTCAGATTATTTTTATCTGTTTTTGGATTCTTCTGAATGGTATATTCTTTGCCATCAATTACACAATAAGTGCTCTTCATTGCAAATCCAAAAGTATCTCTTGTTAAGCAAACCATTCCATCTTCTGGCGTACACATTGCAGAGAAAGAAAACGCACCTACTCCAAAAAGAATCGCATCTGCTGCAAATCCTAATCCTTCAAGCTGTGTCCAAATCTCTTTGATCTTACTGTACTGACAACCATCTCCGTAAATGATTCCAATCTTTGGATTTAACTCCTTATAACCTTTTGAGTTTACAGTTCCACCAAAAATCTGATATAATTTCTGAACAGTTTTTACTGAAATTTCAACGATATCGCCGCTATCAGGACGTACAAGGAATTTGCCATTATGCTCTTCGATTTCTTTTCTCAGTTTTGGAAGTGTTTCGTCAATAAGGTTCCAGTAATCAAATGTATCAGAGACATAACTGAAAGATGTATTCTTATATGTATCAGTCAGTAATCTTCTTAACAGATTTTCTTCTGTCTCGCATACAGCCAGATTACTGCATACGGTTGCATGTTCCAGGCTAACTGCTCCAATACCAATATGGTTCTTAGCACAATCAGCATCGTACATTTTATCAATATACTGAGTTGCAGGAATTGTAGAAGTTTTATTGAAAGATAGCAGCCATGAAGAACTTGCATGAACTCCGTTCTCAATGCCGAGTCCTCTGAATCCAAAATCCGCCATAGCCATTGCAGGATTAGCACCATCTGTAGTTTTCTCGTAAAATTCATTTGCAAGTGTTTTATATTTATGACCTACAGTTGCCCAGTTGCATGTCCCAAAAATAAAAGACTGCATAATGCATTCCAGCCATTGTACCGTCCATGCGAAATCTGGATGTGCGTTACTCATCTCGATACACGGGACTCCCATTGTTACAACAGATCCTTCTGGAAGAGCTTTGATCTCTACAGGTAAATACTGCAGATCCCATAATTTTTCGATACGTCCAAGATCATAACTCTGAGAACCGATCTGATTATCCAGATATTCTTTATATTCTGCAATAACTTCTTTTTTTGGTCTTTTGAAGAAAGTTTCATTTGCTAAATCAATCATATATTCCTTAATAAAACCCTGTAATCCAAAGAATACAACTTCATTCAGATTTTTGAACATTGATTTTCTAGGAGTAATATAAGAAGTTAATTTTGTAAGACCCTTTGGAAGAGCATCAGGATTTGTATTTTTATATGTATCTGCCATCAGCATAAAAGAAATGTTTCTCATTTTAGACCTCCATAACTGTGATTTTATCGTGTTTTCCTGTGAAAAGACTGTCTGTTGTAAATAATCTTTCAACTGTTCCATCTTCAAGTGATTTGATTAATGTTCCTTTTTCTCTATCAAGAACTGAATTTTCGGTATGTGATGCATAAGCATAAATTCTATCTACACCACGTTCTTTCAACGCTTTTGCACTATAATATAAAGAACCGCCATATGAAATGATGTCATCAATCATCAAAACTTTTTTACCTTTAAGATCAATATCGTTATCTCTGATTTTGAGTCCAAGAATTTTTCCTGTATTCCAATCTCGATTTTTCTCACCATAGCAATACGGAATGTCAGAAAACAATCCAGAATATCTTTTCGAACTACCGGCATCCGGAAAATAAAGAATAAGATTTTCTTTACTAATCTGCTCAATTACTTCATCAATATATTCTCTTGGATTAAAAACATATACTCTATTCAAAAGCGCTGCTCCAACATTACTATGAACATCAAGTACCTCTACTCTATCAAATTCGAGCCAATTAATAACATCAGAGAACCCTTTTAATGTAAAAACCTCGCCCTGATCATGGATTCTGTCCATTCTGGCATTCGGAAGATAAAACATTGTAAGATCAATTGATTTAATATATGGAAAATTTTTTAAATGTTTTGTAATATAAATCAGCGCTGAAAATTCTTCTTCTTTCTCATACTTCCATGTAATGTTGTTATATTTCTGATAAAAACAATCGTCTAATACGATTCTCTGTGTTCCATCTGGAAAGTGTTCTACTTTTACTTCTTTCCCATTTAAAATGATCATATCTTTATTCTCCAATCACATTAATCTGGCAGCTTTTCATGGCTTCGAGTGCCGCCTTATGTTTTTCTGGTGTAGATCCCGCGCAACAGCCTGCGTCTACTGTAATTTCCGTATTTGGAAACATAGCTTTAAGGACTAATGCATTTGAAATTACACATATATCCGTACACAAACCGACCAGATCGATATCACCATCTCCAATCCATGTCATATTTCTCCACTGCAAAGTTCCAAAAGTACTTTTGTTTACATATCTGCAGTTAGGAACCTCAATGTCGCTCACAACCTTCCATCCTCTTGTTCCAAAAACACAATGTTTTACTGGAAGTTTTCTTCCCTCCAGAGTATTTAAGTAATCGTCATAATGCGTATCTCTTGTAAAAATAATTTGATCTCCACGATTATAATACTCTTCAATTTTCTTTTTCACATTCGGAATAATCGCCTGTGCTTCTTCCGATCCAAGGCTACCATTTACGAAATCATTCTGCACATCTACTACAATTAAAGTTCTCATTGTTTATTCTCCTCTCTTACTTCGTCAAATCTCTTTACCCAGTCCTCAAATGACACATCGTCTCCCACTGTGCCATCGTATTTACACATCCAATATAGAGTTTTCTTTCTCTCGTATTCCAAGTCATCTCTTAAATTATGAATAATTGACTGAGCAAAATCTTTCATGTGATTGTATTCGCTTTTTAAGACTAATCCAAACATTAAATTTCCTCTTTATCTTCTGCAAGTTTATTCCAGACACTTGCAATTTCTGACATCACTTCTTCTACGGTTTTGCCATCCGTTGAAATTCCTAATCTATCAAGATATTCCTTTAATTCAGACATCGTGTTTTCCATTATTTTTTTCTCACTTTCCAAAATTTTAGTAATCGTTACTAATTTCTAATTTCGATTCTTTTTCGAATCTATCTACATATTCTCTGACACGTTCGTATGCTGCAGGAACACTAATATGTTCTTTCAGTAAAAGTTCTTCTACAGCTGCTCGTTCCATAAGAATTTTTCTATCATGCTCTTCTTTCGTCATATCAATCACCTATAAGTTTGGCTGACCAGTTTACACCAGCCAGCCGTTTCTTTTAGTCTAATTCATCAAGCATTTTCTGCAGATCTTCTACGGAAGCGTTTTGAAGTGCCTCATCCTGCTTAGTAGCAATAATCTGCATAATCTTCTGTTTCTTCTCTTTGCGTTCTGCAGCTTCCTGCCGATTCTTTTTCTCTTCCAGTTTCTCATTAAAGATATATTTTACAATCTCAATCTTGGTCGCAAGAATATCATCTTCCGCGGATTTAGTCTGAAGCAAACTTTCTTCATCCGTCTTCTTTACTTCTGCATTCAGCGTCTTAAACACTGTATCCAGCGATCCAAGCGAAAGATCATATAAATCTTCTACTGCAATCTGTCCCTTATACGGGAAACGATATTTACCTTTTACTGCTTTTTCAAACATGTCACTCATAATTTTATTCTCCTTTATTAAAATTTAATTTTAATGATTCTTTCTGTTGCACCTTTTACTTTAACGATAAGCTCATTACGCTGCGTCAGACTGAATCCAACTCCAGAGAGCTGATCATCGACGTCTGTTACACTACACTTTGCGCCAAGTGCTTCAAATACTTTACGATGTGGAACTAATTCATTTTTAAGATATTCCACAAAGAAACCATTCGGCTGTTCTGGATTTACGCATCCATTCAGGAAGAAGAAAAGATGTTTATTCCCGATCCCATTCTGCTCATCAAAATAGTTCGGGCTGTAACTGATTACAGATACAGGTGTAAACTGATTTGTCTGTACTCCCCATACTTCTTTACTAGAAGTAACCGAATGACCAAAAAGTTTTTCTTTGATGGTAAAGTTTCCGTTCTTATCCATAATTACTTCTGCGACGTCTACGTCTCCACGCACTGGGTTATTGTATTCAAACGAATAGATCTCGCCATCGAATTCAATTTCTGCTTTAAATCCTTTACTTCCTCGACTAGCAAACTGCTGTACAAAAAATTTATAAACACCTGGCATCATTTTTAATTTATTCTGCCAAGTAATATTCTCTACTGCCGGTTTACCTGGCATCTGATTCATTGGCTGTGTAATATCAATATCAAGCTGCCCACCGAGTTTTGACTTGCGTGGTTTTCTATCACTACCAAAATAGATTTCATGACCATTTGGTTCAATACAATGAGCATCAAGGTCACTATTGTCATTCTGATCCTCGTTCCACATAATAGAAAATCTAAGAACTCCATCTACATTTCCACCAGCGTTCTTTACATTCTGTTTAATGTCAGAGTCAGTAATATTACCTGTATATGCCCAGCTCAGACCATTATTCCATTTGAACATTGTTTTAGAATCAGGATCTTCTGACGCAATTAAAGAAACAAAATTCTTTTCATGTTTATTCTCTACAAATACTTCAACCTCTTTCGCAGTCGGAAGAACCTTTTCTACGAAATCCTGTGCAGTCACTTCTTCTACTCTAGAAAATTTCTTTGGATTAACTGCTACAGATTTTGACATCTCTGTAAAAATGTCTCCTCCACCAGAAATTCTCTTCGCTGCATCTTTATTAGAAAATAGAATATTATTTACTGTGATATCATCCAGATTTGCAAAGCGACGTTTCAGAGAATCCATATATCCAAGTTCTGTCAACGTTTTCTTTGCATCGTCCAGCATTCTCTGAGTATAAATTGGCTTACTCCTTTTATAGTTGCTGGGTGCTACAATCTGCTCGTATTTCTTTACTGCAAGATCGAGGCCCATTCCTTCGCTTACATTTACAAGTAGTGTTCCAATAGAATGATTTCTGATTTTACCAATAACGGCTCCTGCTTTTAGAGATTTCTCCCAGGCATAAAGATTTTTCTCTTCTTCCGGAATTTTGTCGTATTCCTTTTTGTATTTCTTGAATTCAACCAGCGGAATCCTCCACTCTGCTCCACGATACAGCGTATTGGAATTAATCAGCTCAAGAATTGTTTCCACAGAATCCATAGTGATCTCATCCAGAGAACGTTTAAATACGTTTTTAATATCTCTGTATTCACCATGGATATTGCCTGCAGATCTACGAGAGTCAAATACAAACTTATCAGGAAGTCTCATATAAAAGTGATCCCACTGATGAGATTTTCCGTTGATCATTTCAAAGTTCTTATCTGTGCCAATATTTTTAAACTGACTTACAAAAACATCGACTACCTCTTCGTTATGGATAAGTTTGGAAAGTGCCTTGACTACCGGCTCATAAATAGTTCCAGACATATCTACATCCCAAATACTTTCCATTTTATTATCCTTGATTACAACCACAGCGCCGATTGTACAAATGAACTGGCGGCAGCAGGTACAGTCATGTTCTCTTCTCTCTCTAAAAATATTGTTCGTTCCTGGCGCAAAGCTATCAAGATATGTATCCCAAAGTTTATCCTTATCTACATTTACTTCGAATAATTTATCTGCGTCCTTGGTCATCTCCACAAAATGTTTCTGAAGTTTTTCTTTAAAAATTACGAACTGATCTAACATGTTTTTTCTCCTTCTTTATGTTTTTCTTCTATTTTATTTTCTATGCTTCTGCTTTCTTTTCTTCAAATTCTCTCATAGCCTGAAGATATGCTTCTTTCTGAACTGCAATTTGTTCATTCTTTCTCTCTTCTGCTCTTCTTGCACGACGTCTTTCATTTCTCTCATGACGTTTCTGTTTCTGGCGAAGCTTAATTTCTTCCTCTTCTTTGTCTAACGCAGCAAGTTTTTGCTGACATTCATATACTTTCAGAGCATTCTTGACTTTGGATACATAAGATTTTTCATATTTAAACTCATCAGCTTTCTTCTCAATACCTTCTAGCGTATACACGTCATTATATTGTCGTTTTGCATATGTGATGTATAATGCTCTTTCAAGAGAGAATGTATCATTTTTGTCGCATACTGTTTTTACTTTTGCTTTCGTCCAAAGATCAACATTGAAAGTCACTTCCACTACTCGATTTGGCACAATAATATTGACAGAGCATACACCCGACTTATAGATATACTCTTCCATTTTGTTTTCAATACGTTCCCTCTGTGTTAATCCTACTTTCTGTTTTCTCATTTCTTTGTTCTCCTTTTCAGCGTTGAATGTAAATGTATCATTTTTATTTCCTGAGTCAGAGTTTGCAACAACTTTTTCAAGACACTCTTCTTTAAATATAAAATTAGCACCGCAATTTAACTTATATTCACTAAAATCAGAATACAATATCATTTCAGTTATGATATATTTATGCCCACAGTAACATTTCATATTTGGCATAAAACTAGGACAATCAATGTCTTTATAATCCTTAACTCTTACAATATCTCCTACTTTGAAACTCATGTTTCATCACTCCTTTACTTTTTTTGACATTAATTCTTTATACTCTTCCAGAAGCTTTGCAAATCCTGAATCCGTTTCTGCAAAAATCTCATATTTTTTATCATCTTTTGTTGACTGAATAATATTATCCATCATTTGTCTTAACTGATGTTTCTTATATTGTATTTTTGCTAATTCTTTTCGTCTTTTCTCTCGATCTTCGTAGGCCGTCATATCAATAGCGCTTGGATTGATTTTACAAACAATTTCCTGTGTGATTTTTTCATTTTCATGAACATGCGTCATATCATCCAACGTAAGAATATTTTGAATTGTTAAAATTTGACCTCTACGATAGCCAGTAACTAATACTTTATCTCCTTTTTCGTATTTATAGCCGTCGTTATAAATTGCAAAATATTCTTCCTTCCCCATAAGATTAATTCCTGCTACGGCTATATAGCCTGTTAATTCTTTTGCCATGTTTTACTCCTTCTTTCTGTTTATATATTCTCCGAAATATAAGTTCTTTACAGTACTTCATCCACGATCCCATACTCAATCGCCTTATCCGAATGAATATAGAAGTCCTTCTTCTTTTCACGAATGTCAGCAATATCTTCTTTCGTCAGATTTGTTCTTTCCAAAACATAGTCCTCAATCTGTTTATTGAGATTGTCCATCTCAACCCTATCCTCAAGCAGATCTTGATACTTTCCGCTTCTTTTACAATGTATCTGATGATACATGAAAGTAGAATGCTTGTAACAATACCTTTTATGACCTGCTAAGAAGATATCAAATGCTGCACTCATGGCATATCCCATACAATATGTGTGAATCGGCGTTTTGCTATTCTGAATAACATCAATCAGCGCCCACATATCATAAATAGTTCCACCGCAGGAATTAATGTACAATTTAATTGGATCGCGCTTGTAATCCTTTTCTTTTTTATCTTTTTCATTGTCTTCATTAATCTGATAAAGCATCTCCCAAATCAGCTTCCCAACCGATTCATTGTCAACATCATCTGACAGAAAAAATGTTCTTGTATTTGTGTTTGTGTATGTATTGTCTTTTGAACTCATAACTACTCCTCTTTATTATTTTTAAAATGTGCCTTTTATCGCATTTTATATTTCAGTCATGCGATTTGAAATGCCTAAAAATGGATGGGCGGCGTATCCATCATCTCAGGTACTCTTTACAGAGTGCGTCTGGAACCATTTCCGACCTCATTTTTAGACATGTTAAATCGCATGACCTAATATTCTCCGTTAGTATATTCCGAAAAAGTTATACACTAGCTCAACTACGGTAGTTACAATAATAGTGATCCATAAAGCCTTTTCACTTTTTCGTTCTGGCTTCTCTTCAATTAGATTTAACCAGGCGAAGATAATTAGAATGATTCTTAAAATTGTAAGTAGCATATTTTCACCTCTTTTCTTCTTAACTTCTCAAATTATGTATTAACGCCGAATAGAATCTTTAATCGGATTACTTCTTGAAATATTGATTGCTGCAACGTGATCTGCGTTGTCTTCATATCCACATTGAATACATTTGAAATACGCTTGTCCCATCTTACCTTTTGGTCGATTCTTTTTGTCTCGTAATCCACAGCAAGGACATTTTTGAGATGTACCAAAGCGATTTACTTTTGCAGTAACAATTCCGTATTCATGTGCATGATTTTCAATCTCTGTTTGCAGTCCAAAGTAATCCCAATTCTGCAAATATCTATTCTCTTTTTCTTGCTGTTTCAAACCTTTTAAGTCTTCCATATAAATATTTCCACATCCATATTTAATTGCTTCTTGGACAATTTTCTTTGCCCATACTTGATTCTTTGTTTTCTGACGATTCCTACTTTTATGTCCTGCGCCATCAAATCCATCCAGTTTAGTTTTCCTCCCGTGTCCATCACGAAGATTATATGTAATTGCAGATTGCTTTTCTGCGCGAAGCTTTTCATCAAGAATTTTTTGTTTATGTATTGTATTGTCTCCAATAGGAATTTTTTTATATGTCATATCATTAATTGAAGCATAGGCAGGTACAACAACTCCGACATCTACGCCCATCAGC
>OGES01001370.1_pt1 | contig 19601 bp, 9 predicted proteins | sample 1570711 | NCBI WGS metagenome assembly OGES01 (sample SAMEA2582133, study PRJEB24529) | metagenome | biome: Human gut stool | place: China | collected 2011 | reverse complement strand
GGAGCTGCAATAGCAGCTCCTTTTCCGTCAATACCACGCCGACAGCGTGCCGGCCCGGCTCTTGGCCGCGTCGGGAATCCCCGGAAAGAATTTCATCCGCATCTTCGACTCGATCTCCGATATGGGAACGATAAACTGCCCCAACTGCGACTTCTCCGTGGCGGCGCTCGTCGTCAGGGTTTCGACCCAGAAGGCGATGGTCTCCAGTTCGTCGGCCGTACACTCCTGAATGGGTTTGCCCACCTGGACCGTCTTTTTGCGCACGGCCATCTTGAACTGGTGCGTCGGCATGACGCAATCCTTCGAAAGCGAACTCAACGCACCGTTGTTCGAGGCGTCTTTCTGAACCCAGCCGTCGTTTTCGTAATAGCATCCGGCCACGATGTAAAGCGTGTCGGCGGGAATCGCGCCGCCCGAAATCGCCTCCTCGATATTCCCCCAGATCTTCCCGAAGGGACTCGGCTCGGCGGCCTGCGGCGCAATGTTGGTCGGCCGAAAGGTCTGCATGTTGATTTCCAACCCCTTACCGGGCCGCTCGCGCGACATGCAGAGGTGCCCGCGCGACCAATAGCCGCTGCCGTAACGGCCGGTCACCAGATCGGCGACCCAATACTGGTAAACGTCGCCTGCCGACGAAGGGTAGATCTTCGCCTGCTGCGTTTCCGGAAGCGCCGGGTCCGCCGCCCACGGCTCGTCGGAGCGCCCCGAACCTTCGAGGTAGCAGCGATGATGCGGATAGGCCACCCAAACCGGATTGTGGCGGCGCTTATCGTAACAATAGGTGTAATTGCGCACCCGCTTGCCGCCCGAAACAGTCGTGGTCCAGGTCGTATGCACGAACTGGTCGGAGGAAGGCGTTTCGAAATTGGAGGGAAGCTCGGCCCAGCGAAGGCCCGCACCCGTCCCGAGGTCGACCTGCTGACCGCCGCCGCCCGTCGTGAGCCGGATGTCGTCGAAATTCAGTCCGTAGGCGCGCTCCGTACCCGTCGGCGCAAGGCGAATCCACAGTTTCGGAACAGGCTGCGCGAGCGTGAAGCCCACCGTCGTCCCGGTCCACGTGTTGTAGGCCGACGCGCCCGTATAGACGAGCGGTTTCCAGACCGCACCGTCGGCGCTCACCGTCAGCGAAACGTCATCCGCCGGGAAGATCGCACCGAAAGCGAGGGTGAAATTCGTCTGCCCCGCAGGCAGCGAGATGTCCTGGATCACGAAATAGTCCGTCGACGCGTTGTAGAACATCTTGGCGTAGGCTTTTCCCGAAGCCCCGGAGTATTTGCCCGCCGAACCGTAATTGTCATTGTTGATACGGACATTGTTCACGGCATAGGTCACCGTCGAGGCTCCCGTGCCGGTCTGGGTTTTCCACTCCTGATTCGCGCCCGCCCAGACGCCGCCCGCTCCGTTGCCGAAATCGAGGCTGAAAACCGTCTCGGCGGGGGTCTCCGGATTGCGCACGATCACGCAGGTTGCAGTCTTGGCGCCGGAGCCTTCTCCGGCCGTAACGGTCAGCGTGGTGCGCTGCCCCGCGGGCGCGTCGGCAATGGTGATCGTGGCGCTGCCCGTACCCGAGGCGGGCGAGAACTTCAGCGCGGAATTGGGACATGCCGCTTTCCACGAAGCGTTCGTCGTCACGGTGACGACGTTCGATGCGGGCGAGGCCGGATCGTAGAGCAGTTCGGCGGGAGCGACCGAGAGCGTCACCCCGACGGCATCGGCGGCGCGGGTCACGGTGACCGGCTTGCCCGAGGCGGCGCGCACGCCCACCTGAACGGAAGCGCCCTTGGGCATGTCCCGCACGTAGAACACTCCGTTACCGGAACCCGAGACGGGTTCCACCCGGACGGCAGCCGACTCGGGCGTCCAGAAAACCTGCCACCCGGTGTTGGCGATCACACGGACCGCATTGTTCGCCGGAGTCGTTTCGTCGAAGGTGAACGATGCGGATTCAATGGCGGCATAGCCCTCGTCCGAAGAGTCGTCGCCGCCGCACGAGGCGAGCAGCAGCAGGCACAGGGCGAACGCCCCTGAAACCGGGAAGGGGAAACCCAGCGTGCCGCGAAAGAGAATGGAGAGTTGTTTCATAATTCAGGTTTTAGTCAGACACACAAACAAATATAGCGATAAAAACCAAATAAACAACAACCGCCCGCGCCCGGTTTTCCCGGGCCGCCGCGCCGCGGTTGCAGCCGATTGCGGAAAGAGTTGCTACTTTGCCCTTTTTTCACTAATTTTGCACGGATATAAAACGATACATCAAAAACACACGATATGGCAATCGAACTCAGCGAACAGGAACAGCTTCGCAGGCAGTCGCTCACGGCGTTGCGCAATCTGGGCATCGAACCCTACCCCGCCGCCCGTTACGAAGTGACGGCCACGGCGCGCGAAATCGCCGATAACTACGACGACGCGAAGAAGAATTTCCAGGACGTCCGCATCGCCGGCCGCATCATGTCGCGCCGCATCATGGGCAGCGCCTCGTTCTTCGAGCTGCAGGACCACACGGGCCGCATTCAGGTCTACATCCGCCGCGACGACATCTGCCCCGAAGGCGATCCGACGCTCTACAACACGGTTTTCAAGAAACTGCTCGACATCGGCGACTTCATCGGCGTGGAGGGATTCGCCTTCCATACCAACACCGGCGAACTGTCGGTGCACTGCCGTAAGTTCACCGTGCTGTCGAAGTCGATCCGCCCGCTGCCCGTCGTCAAGGAGAAGGACGGCAAGACGTTCGATGCCTTCACCGACCCGGAGGTGCGCTACCGCCAGCGGTATTTGGACCTGATCGTCAACCCGCAGGTGAAGGAGACCTTCGTCCGCCGCGCCAGGATCATGGCCACGATGCGCGAGTTCTTCAACGAACGGGGATACATCGAGGTCGAGACCCCGATCCTCCAGCCCATCCCCGGCGGCGCATCGGCGCGTCCGTTCATCACCCACCACAACTCGCTCGACATCGACCTCTACCTGCGCATCGCCACGGAACTTTACCTCAAGAAACTGATCGTCGGCGGATTCGACGGCGTCTACGAGTTCGGCAAGAACTTCCGCAACGAGGGCATGGACCGCACGCACAACCCCGAGTTCACGTGCATGGAGATTTACGTGGCCTACAAGGACTACCTCTGGATGATGGAGTTCACCGAGCAGATGCTCGAACGGGTGGCCATGGCCGTGAACGGCACGACGGAGCTGACGATCGACGGCAAGCCGATCTCGTTCAAGGCCCCGTTCCGCCGTCTGACGATGACCGACGCCATCCGCGAAAAGACCGGCTACGACATCACGGGCCGCTCGGAGGAGGAGCTGCGCGAAGCGTGCAAGCAGTTGAACGTCGAGGTCGACGAGACCTTCGGCAAAGGCAAGCTGATCGACGCCATCTTCGGGCAGTACTGCGAGGAGGAGCTGATCCAGCCCACCTTCATCACGGACTACCCGCGCGAGATGTCGCCGCTGTGCAAGCGTCACCGCTCGAACCCCGACCTGACGGAGCGTTTCGAACTGTTCGTCAACGGCAAGGAGCTGTGCAACGCCTATTCGGAGCTGAACGACCCGATCGACCAGCTGGAGCGTTTCCAGGAGCAGCTGCGTCTCTCGGAGAAGGGCGACGACGAGGCCATGTTCATCGACATGGACTTCGTGCGCGCGCTGGAATACGGCATGCCGCCCTGCTCGGGAATGGGCATCGGCATCGACCGTCTGACGATGTTCATGACGAACCAGCCGTCGATTCAGGACGTGCTGTTCTTCCCCCAGATGCGCCCCGAAAAGAAGGTCGTGAGCGATCCCGCAGAGGCTTACACCGCCGTCGGAGTGCCTGAAGAGTGGGTTCCGGTGATTCAGAAGATGGGTTACCTCACCGTCGAATCGCTGAAAAAACTCGCCCCCGGGAAGTTCTTCAACGACCTGTGCGGATTCAACAAGAAGAACAAACTCGGGCTGAAAGCCCCCTCGATCGACGAGGTCAAGAAATGGTGCGCGGAATAGAACTGATTCACTATAAAACATTTAGGAAAATGAGAAAGAAAATTGTTGCCGGCAACTGGAAGATGAACACGCTTCCCGCCGAAGGTGTCGAACTGGCCAAAGGCGTCGTGGCAGGCCGCGGAGAGGTTTGCTCGTGCGTGAACTTCATCGTCTGCCCGCCGTTCACCCATCTGGCGATGGTTGCCGAGGCCCTGAAGGGTTCGGACGTCGCACTCGGCGCGCAGGACTGCGCCACCGAAGCCAAAGGCGCCTACACGGGTGAGATCGCTGCCTCGATGATCGCGGCGCTGGGATGCAAATACGTGATCCTCGGCCACTCGGAGCGCCGCCAGTACTACGGCGAGACCTCCGCGACGCTCAACAAGAAGATGGCGCAGGCCTATGCAAACGGGCTGATCCCCATCTACTGCGTCGGCGAGAACCTCGACGAGCGCGAGGCCGGCAAACACTTCGACGTGGTGAAGGCCCAGATCGAAGAGGTGGTTTACAACCTCACCGAGGAGCAGTACAAGAACCTCGTGATCGCTTACGAGCCGGTTTGGGCCATCGGTACGGGCAAGACCGCTTCGGCCGAGCAGGCACAGGAGATCCACGCCTACATCCGCCAGGTGCTCGCCGCCAAGTTCGGCGCAGCGGCACAGGAGACGGCGATCCTCTACGGCGGTTCGTGCAAGCCCTCGAACGCCGCCGAAATCTTCGCCAAGGAGGACGTGGACGGCGGCCTGATCGGCGGCGCAGCCCTCAAGGCAGAGGACTTCCTCGCCATCGGCAAGGGGTTCTCGAAGTAATACCGCGACAGCGTACAATTACGGACAGAGGCCCCTTGCAGGGGCATCTGTCTCTTTATCCGACCCGGATTTCCCAACCATAACTACGACACCATGAAAAAACTGCTGTTTCTCGCCGCCGCACTCTCGGCGGCATGCGCCGCAAGCGCGCAAGGCTACTACACCGACGCCTACAATCCCGACATCACGCGCCACACCGGGCGCATCGCCGCACAGCGCGCGGAATTCATACTGCCCGAGGTGAACGGCTACAACGTCTACAAAGCCGACCTGCACACCCACTCGGTCTACTCCGACGGCGACTGCACGCCCGAATTCCGCGTCCGCGAAGCGTGGTACGACGGTCTGGACGTGCTGGCGATCACCGAACACGTGGAATACCGCCGCCACGAAGGCAAGATGCTGAACTTCCTCAAAGGCTACGTTCCCGAAGGTACGGAGGCCATAAACAACAACATCATCCGGAGGAGCGCCGACGAACGGGGCATCCAGTCGGATCTGAACCTCCCGGTGAAACTGGCCCGGGAGACCGCCCGAGAATACGGTCTGACGATCATTCCCGGCGCCGAGATCACCCGCGAACCGATCGCCTACGGCCACTACAACGCCCTTTTCACCACGGACAACAACTCCCTCTACGCCACCGACGCCCTGCAATCGCTCCGCAACGCCAAGGCGCAGGGGGCGCTGGTGATGCACAACCATCCGGGCTGGCGGCGCAAGAGCCTCGAACACCCCGAGTTCGAAGTCAAAGCCTACGGCGAAGGGCTGATCGACGGCATCGAAATTATGAACGGCGCAGAGTTCTACCCCAAAGCCATCGCACGCGCCCACGCCCGCAAACTGTTCGTGTCGGCGAATACCGACATCCACGATGCGACGGCCGAGACCTACCGGCTTCAGGGCCACAGCCGCAACATGACGCTGATCTTCGCCCGGAACAACTCGCTCGAAGCGCTGCGCGAGGCGCTCGAAGCGCGCCGCACGCTGGCCTATTCGTTCGGCACGATAGCGGGCGACGAACAGCTGCTGAAGGACCTCTTCACGGCATCGGTCCGGATAAAGGTGCTCCACACCGACCCGAGCAACGGCCGCCGCACGGTAAGCCTCACGAACAGCAGTTCGGTGGAGTACGTCCTCCGCTTCCCGGGGCAGAATCCCGTCGTGCTCAAGCCGTTCTCGACGCTGATGACCACCGTAGAACGTGACAAGCCGCTCGACGTCACCGTCGAAAACATGTGGTACTCCGAGAAGGATCATCCCCGGATCGAGATCAATCTGTAATCCCGCACCCGTTAAAAAATCCCCGGACCTTCATGGCGTAGGATTATAATGATGTAATGACTTGATTATTCAGGTCATTACATCTTTGTATAGGGATAATAGATAACGACAAGGCAACGGTTTGTTTTCAGCCTATTCCGATCAAAGTAAATTAAAATTCATAGATTATATCTGAAGTTCAAGAAGAAATAAAACTGAAAGATTATCACCACAATGAATCTCAAAACACGACAATGGTCAAACCTTGTATTATTTTACTTTTTTGTTCATTTTAATTTTTAATATAGTCCGTTTCCTGTTTTCCTTAAAACTTATTATCTTTAATGCATGCTTTTCCGATTCCCGCATTTGTCATGGTTGCCGGCCTGCCGCCGGTTGTTGCTGTTGCTACCCGCTTTGGCGCTGGCGGCGGGACTTTCGGCGCGGTCGCTGGTCAAGGCGGACGTGCAGCTGGCGAACAACGCCGTGTTGGCGATGTATCAGGACGAGGATGCCAATATGTGGATCGGAACCTACGACGGACTGCACCTCTACAACGGCAAGAACACCTTTGTTTTCCGCATGGAGCTGGACAACGAATTTTCGCTGTGCAGCAATATCGTGCTGGAGATAGCCCCGGCCGAAAAGGGCTACCTATGGGTAGCCACTTCGCTGGGGATCAATAAATTTTCCCTGCGCGAGCGACGCGTCGTCGAAAGCTATATGCAGTACGTCGACGTAGAGAATATCGCTTCGGACAGCGAGGGAAACACCGTGCTTTTCTCGGGTGAGGATTTTATCACCTGCTACCGCCCAGGGCGCGCCTTTTTCGAGGACGTGTATATTCCGGGCGTCCGCGCTGCGGAGATTGTCGCCGTCTGGTCGGAGGCACCCCGGGTGTTCTGCACCTTGGGGCGGGACGGAGAGTTGGTGCGTTACCGGCTCAACGACGGCGAAGGGAAAAGTCTCGTGCGGGTATCCGGGCGCCAGCTCTCCGCGCGTCCGGTGCGCAAGGCGTTCTTCAATGGCGGCAGGCTCCATTTCGTCGACACCTCGGGCGGGCTGTGGCGGTATACGTACAAGGACGAATCGCTGGTGCTGCTATCCGACCTTTCGCAGCTGGGCGAAACGGGCTTTACCGTGTCGACGGTCTGTTCGTTCGAGGACGAGGTTTATGTGGGCTTCCTGGCCGGGGCCCTGGGCCGTGTTCCCGAGAAAGGAGGCCGCTGCGAGCTGATCGCCTCGGACTACCGCGTTTTCTGCCTGTGGGCCGACTGCAACCAGGATATCCTTTGGGTCGGAACCGACGGCTACGGGGTTCATATGTACTGCGACAAGGAGGAGCTGTTCACGACGCTGCTCATGGAGGACATGCCGCAAAAGGTGCTCAAACCCGTGCGGGCCATCCATACCGACGACAGGGGAAACCTGTGGATAGGCACCAAGGGCGACGGCGTAATCCGCATCCGCGATTATGAAAGCTATGCCGGCGGGAATATTCCCGTCGACCACCTGACCCGTTTCGACCGCGGCAAGGGACTTACGAGCAACGAAGTTTTCAGTTTTTGCAGCAGCCCGGCCCGGAATGTCATATGGCTCGGAACCTCGGGCCCGGGCCTTACCTATTATTCATACGGGGACGACCGGATGCGGACGCTACCCCTGCAGCCGGGAATGCCGGAGATACGCGGCGTCCACCAGATGTGCGAGGTGAACGACTCGACGCTCTACCTCGCCTGCGATACGGATGCGCTGGTCGAACTGACAATCGGAAAGGGCGACAGGCCCGTCGTGACGGCGATGCGCCGTTACCGGTTCCGGCTGGAGCGCCGCGACTGCAATGAGTTTTATGCCCTGATACGCGAAAGCGACTCGACGCTGCTGCTGGGCATGCGCGGCGGTTACGGGCTGATACGCTTCGACATGCGGACGAAGAAGTACGTATTTGTTGATATGCACCGCCTGCAAAGCCGGGCCCTGGGCGATTTGCTCTGCCTGTGCAAGAGCCGCGAGTCGGGACTCTACTGCGGCGCCAGTTCGGGGCTGATACTGCTTACGCCCGAGGGTGACATCCGGCAGTTCAACCGCCGCAACGGCATCGTCAACGACATGATACACGGCGTGCTGGAGGATGCGCATGGCTGCATCTGGTTGAGCACGAACAAGGGCCTCGCGCAGTACAGCCCCGGCCATGACTTTTTCCACAACTACTCCTCTTCCGATTTGCGCGTCATCGAGTTCTGCGACGACGCTTACTGGAAATGTCCCTATACCGACCGGCTTTTTTTCGGCGGCGTGAACGGCGTGGTGTGGATAGACCCCGCGGCCGAGCCTCCCTCTAACTACAAACCCCGGCTGCGCTTCATGGATCTCGAACTGCCGGACGGAACACTCGTGCCGCTGTCGGATTATACAGGCGACGGACACGACCCCCTCCCGGTGCGTATTGCGCCCCGTACGACCGGCTTCGCCGTCTCTTTCGTGGCTGTCGACTACCTGAATGGCGATAACTACGAGTATTCCTACATGCTGGAGGGCTATTCCGACGAGTGGGTGGAATTACAGAAAAACAACCGCGTCGCCTTTATGAATATTCCCGCGGGCAGTTACCTGCTGCACGTGCGCTACAAGAGCAACGTCATGGATCGTGCCACGCAGGTCTACACGCTGCCCCTGACGGTGCTGCCGCCGTGGTACCGCACGACGGCAGCCCTCGTGTGCTATATCCTGCTCGCGGCAGGGCTCGTATGGCTGTTTGCCGCCTTGCTGCGCAGGCATTACCGCAGGCAGCAACAGCGTGTCGTAGCCCGGCTGGAGGAGGAACAGCGCGAGAAGCTCTATGAGGCGCGGCTCAATTTCTTCGTCAACATTTCGCATGAACTCTGTACGCCGCTGACGCTTATCAACGGCATGAACGAGCGTATCGCACAACTGAGCGCGGAGAATCCGCAGCTGCACAAGTATACGGATGTGATGCACGAGAATGTCAAAGGCCTGAACGACCTGATTCAGGAGATACTGGATTTCCGGAAAATCGAGGAGGAGGGATTCGGCCGCGTCCATATCCATAGCGTCGATATCGCCGCGATGCTCTGCGTGCAGGTACGCTCGTTCGCCGACGCTGCGGAGCGCAACGGCATCGAACTGTTGTTGGAGGTACCGCCGGAGCTGACGTGGAACACCGATGCCGCATTCCTGAAGAAAGTGGTCTTCAACCTCATGTCCAATGCGATGAAATACACGCCTCAGCGGGGATGTATCCGCATTTCGGCGGCGGCAGCTGGGGACGGGCTGGAGCTGAAAGTCCGGAACACGGGGCGGGGAATAGCCCCCGAGCAGTTGATACATGTCTTCGACCGTTACCGTATCCTGGACAGTATGGATCGCAATATGTACACCGACTCTACGTCGCGCAACGGGCTGGGGCTCTTCATCTGCCGCGGGCTGGTGCAGGCGCTCGGCGGGGAAATTTCGGTGGATAGCGAGGTCGGCCGGTATGCCGAATTCACGGTGCGCTTGCCATACCGGGAGGTGACGGACGGGGATGTCGGTGCGGAGGCGGTGCAGAAGCCGGCCGGTATCGCTCCGACCCTGCCGCGCGCGGGGGGGGGTGAAAAACCCCTCGTGCTGGTCGTGGACGACAACAAGGACATCGTATGGCTGATCGAATCGGCGCTTTCCGGGCAGTTCCGCGTCAGCACGTGCCACGATGTGGCCGAGGCGCTCGCACGCCTGGGCGAGATGACGCCCGACCTGATTATCACCGACATCGTCATGGCGGGCGCGAGCGGACTGGAGTTGGTGAATGCCGTGCGCAGCGATAAATTCCTGCGCGGTATCCCGGTCGTCGTCGTTTCGGCGAAGATTACCGAGAGCGAGCAGGTCGAAGGGCTGGTGTCGGGAGCTGACGCCTACCTGACCAAACCGTTCTCCGTGCCCGTGCTCTGCGCCACGGTCGAACGGCTGATAGCCAGCCGCCGGATGCTGAAGGATTATTACAATACGCCCGAGAGCGTCTATACGGTCGTCGAGGGACAGAAGATGCATCAGACCGACAAACTTTTCATGGACACCGTCGTGGACACCATACAGGAGCATATCGAGAGCGAGAACCTGCGCATGGAACTGATTGCTGAACGCCTCGGACTGACGGCCCGCAATTTCTACCGGAAGTTCAAGAAGATTTCGGGACGCACGCCGAGCGAATTCATCAAGGAGTACCGTTTCGAGTATGCGGCCCGCCTGCTGACGACCACCCACCTCACCATTCAGGAGATCATGTACCGCGAGGGGATTTCGAACGAGTCCTGTTTCTACCGCGAATTCCAGAAGAAATACGGGCTCAAACCCAAGGAATACCGTACGAAGCAGTAGTTTGCACCGGGAGCGGAAAAGTATCCTGATTCGCATAAAAGAGGTGGTGATTTACCTTGTGCGAATCAGGATACTTTTTTTGTCCGCGATGCATCCCTTTCCCCGGGGCTGTTTGCTAAATTTGTATAAACCTCAAACCGAACCAACTGACTTCCCATGACTTTGAAATAGTCTATTCTCTCAAAACTGCGGGCGGCATTTCAGGGCCCGAAATTACCGCTCCCGCATGATTTACGAAACTATTGTTCTACGGAAACCATTTTATCAACCTAAACCAAAAATTAATGAAATTACACTTTTACTCTGTTTGTATGGTTCTGCTCTCCCTGTTGCCGGGATTGACCGTGTCGGCGCAGGAGCAGAAGACGACCGCCGCGCGTACGGTGATTGTCGTTGACCAGGCGGGGCCGGTAATCGGTGCGAGTGTCGTGATCAAGGGAACCGTATCGGGCGCCTCGACCGATGTCAATGGCGTTACAACTATCGCTTGTCCGGACGACGCCGTTCTCTCCGTATCGTATGTAGGTTACAGTACGCAGGAGGTAGCCGTCGCTTCGCGCACGACGATCGAAGTCAGACTCGAAGAGGACGCCCAGCGGCTCGATGAGGTCGTGGTCGTAGGTTACAACACCGTACGCCGCGCCCAAACCACGGGAGCCCTTTCGCAAGTGAAGGGCGAGAAGCTCGAATTTCAGTCGTCGCCGACGCTTGAAAACCGATTGCAAGGCCAGACGCCCGGTGTGATGATCTCCAGCGGTTCGGGACAACCGGGCAGCAACGATCTGTCGATCCGCATCCGCGGTACAGGATCGATCAACGGTAGCAACACTCCTCTTTATATTATGGACGGCGTGATGGTGCAATCGGCCGATTTCGCGGTGCTCAACTCCAACGACATCGCCGACATTCAGGTGCTGAAAGACGCTTCGGCCACGGCGATTTACGGTTCGCGCGGCGCCAACGGCGTGATTGTCATCACGACCAAAAGCGGACGCAGCGGACGCACGAACATCAACTACCGCAACCAGTTCGGTTTCTCGTTCCTGGTGGATTACATCGATATGATGAACAGCGAGCAGAACCTCCAGTACCAGCTGCAGTGCGTGATGTCGGAACCCAACAGCAACTTCTATCCGATGATGCAGTACCTCAAGCGCGAGATGGACGGCACAGCCTCAGAGGCCGACCTCGCGCGTCTGGCCAAGGCCCGCGCCACCGACACGGACTGGATGGATCTGATGACCCAGACGGGTTTCCTGCAGGAGCATAGCGTTTCGGTTTCGGGCGGCAGCGACAAGACCCGGTTCTTCATCTCGGGCTCTTACCTGACGCAGCAGGGGATTCTCAAGAAGTCGAGCCTCGACCGTTATTCGACACGTTTCAATATCGACCACAAGGCGACCAAGTGGCTCGACCTGGGACTGAAGGCCACGGTCGGTTACAGCAAGACCAACTTCGCAGACCCCGAAGCCGGTGCCGGACGCCAGAACTGGGGCAACCCGTGGTTTACTACGCTGCTGGCCTATCCCTACGAGTCGCCCGACGACTGGTACAACGTCGACAACCCGACGCTCATCACCAAATATTACGACCGCGAAACGGGCCGCCTGAAAACCGTCGCTTCGGTGTATGCGAAAGCTTCCATCACAGACTGGCTCTCCGTAAAGACCAATTTCGGACTGGATTTCATGTACAACCGCAACGTGTCGACGCTGCACCGCGACCATCCCAATGCGCAGCAGAACCACGGTTACTACGGCCAGACCTCGTCGGAGCTATTCCGCTACACGTGGACCAATACCATCAACGTCAATAAGGATTTCGCCAACGGACATTCGCTCAACGCCGTAGCCGGTATGGAGATGTTCCAGGGCAAATGGTACACGTCGAACTTCACGGGCTACGACCTGAATTCCGACATGATGCAGTCGCCGGCCGGTATCGGCGACAAGTCGGGTTCGTCGCTTTTCCCGCCCTCGATCGGCGGCGGCCGCACGATGAGCAACCTCATGTCGTTCTTCGCGCAGGCCAGCTATTCGATCGCCAACAAGTACAACTTTTCGGCCTCGCTTCGCCACGACACCTCGTCGAAATTCTACGAGGACAACGCCAGCGCCACGTTCTGGTCGGTCGGCGCCAGCTGGCTCATCTCGTCGGAGTCGTGGTTCGACAACGCGAAGTGGCTCAACCAGCTGAAATTGCGCGCCAGCTACGGTACGACGGGTAACCAGGACGGCGTGAGCGACTTCGGAACGTTCGACGGCTACTACAACTCGTCCTACAACGGCGAATCGGGTTACAGCCACGGACAGCTCGGCAACAGCGAACTGCGCTGGGAAACCTCGGCCCAGACCAATGTCGGACTGGACGTGTCGGTGCTGGATTCGCGCGTGAACGTCACCTTCGACTTCTACAATATCAAGACCAAAGACCTCTACATGTCGAAGAACATCTCGATGACCAGCGGTTTCAGCTCGATTTTGGCCAATGCGGGCTCCATCGTCAACCGCGGTGTCGAGCTCGGCGTCAACACCACGCCTGTCAAGACGCAGAACTTCCAGTGGGATCTCGGGTTCAACTACACCTACAACAAGAGCGAGATTACCGATCTGGGTACTTGGTCGAACAAGGAGGGGCGCTACAAAAACGGCAACACGCTCTATGAACTGGGCCGCCCGCTCGGTACGTGGATCATGCCTTACTACGCAGGCGTCAGCCCCGCTAACGGCATGCCCGTCTTCTACGACAACTACGGACAGCTCACGACCGACATCAACCAGGCGTATATGGCCGACCATCTGGGAACGTATGAAATGCCCGTCTTCGGCGGCATCACGACCCGGCTGCGCTACAAGGGCGTGCAGCTCGACGCACAGTTCACCTATGCCTACCACTATACGGTGATGAACTGCCAGCGCTGGTATATGGACAACCACAAGTTCAACGGCAACAAGCCCGTGCGCATGCTCCGCATGTGGATGAAAGAGGGCGATGTGACCGACGTGCCGGCTTTCCGCGACGGCATTCAGCCCTCGCCGATGGCCTCGCAGTTCCTCGAGGATGCCTCCTACCTGCGCCTGAAGACCCTGCGCCTGTCGTGGACGCTGCCCGACCGCTGGATGCGGAAGACCCGCGTCATCCGCAACCTGACGCTCTATGCACAGGGCGAGAACCTCGTGACATGGACGGGATATACGGGTGCCGACCCCGAAGTCAACGGGGCGCAGGACGTCATGTCCTATCCGAAGCCCCGTACCATCACATTCGGTGTGGATATGAATTTCTAATCCTAAAATGAACCAGACAATGAAAAAAATACAATCGATATGCATCGTGGCGCTGCTGGCGGCTTTTGCGCTCACGTCATGTAACTATACCGACCTCGATCCCACGGACATGGTCGGCCCCGACAAGGCGTTCGGCAACGTGCAGAACGTCCATAAGGCCGTGGTCGGCATCTACGGCAAGGCCAGCCTGCGCTCGAAACTTGCCGTTACGGAATATATCGCCGACGACTGCGTGCAGGGCGGCGATTCGGGTGGCGCCGGAACCGACCTTGCCGGCTGGGTCTACACCGCCACGTCGGGCGACGTCAGCGGCTTGTGGGCGCATTACTACGGTATCATCAATCAGGCCAACCGCGTGCTTAACTACGGCCCGAAAGTGAAGCCGCTCAACGCCGAGGAGGAAACCTCGCTGCAGGTGTCGCTCGGTACGGCTTACTTCTTCCGCGCCTATGCGCATTTCGAGCTGCTCTGCTTCTTCTCCGATTTTTCGAACGACGACGCGCTGGGCATCCCGTACGTCAGCCATTACCACGTGGTGGGCAATCCCCCGCGCGACAAAGTCGGCGCATGCTACGAGCAGATTATGACCGACCTCACCCGCGCGTACGACATGCTGACGGTAGCGGCTCCCGACCTGGCGGCCGACAACAAGGCGACCAACTCGACGGCATACATTTCGCAGGCCGCGGTCGATGCGCTCCGTGCGCGGGTTTCGCTCTACCACAAAAAGTACACCCACGCCTACATCTATGCCAGCAATGCCCTGCGTGCCGTAGGCATCGCCAAGCTTGGCGAGGTGCAGAACCTCTGGCTGGACAAGTCGAACGCCGGTACGATTTTCAAGCTGTCGCGTCCCGCAGGCTCGTCGACGATCGGGACGCTCTTCGTGGGCCGCGACTATTCGAGCGTTTTCCGCCCGAGCAACGAACTGCGCGCCCAGTTTTCCGAAAAAGACGTCCGCGGGCCGGTTTTCTTCGAATACGGCCGTGACCGCGCTGGGGCGCCCGTGTGGATGGTCACCAAGTGGTTCGGCGACGCGTCGGATATCGGCCGTCTCGATGAGAAAATGTTCCGTGCCGAGGAGATGCAGCTCATTGCCATCGAGGCGCTGATGATGCGTGAGAACCCCGATCTGGCTGAGGCCAACCGCCTGCTCAACGAACTGCGCGCCGAACGTATCGAGGGCTACACGGCGCAGACCTATCCGGGGCTGCTGGCCGAGATTATCAAGGAGCGCCGCTGCGAGCTGGTATGGGAGGGGCACCGCCTGTTCGACGCGCGCCGCCTGAAAGTGACCATGACGCGCGAGGGCAAGACGATTTCCGCCGACGACTACCGCCTGACGCTGCCGATTCCGCAGGCCGAAATCGACGCCAACTCGGGCATCTCGGAGAGCGACCAGAATTACGGATATTAACGGACTTTAAAACCTGAAAATGATGAAAAAGATAACATATATGCTTTTAGCGGGGGCGCTCCTCTGCTCCTGTGCCGATGAAAAGCCGCATTTCCTGCCGGCCCCGGGCGGCACCGTGGAGATCGGCGGCATCGGCGCCACGCCGTCGTCCGACGCGGCGGCGCTCCTTGACGACGACCTTACGACCTACTTCGAGGCCGAAGTCGGCTCGGAGAACAGCGTCGAGGCGGTCGTGGATTGCAGCGCCGGGCGGATCGTGGCCTACACGCTCGTATCGTCGGGCGTGGTGGAGCAGGGCGACAACGGCGTCGAAGCGCTGTACGACCCCGTGTCATGGAAGGTCTACGGGTCGGACGACGGCGCGTCGTGGAACGAGGTGGACAGCCGTTCGGAGGTCGCGTTCATCGCCCGTTTCCAGAAACATATCTATTACCTGGCGGCGCCGGCCGACTATGCCAAATATAAATTCGTGTTCAAGGCCAACGGCGGCGACAAGCTGACTCTTTCGGACATCCTTTTCCACACGGAAGACCCGTATGCCGCGTGGAAGAACTTCGAGTCGCCCGAAATCCTGTTCATCGACCTGGCCGAGGACAAGGGCTCCAAACTCTACGACGTGCTGGTGCAGGACAAGATCGCCTACCTGAAGTGGCATGCGCTGGAGATTTGCACCTACCTCTACTTCAACGACCGGGACGAGCGTTTCCCAGTGAACACCATCGAGTATTTCCTCGAACCGATGCCCGGCGAGGTGTCGTACAAGGGAGGCTCGTCGCCCAAAATTAACATCCATTACTCGACCGACTGGATTCAGAAATCGGCCAACGAGTCGCTGCTCAAGTTGAGCCTCGAAACGCGCGGCGTGCTTTTCCACGAGATGGTACACGCTTTCCAGCTCGAACCGCAGGGCATTCCGGCTTACAGTCAGGGCAACATGTCGTGGGCGGCAATCGAAGGTCTGGCCGACGCGGTGCGCACGGTGGCAGGCTACCACGACTATGCCACCCGCAATACCAACGGCAGCCTGATGTCGGGCTACCAGACGACGGGCTTCTTCTGCTACTGGCTGACACAGACGCAGGACAAGGACGCCATCCGCAATATCAACGCGTCGATGCGCACGATCAATCCGTGGAGCTGGGACGCGGCGCTCAAATACGCGCTCGGCGAGGATGCCAATGAGCAGACGCTTTGGGCGCTCTACAAGGCCGATAAAACCAATTACCAAAAACGCTAAATCTGAATGACATCCATGAAAAAGATAACGATATTTCTGGCGGCCTTGCTGCTCGTCTTCGCTGCGGGATGCCGTGAGGATGCTTCCCTCGACGGACTCGAGTCCCAGACTAAGGAGGAGGGCACCTCGGCCGGCGAGAATGCCGAGTCGATAGCCGTGAAAGAGGCGCTGACCTACGAAAGCGCGCTGGAATACAATTGGGTGGCAGAATATGCCCCCGCTGCTGGAAAAAGCTATACGATTCTGTTCAACTTCCTGTCCGACAGTTCGGTGGCGACCGATTCGCCCGTTTCGGAAAACGAGAAAAACCTGGCGCTTTTCAGCGTTTCGGCGCTCAAGGAGGGCGGCGTGATTATCAAGTTCGACGGGCCCACGATGCTCAACGACGAAATCGTCGATTCGGAGTTCCGCGAAAGGCAGCTCATCGTCGAGTCGACGACCGAGACGACCATCAACTGCATAGGCGCCTCGTCGGGCAAGCCAGTCGTGTTGACCAAAGCCACGTCGGAAGACGTACTCAAGCTGGGCGAGAAGTTGGTATGGCTGGCCCTGTCGAAGAAAAACGCCATGCAGGGTGTCCTGCGCGACGGCGAGAACAAGTTCCTGGCCCGCTATGCCGTCGACAAGAAGTCGCGCAGCATGGAGTTCACCTGGATCGACGCTGCGAACAAGGACGCCAAACACGAGTCGGCAGGCTTCGAGCTGGAGGTGACCGACACGCAGTACGGCATCCAGTGGCCGGCCGTCACGATTAACGGTGTGGGGTACAGTTCGCTCACCTACACGATTGCCGGCGAAAGCCTCGCCTTCAACGTGGCGGACGCGAAAATCACCGCCGTAACCGAGGCGCATCCCGGTTTCGTGGACAAGGCTTCCAAGCAGTATAACCTCGGTGGCAAGCTCGAGTGCGGCACGGCCCACCCGACGCTCTGGTCGGCGCTGGTTTCGGACAAGTTCCGCAGCATCCTCTTCTATCCCTATGCGGACGACATTCCGCTGCGCGTGGAAGTTTATGTGGGCGACGGCACGACGGGCAACTATCTCTTCGTGAACGACTATACGACCGATCCCAAGACCGCGCGCTTCGACAGCGACGCCGACTGGATTCGCTTCTACGCCAGCGTGCAGGGCGACTTCCTGAAGATTGCGACCGGTTCCGAGATTGCATCGTACCCCATCAGCCAGGCGGCCGCCGACCTGAAACCGTTCACCGATTTCTATTTCCATGCCGACGGCCTGTACGTAATCGAGGAGAGCGATTCGCGCGGTAAAGGCTTTTACCTGATTTCCAAGACGGGCAACCTCTGGGTGAAGGTGCGCGACGGCCTCTACTCCGAAGGCGGGGGCGAGGAGCCGGGCGGCGAGAACTTCCTGCCGCAGCTCGTGGCGCAGGGCATGAAACCCTACGGTACGTTCTTCGACAACGACAACAAGAATTTCAAACTGCATTACTCCCTCAATGCAGAGGCGGGTACGGCCGACCTGATTTGGATAGAGGATTCCGAGGCGGTCTACACCGACGGCAATTACCGTGAGATGGCGCGCAACAAGGCGCAGTACAAGACCGTGGCCGTCGATGCGACCGAGGCGGGCGTCATCACCTTCCGGGAGCCGCTCACCGTGGGCAGCGTCACCTACAAGGGCCTTACGTGGACGGGCCCCTACACGCCGAACGTGGACGGGCTTTCCTGCACGATCCGCACGCCGCTGCAGAGCGAGGCTCATCCGCTGGAGTATTTCTTCACCTATCCGGTCAACAAGTACGAGGGCGGCACGCCGGTATTCATTCCTTATTCGCGGCTCTGCCTGCCGACGGCTGAGGACGATATTCCGGGCATGACGGGCACGGAACGCTATATCTTCTATCCCTACACGCAGCCGGGAGGCGGCACGCCCGCCGGGCCTTGCGCCATCGAGGTTTTCGCGGTGGGCAAGGGACAGCGCATCGACATCAAGTCGTTCCGCAACGGGTTCGAAAATCATCCCGTATCCATCGCCGTCAGCGCCTACAAAGTCGAAGACGACCGTATGATTTTCACCAAAGGCGACGTGACGGGCGCATTCGTGGATGCCGACGGCAACGAGATGAGCAGCGAGGAGTCGCAGAAACTCGTCAAACCGCTCGAGCGGCTGCTCTTCGGCGAGCGGGGATTCCACGTCTACAAGGCAGAAAGCGTTTCCTACGACGGCAACAAACACTATTTCTATCTGGTGAGCCCCGATCCTTCCTATCCTTACTGGATTAAGATACGCGAGGCTTAATAGCCTGCTGCGGACGGAGGTGTTCCGGCTTTGACCGGGGCATCTCCCGTCCTGCGGCACAACAAACCGAAATGACAGTTATGAAGAATTACCTGATTGCCCTGATTGCGGCCTGCCCGGTCGTTGCGGCCGCCGCGCAGACACGCCCGGCGACGGACTACATCGACCCGATGATAGGCACCCGCAGCATGGGGCACGTTTTCCCCGGGGCCTGCGTGCCGCACGGCATCGTGCAGTTGAGCCCCGACACGGAGATGGTGCCGCACAACATCGACGGCAAGTACCAGCCCGAGGCCTACCGCTACTGCGCCGGATACCAGTACGACGACCCGACGATCGTCGGCTTCTCGCACACACATTTGAGCGGCACGGGGCACTCCGACCTGGGCGACATCCTGCTGATGCCGACCGTGGGGGAGATACGCACCGAACGCGGCACGGCCGAACACCCCGAAACGGGCTACCGCTCGCGCTTCTCGCACGAGCGCGAACGCGCAGCGGCGGGTTATTACGAGGTGATGCTCGACGACTACGGCATCCGGGCCCAGTTGACCGCCACCGAGCGGGTGGGCTTGCACAAATACACCTATCCTGCGGGCGAAGACCAGCACCTGATTCTCGACCTCGACCACGGCATCTACAACTACGAGGGCAAGACCCGCTGGGCGCAGGTGCGTGTCGAGAACGACACGTTGGTGACGGGCTACCGCATCACCAGCGGATGGGCGCGCACCAACTACACCTATTTTGCCATGAGCTTCTCCAAGCCCGTGCGCGAATACGGCGCGCGCGACCGCCGGCCGCTCGATTACGGCGGAGGCTGGCGGAAGTTCGACACGGAGCGTAACTTCCCCGAAATCGGCGGGTGCGGCATCGTGATGCACTTCGATTTCGGCGACGATTCCGCACCGCTCGAGGTCAAGGTGGCGCTGTCGGCCGTGGGAACGCGCGGGGCGCTGGCCAACCTGTGTGCCGAGGCCGGC
>OGES01001361.1_pt1 | contig 19751 bp, 22 predicted proteins | sample 1570711 | NCBI WGS metagenome assembly OGES01 (sample SAMEA2582133, study PRJEB24529) | metagenome | biome: Human gut stool | place: China | collected 2011 | reverse complement strand
AATCCCTATTAAAACGCTATATATAATAGCGTTTTAAAAGAGTTTTATTTGCGTATTAAAAATATTCTATCTACTTTTGCTCATGAATTAATACACGAGTGATTATCAAATAATTATTATCATGGAAAACACATTATCTATTCCAGTAGCTCTCTTGGCACAAGGCTCTATCCGGATCGACGGGATAACCTATTACCGACACGGCAATAAAGTTCGGGCCTGCAAATCACGACGGAGCCCTAAAAAAACAAGAACCGAGGGGGAAGAGGAATCCTCCAGCCGTTTCACGGAAGCCCGGAAAATGTGGAGAATCTACCGTCGGGCCGTCGGGGATTTACCGATATGGAAAATCATGGCCAAGGAGATGGGAATAAATAAAAGCGACTCCTTGTTCCATTCACAAAACGGGGGATGTTTCCGCCCGGGAGAAGGCGTATGGGCATTTCCGACATTCCGATTTTCGACAGGCACGCTGGATGCACCGGTGATCACGGGTATCACACGGGAAGGATGGTCCGTGACCCTAAACTGGGAAAATGACATTGACTGCCCGAAAGCGAGCATATCAGATCAAGTGTACGTGGGATATTTTTATGGGACCTTACCTCGTGCCCCGCAAATGATCACGTGCTTTAACTCGTTCCGGGGCGACAGTAAAGTGACCGTGGACATCCCAGCAGCGAAACAACCGGCAGAGACACCCCTGCATCTCTACTTGTTTTTCGGCAATAAAGATTCCACCCGTTTCTCACCAAGCGTGTACGCAGGAGTGTAATGTCCATGCAGTTCCCCACCCTCAAAAACTAAAAACGCAAAAGACATGACAAACATTCTCCGCCAACGTTCCCCTCACGCGGAAATCGTAATTACCGGACGTTACGCTCCGCAGGAATTAATCGACATGGCAGACCTTGTAACTGATATGCAAGAAGTTAAACATTATTACACGCTTAGCGTCCTGTCCCGTAACGGGATTGATCATTGAAAACCTCACCTAACAAACACTTCATGCCAATGAAACAAAAATCTTTTATACAATTTATTGCCTAATTAAAAATTACAACCTATTTTCGCACCATCATAGTTTCTTACATCACTCCGTGATGTAGTGAATGAAAAAGGGAATCCGGTGAAAATCCGGGACAATACCCGTTGCTGTATTTCCCCCTTTTAAAGGAAAAGTTTATCGTACGTTTGCCACTGGTCAGAATGCTGGGAAGGCACGATAAAAGGGATAAGTCAGAAGACCTACTATGATTGGGGGAGATTTGCATCTGCGGGATTCAGATGGTAATCAAGTATAGATGGCAAAGTCATTCTGTTTTTGATTTATCGTTTCAGTTTTCCCCACTCGCATAAATATCTCTCTCGAAGTTTTATAAAAACTATTACATATGAAACAAGTACTATTTTTACTCACGTTTATCGCTTTTCTGATGCTATCCGGTTGTCAGACGAAAACAAAGCCCACAAGCGCCTTCACGAAAGAAGTTTACACTCCGGAATACGCCGCAGGATTCGACATCATGGGAACTGATAACACGGAAAGTACGATTATTCACGTGCGTAATCCCTGGCAAGGAGCGGAAGTCTTTTAAATTTCCTACTTCTTGGCCGGGAACGGGGAACAGGCTCCAAAAGATTTTGACGGTGTGATTATTCCCGCAGGAGCGAAACGAATTATATGTATGTCCTCCACTTACATCGCCATGCTGGATGCCATCAACCAAGTGGATCGGGTAGTAGGAGTTTCCGGAATGAATTATGTTTCCAACCCGTATGTCCTTGCACACAAAGAAACCATAAAAGACATGGGTACGGAAATAAATTATGAACTTCTTGTCGGGTTGGCCCCGGATCTTGTATTACTATACGGTATCGGGGACGCACAATCAACCGTGACAGACAAATTAAAAGAATTGAATGTTCCTTATATGTACGTGGGAGAATACCTGGAAGAATCTCCACTGGGTAAGGCCGAATGGCTGGTTGCCATTTCCGAACTGACTGACAACCGGACGGACGGGATCAAAGTATTCCAGGCAATCCCCGAACGCTATAAAAAGTTGAAACAATTAACGGCAAACGTGAAAAAACGTCCTACCGTTATGCTGAACACCCCCTGGAATGACAGCTGGGCCATGCCTTCCGTGAAAAGCTATGTGGCACAATTAATCACGGATGCGGGGGGAGATTATATTTACAAGAAAAACACCTCTAACGGGGCCGAACCCATCGGACTAGAAACAGCCTACGGGTTGATTCGCGAGGCTGACGTGTGGTTAAATGTAGGTATGGCGACTACTCTTGACGAGTTAAAGATCATAAACCCGAAATTCAAGGACGCAAAAGCCATCCAGGAAAACAAGGTCTATAATAATAACCTACGCTTAACTCCCGAAGGAGGAAATGATTACTGGGAATCGGCTGTTGTTCACCCGGACATCGTACTCCGGGACTTGATCAAAATCCTGCATCCGGAACAGGTTTCCGAGGACTTGTATTATTACAGGCACTTGGAATAGTTTAATATTTAGAGTTTAGAATGAAATCAAAAAGCATCGGTCTTGTGCGGCTGGAATCTAAAATCATAAATTAATAAAGGTGATGTCATTTTCAAGTGTCAATTTTATCGTGAACCGCAATTCTATCATATTCCTTTTTCTGGGTCTGCTGACTTCCATGTTGTTCGTACTCGACTTGCTGTCGGGAGATTCAGCTCTTTCCGTCGGGCAGGTTTGGAATGCATTTATGGGTAACGAGACAAATATGACAACCCGAAATATCGTGTTATCGATTCGATTGGTGAGAGTGATCGTCGCCGTTCTGATCGGAGTGGCTCTCTCGATAAGCGGCTTGCAGATGCAAACCGCTTTCCGGAACCCGTTGGCAGATCCTTACTTGTTGGGAGTAAGTTCCGGATCGGGATTAGGCGTTGCTTTCTTTATTCTGGGAGCTCCCCTGCTGGGACTGGCACATTCCGGTTTCTGGCTGTCGGTTGGTATTGTCGGGGCTGGATGGGGCGGGGCCGTCATAGTCCTGTTACTGATTGCCATCATCAGCCGTTACGTGAAAAATATCCTTGGAGTGTTGATCATGGGAGTGATGATCGGTTACATCGCGGGAGCCATCATACAGATTTTACAGTACTTGAGTTCTGCCGAGCAATTGAAAATGTTCTTCCTCTGGTCGATGGGTTCCCTAGGGCACGTCACGACCACGAAACTATTTATCATGATTCCCGTGATTTGCGTGGGTGTTATTCTCTCGATTTATTGTATCAAAGCATTAAATCTTCTTCTACTCGGAGAGAATTATGCCCAAACGATGGGACTAAATATACGGCGTGCCCGAACACTTATTTTCGTATCGACAACGTTGTTAACCGGAACCGTGACAGCATTCTGCGGCCCGGTAGGCTTTCTCGGACTTGCCGTGCCTCACGTAGCCCGTATGTTGTTTAACGATGCGGATCACCGGACACTTTTACCGGGAAGTATATTACTGGGAGTCGTGGCCATGTTGCTATGTGATATTATTGCTAAAACACTTGTGCTACCCGTGAATTGTATTACCGCCCTGCTAGGAATTCCGGTAATCATTTGGGTAGTATATAAAAATCTTCGACCAGCATGATACAATTAGAATCTTTAACACTGGGATACGGGCAACAGGTTCTGCTGGACCGGGTATCAGCCAACTTGGACGGGGGCGGACTGATCGCCCTGCTAGGACGTAATGGTAGCGGGAAAAGTACCTTACTGCGGACCACGGCGGGGTTAGGAAAAATCAAGTCCGGACGAATATTGCTAGCAGGGAAAGACCTTGCCGGGTTACGACCGGAGGAACTGGCTCGTACCGTCAGTTTCGTAACTACCGAAAAGGTACGGATTCCTAACCTGAAATGCCGGGATGTTGTTGCCCTCGGACGGGCTCCCTACACGAACTGGGTAGGACGACTGCAACCGCAAGATCGGGAAATCGTTGAAAAATCCCTAGCATTACTCGATATGTCCACCTATGCCGAACGAACAATGGACCAGATGTCGGATGGGGAATGTCAGCGAATCATGATCGCCCGTGCCCTCGCTCAAGACACTCCCATTATACTGCTTGATGAACCCACCTCTTTTCTGGACCTACCGAACCGTTACGAATTGGGGATTTTATTGCAAAGGCTGGCTCACGAACAAAACAAATGTATTCTTTTTTCAACCCACGAACTCGACATCGCTCTTACTCTCTGCGATTCCATTACCTTGATTGACCGTCCGCATTTACATTACCTGCCCACGCAACAGATGATCAACAGTGGTCATATCGAACGCCTGTTCCGTAACGAAACTATCACATTCGATCCGAAAGAATTGCGTATCCGTGTCCGGTGAAAAGGCTACTTAACAGCAGGCGTCAAACTTGTCGCTCATTTTCAATAATCATATCCTTGTTCTACTATTATCCATAAACGAACGTACATAAGAGAGAAAATTTATCCCATAAGTATCCAGAATTTCGAGAAAATCCGGAACCGATCAGATAAACGAAAGATATTTAAAATCAGTGCAGGTTTCAATTCGAAAACAAGGAATAAAATGGATCATGGAATCATAACGCTCGGATTCATCCCGACAAGAGACAATCCGAAAATAGATTCTATTCCACAAATTGTCTCTTGGTAACGCCCCTCCTAAATCAAGCAATCTGTATTCCAAGTTTCCGGAAATTCTTCGGGTGACCGAAAAGTACAAACACATCCTTTTCGATAAAAATGGTATCATCGGACGGGTTATTCATTACCGATGATTTATCGATTTTAGCATCATAGCGTTTTAAAGCTATCAATTTTAACCCGAATTCTTCCTCGAATTTCGCATCACCTAATTTTCGCCCGACAAAACGGGGTGGAATCTCCCACTCGATAATTAGATGGTCGTCATCAACAACATAGGAATCTATGGTTGTCCCCAACTCTACTTTTGTCGCGAAGAAATCGGCATACTCCCATTCCGGATTGATGGTCTCCGTGATTCCCATAGACTTCAGAATCACCTTATGCACCGGCGAAATGGCCCGTGCCACGATACGTTTCACGCCAAACTGTTTCAATAACGCAATTACGAACAGGGAAGTTCCGAAATCTTTCCCGAACACCACAAACACCACATCCACTTCTGTCAAAGGCAACGTTTGTAATGCCTGTTCATTTTTCACATCCAATGCCACGGTATTCGTGATAGAATCCTTGTATAAATTAATCTTACTAAGGTCGGAATCCACTCCCAACACCTCGTTTCCTCGTTTGGTTAGACGTTGCGATAGTGCAAGTCCAAAATTACCTAATCCAAATACGATACACTTCATAATAATTGAAAATTGAGAATTGAAAATTGAAAATGTGAGACGGAGCTTGGTTTTCAATCTTCAATTGATTAAACGATTACAGTTTCATCCGGGTACGTGTAAAGTTTCACTTCTTGATGCCGGATAAAACAAGCCAAAAGGGTGATTAAGCCTACACGCCCGACAAACATAGTGAGGGCTACGATCATTTTACTTGCCACACATAAATGGGGCGTCAAATCCAAAGTCAAACCCACCGTTCCCAAAGCTGAAACAATCTCAAAAACAGCTTGGGTCAGTGTTGACTTCGGTTCTAAAATCACGACGACAAAAACAGCCAGGATGATCCACAAAATAGAAAGTATGATGATTGAGTGTGCCCGGTTTACGTTCTCCCGAGTCAATTGACGATACGCAATAACAACCCGATCATTCCCAACGAGATTCGCCCATATATTTTTTAAAGCAATCACGAAGGTTGTCACCTTGATACCGCCCCCCGTGGACATAGGAGCCGCACCGATCCACATCAAGACTATCGTGAGGAAGATTGTCGGAACGTGCAACATGGACATATCCACATTGTTAAAACCTGCCGTACGAGGGGTAACAGCCCCCATAAACGAAGTAGCAAATTTTCCCGTGAATGACATTCCATCCAACACGTTATGATTTTCAAATATCCAGAACAAGGCTGTACCCACAACAAGCAGGATTAAAGTGGTCGGTAACACGATTCGTGTTGTCGTACTCACGATGCGAGGTTCGTGGATCACCTTGTAATTCATTCCCAACAGACATTTGATCTTATTCCGAATCCCATAATGCAGGAGTCGTCCGTAATTGAACAAGATCGGGAATCCGATACCTCCAAATATAATCAAGAAAGCCAAAATGACCTGCAAGCCATACAAATGCCTGATCAAAGGATCATAGAGATTGCCCGGCAACGTAGAGAACCCGGCATTACAGAAAGCCGAAACACCATGAAACAAGGCGAAAAAGAATTTATTGTCAATTCCCGTAATATTCTGTACCTGCATATAGACAAAATAAACACCAATTCCCTCAATGATAAACGTGGTCAGAATAATGTACACGACAGTCCGGAAAATATCACTCAAAGAGGCCTCGTTCAACAAGTTTTTCATCATGAACTGATCATGAAAAGAGGTCCCACTCAAAAATGACATGGCAAAAAAACTGGTAAAGGTCATCACCCCGATTCCCCCGACCTGAATCAGCATGAGCAGCACGACCTGCCCGGTCAACGTAAAAGTGGTGCCAGTGTCAACGACGGTCAACCCGGTCACACACACGGCACTTGTCGAGGTAAACAAAGCATCCGTGAAACTGATTCCCTCGTACGTGGCATTAGGCAAGCCTAACAGAACAGCCCCAAATAAGATAATAAATAAAAAACTTGTGGCAAAAAGGACTTCCGCTTTTACCCGACTTCGCAAAACAACAAATATTTGTTTCGAGAGTTGTATGATACTCAATAACAATACCACACCATATGTAAGAATTCGTTCGACTTTGAAAAGAAAGGGATTGGTTGTCTCGAAATCCGGTCGGTCAAAATGTTTGGAAAACAAAGTCAAGCCAAATAGAAAAAGTAACACCAATACTTCTATCCAGAATCCTTTTTCCGCCCGCAACAACTTGAAATTAAACAAGAACCGTAATAAGCCAAGAACTACGAAAAGGCGTATGATTATCCGATAGGTATAATATATCTCATGAGAATAATCAGCCGGCATATCAAAACCGAAACGATAAATAACTAAAATAATCGCAAGAAAAGAAGCTAGAAATAATAATACATTACTCACCAGCTCAACAATCTGTTTTACAGATTTATAAATCTTTCTCGCCCGATAGCGGAATTCTACTGAAAACATAACGCCAACCTTTTTTAATCTTTAAACGCCAATTCTTTTCAATTGGTTACAAAAAAGATAAATTTGTAAAAGAACCCCGAAATTAAGTTCTATTTTATATTTTCACTTCTGGAATCACAATTAAAATTTTCATTCATAGCATTGATTTCACTAAATATTAATGCAAAACAGGTTATCTGTTGACTTATTATCGGAGTAAACCGTATACTGCAATCCACCACTCAGAATGAAGAGACTTCCAACTCATGGTTACCGCTCTCTCCGGAATAAAACCCACTCCCAACCGAGTAAGAGAACTCCCCTCTTTCCACCATCTTCCAAATGTTATAAACGAAGACGGGACTTCTATCAAAGCATAACGTTTAAATGGGTAATCTCCCCGCATATTATTTTCCATACCCCACACGGATTCTCCAAAACTTCCCACATCGTTTCCATTCCAGTGTACATGTCTATAACAAACTGATTCCAAGGCAAATAATACAAGAAAAAAAGAAATTCTCTCCTCCTCCATTTCCAAACTTCGATACTCCCCGATGCAAAGCGATAATCCTAACAAAGGTTGTTCCGACTGAAAAAACACATCTTTTCCTCGTATTTCTTTTTTACCTTGTGAGAGCATTGTTTTTCCATCTTGTTCTCCACCAACAAGGTATAATCCGTGAAATCCAACATATACGTTAACGGAACAATCAAATCTATTGGCGGCACAGCCGACGGAGGAGTTTGAGTATCAAAACAAACATCTCCAGCATATACAGTAAAATAATATATAATCACCAAAAATAATTTCCTATTACAAGTAATATGTCAACGAATAATATCCCTCAAACAACCAACCCTGTTCTACAAATTTTCCGATCTCATGTTATTTCATGAATACAAAATAAACTGCCAGCACCAAACAAACACAAGCAGCGAGATGATTCCATTGAAAAGTCACGCCTTTGAAGAAAAGCATGGAAAAGATTATGAATATAGTCAGCGTAATCACTTCCTGAACCACTTTTAATTGCATTAGGGAGAAAGGGCCACCGTTTCCGATAAATCCCAAGCGGTTAGCCGGAACTTGGGCACAATATTCAAATAATATTTCGGATTAACCCATGACAGAAAATATTGATTATCTTTGTGATATCTATTTAGGAACAAAGTTATGAAAAAAGCTATTACTTATATTCGAGTTTCAACTAAAATGCAAGATGTCGCAAGACAAAGGATGAAAATTCAAGAGTATTGCGATCGAAACAACTATGAAATTGTTCAAGAAATTGTAGATTACGGAATTTCTGGGGCAAGAGCTGATCGAGAAGGCTATATTAAGTTACAATCTCTTACAGATAAAGATGGAGAAATATTAGTAATTTCAGAATTATCTCGATTGAGTAGGGAGGAAACATTAATTACAGTCAATACAATTCAAAATATTATATATCATGGCTTAGACGTGGTATTTTTAGACGATGCAAGTAAATATTATAAAGCTAATCAAGCTCTGAATTTAATAGAACTAATAACCTTACTTGTTAGTGCAGACAAAAATGCAAAAGAAAGAATCGAAATAAAAAGAAAAAATCAAGAAGGCAAACAAGCTATATTATCAAATAACCCCTATGCTATGGTTGATGGTAATATACCTTTTGGCTTCCAAGCAATCTATAATCCTAATGGACGTAGACCTAAAAAAATTCTCGAAGAAAATAAAAAAAGTCTATGAATTAATATTATCAGGATATTCACTTGGAGAAGTCGCAAGATACTTCAATAATAGAAATATTACATTTAGAGGGTTCTTTGTTACCAGACAATTATTAGGTAGATTAATTAAACATTCTATTTACAAAGGAGTTAGAGAAAGGAAATTAAAATTCGATAGAGAAGAAGCAAGCATCATTTCTGTCAATATTAAACCAATAATTACACCAGAAGATTTTGACAGGGCAAATCTTTTGGTAAAAGAAAATCATAAATATAAATCAACTGGCAAAAATTTATACAACCCATTAAAAGGAATTTTCAAATGTCGATGTGGACGTTCCATGATTGTAAAGGACAAGAAACCAGAAAAGGCTGTCACCAAACTTACATACAGATGTAGTTACATGGGAACAGAAGACAATCCTATTGCCTGCCATTTCAAGGATGAAATTTCTTATCATCTAACCAATGAAATTATATATAGTTTATTCAAATACATGAATTATAGTGAAAATATTGACTTTTTCAAAGGACAAATTGATAACAAAGTACAAAACTTAATTGAAGAGATTGACGGTTTGAATAAACAAATCAAAAACAAAGAGTTAATTCGTTCAAACCTAGAAGCAGAAAATCAAGAATTAGTACAAAGCTATTTAGAAGCACGTTCTTCCACATTACGCACTGCGGTACAAAACAAACAAATCGAAATAGAAAATAAAATTGAAGCTCTTAAAAAAGAAATGGACAAACTAACTGATGCCAAACTCAGTAAAGAAGCTGATAAACTAAGATTAATTGACACCAGAAAAAAAGAGAAACTAGATAATCTTAATATTCAGGAAAAAGGAGAATTATTCCACAAACATCTTGCCTCTGTTACCTATTACACTGTCACTATGATGCAAGGTTTTTATGTCATTCAATTTAGGAGTGGTTTAGAGTTCATCATTGCTGTTAGAAAAACTGCTAGAAGCCCTCTAGTTTCTATCTTACCAGATAAATATACGCTAAACAAAGATACCCTTCTAATTACAGAATATAAAGAAACATCTAAAAATACAAGTCTAAAAAATTTCTCCCTAAACACTACTGTTACAACAAAAGAAATAACTATTCAAGAATATCTAAAAAGTGAAATTGCAGAACTAAGATCATTAAGAATAGACTATTCATATCGAAAACAGTATAATGAAAACTTAAAAATGAAACGTGAAGAATAAATATAATATATCTATTAAAATTAAAGCCTATCCCCTCTAAATTGAAGGAATAGGCTTTTTTACTAGAATGACAAAGATTCATAGGTCTGCGCAACCTCTTCCTGCCTCAATCCAATATACCGTCTTGTGATAGCCAATGAGGAATGGTTAAACATGTCCATAAGCATAACTAAAGCCCTTTCCGCATTCTCTGGATTCTGGTTGTAAACCTGCCTTCCAAAAGTCTTGCGTAGACTATGACAGGAGAAATTTTTGACGTTTACCCTGTACTTAGTCTTTACCTGCTTTAGAATCCTGTTTAACTGTTGGGTGGAGTAAACGGTTTTCTTCTGGCTTAGAAAGACAGGAGAATTAAGGCAAACGGGGTTAATGTGGTTGTAACAATCAGCGATGAACTTCTTTAGTTGTGGCGAAATGGGAATAGTCCTTTTCTTCTCCGTTTTGTGTTCCGTGATGGTGATTTCATCCTTATCCAGAATCAACAACCAAGTGAGTTGCTTCATGTCATACACACGTAATCCCCAGAAAGAACCTAGCGTGATAAACAAAGCGATTTTATAATTCCCGTCCTGTATTAGTTTTCTAGTTAGATTAAGCATATCAGCCCAATCCAGACGGTCTGCCGTGGTGTTAGAATACTTCAAACTCATAACGTTCAAATTTATAAGATTAAATATGTAAGTGAATATTTTATAGAGCCAGAGAATAGCCCAAAATTGTAAGTAATTGATAAAGAGAGAAACGTTCACTAATTGCAGAAGTGAACATTTGATATTATATTTTGCTCCTATTAAAAGATATAATCTATTATATTGGTTGGATGTGACTAATTCATTATTTTTGATAAAATAAAGCAGAATACAATGAGGCAACCCAAGAAAAAGAATATTAGAACTGCCATACAGGATATTGAGATTGATGAAAATGGACGTCGTGTTTTAAACACACCTGACAAAATTGTACGTTGGATTCAATACCAATTTGAAGAACAAACAACAAAGCATTCTCGTACTCCAGAAATTCCTGTATATCATTATATAGATTTATCAAATTGTGTCGTTAGTACACATGAACATGATAACAAACCTTCATTAATGAATTTATGTGAGATCGCAGGAAAAATAGATTGTGTAATAAATACATATGATGAATACCCCAATCACACAAAATTTCATCAAGAGGTTTTAGAAGAACTTCGATGTGATAATAGTATTTTTTATGCTAGCTTTTTTCATTGTACAAAGTTCCACAAAAGAGTTATGTTCTCTAAGACCATTTTTTATGGTGGTAGTTGGGGAAACTGTGAATTTCTAGACCATCTTTTTATAGAAGAATGCGAACTTCGATTTGGAAATTTTGAAAATAATATATTTCATGGTTGTGTTCGTTTTTACAAATCTTATTTTAATCATTTTCAAGTTATATTTCGTAAATGTTTATTTAAAGACGAGGTTAATTTCAATAATATTACCATTCGAGAAATAGCCACATTTGAAAAATCATCACATTCGTATATTGATTTTAGTCATTCTGTGTTTGAGGCAGATTTTGATATGTCTAATGTAAACTTATCAACAAATTGTTGGTTTGAGGAATGTTATTTTAAACAATCCATAAAACTAAATAATATAAATTCTGCATATACTATTTCTTTGGGGGGATCAACAATTAATAATGAGCTAATAATATCTACGACAGAAAGGAATAACCAGAATTTGCTAAATAGAGTAAGTATCAGCCATTGCAATATACAAAATCGATTAGATTTTGAGAATAACGATATTCAAATATTATTGGCTCATTTTGCTAATATTCAAAATAATGGAGTTTTACGCATGTACAAAAATTCTATTTTACACTGTGACATGAACTCTATATGTAATAGGGGATTTATTTTCTTTGAAGCAAATTCTATTGGAAAGATAACGTTAGAAAATGCCGTGAACATTGGTTTTATTGAACTAGAAAATACAGATACCAACACTAAAAACATTGCCAATAGAAAAACCGCCCGCATTCTGAAAGATTCTGCTTATAAGAGTAATAACGTTATTGATGCTCTTAAATATAGAATGATTGAACTAGATATTCATAGAAAAGAAAAAGGTACGATATGGTATGACAAAATAATCTTATGGCTCAACAAATGGTCAAATAACCATAACAGAAATTTTATCTGGAGCATTGGTTTTACGATAGGAGTGGCAACCTTATTTTTCTGGCTAATCAATTATTTGGGTACAACAGAACGAATCTTTGAATTAAATTGGCGATTCGATTTTACAGGATTTGGCAATGTCTGGAAAAAATACCTTGATGTATTAAATGTATTGAATTTCAGGGATAAATTGAACGGTATCGAGTTAAATGCAATAGGAGAAACGTTATTTTTGGTGGCAAAAATATTTGTAGCTTACGGTATGTATCAAACAGTTTCTGCCTTTAGAAAATACAGTAAAAATCATTGAAGAAGGGCTTACCTCTCTTGAAGTAAACCCTATATGTATGATTGTATTAAAATTTCTATTTCATTATTGAATCCAGTTTATTAGCCAATTCAATAATATCATCTTTCTTTGCTAATACCTCCAACCATTCAGAAGGAATAGTATCATAACCGTATATAATTCCTGCTAATCCTCCTGTAATCGCTCCCACCGTATCAGTATCATCACCTAAATTTACCGCTTTTAAAACAGCATCTTTATAACTAGTAGTATTGAAGATACACCACAAGCTGGCTTCCAATGTATCTATAACATATCCTGTTGAACGAATGTCCTTCAATTCAATAGCTTTAAATTCTTCATAAGATAAGCTTACTAACCTTTTAAAAGGAATATCTTCTTCAATAAACATCTCCTTTTTCAGAAGTTGTAGTATTGTTTGCTGCATAGCTTGGTAGGCTTCCTCTACCGATTGGAGGTTGATATACTGTATGGCAAATTCACATAATGCGATACAGGCTAAAATACTTCTTGAGTGCCTGTAGGTTAACGAGGAAATTTCTTTTATTATCCTAAATCTATTTTCTTCTTCCATGTTAAGGATATAAGGTACTAGTGGAAGAATCCTCATGAGTGATCCGTCACGATTACCTCGTTTATTGTCTATCCCTGCTACATGTGGAGATCCGTTATTCCTTAAATTTACAATGGTAAAATAATTTATATAGTTTATATCAAATGTTTCGTTAGCTGGTGTCCAATAGTCTTCATACATCCATTTCGTGAACTTGTTGATAATATCATTTAGGTCATAACCATTGCAGAGGGATTCTGCTAGACAAAAGGATAAAGAAGTATTGTCAGACCATGTACCTGCTGGTACATTAAACTGATCGAGTCCTTCCATTGTCGTGATTGGATTTTTTGCTACAACTTCTCGTTCTAAAAATTGAATTGGCAATCCTAAAGCATCCCCGATTGCTGTCCCTAATAATATATCTTTGTTTAAGTTGTTCATATTCTATATGTCTATGAAGTCTGTTTTGCGATATAAATATATATAAATCCCCTTGTTTGTGACAGTTTTTTAAGCAATATGTTTTTCTAAATCTTAAAATTTGAACATGGTGATTTTTCTCCTGAATTGGCATATAATACCTAAAATGAAGATAATTACTCACTAACTAAAATTCTGTTATGAGAAATATCTAAAACGCAATATTCTTTATCTTCCAAGCTGTCAATATAACAATAAATCAATATGTTATCATAGATATAAATATTTGATATTCTGGTATATTTACTTGGTGCTATCCTGTTCAATAAGTATTTTTGTACATGTAAATGATTGGTCTGATGTTCTTTCCTGAATTAGATACTCTTTTGTTTGTTAGAAAAATTTGTTCCTATGAAATTACGCAAGAAAGGAAAAACCACCAATTCAGAATGGTTTGGTGTAGAACATTATCGAATTTTCCATGAAATGGATTTATTCAGGTATGTAAACATGGAGAGATTACAAATGTTATATCCTGATATTTTTAGAAATCCCAAACCGAAGTCTATCATCCCCTCGCACCCAAGTTGACATACGCACGATGAGTCAACGTAAAATCATATTAACAAAATATGATTATAAACAGACATTTTTAAATAATAATCACCCCTTTTGCATTACAATTTAATATAAGTATCTGTTGCCACGGTTGCAGAAATAGATGTTCCAGCGGGAATTACAGCCTGTTTGCCTTTTAATAATAAAAATAAAGGACAAACAAATATTTTATAGTGCCATTTATAATTGTATATAGAGAGTAGAATTTTGTATTTTTCCACTAAATGGATTTACCGCTTAATATTATTCTTGTAGTAATTTTTCCACTTCATTTTTCAAACGGGGGAGGTGATTGACAACAATACTCCAAAGAATATCAACCGAAAGACTATCATAACCATGTACGATATAATTACGAGCGTCCACGATTTTACGAGCGTTAGTGATGGCTATATCCTTGTTCTCTTTTAATATCCTGTTCATCGCCTCACCGATAATTTCAATGCACCTCTCAATCGCTCTTTGTAAACGTATATCTCGACAAAATTCTTCAAACAATTTTGGTTGTCCCTCGAAAAATGTTTCAATGTCATCAATCGCATTAAGTATATCTTGCAAGTGTTTCTTGGTAAAGTTATCCATATATTAATGCTTTGGTTTGCTCGATAGTTTCTTTCAAATAATGATTACGAATAGCGTGTTCTTCCAGTAAATCAACTTCTCTTCCCAATATATCTTCTAAAGCGTATTTCAAGTCAAAGAAATTACTAAAATAATCTGTTACTTGTGCTTTGTCGAAATTAACTATAAAATCAACATCGTTTTCTTTATTAAAACGATTCGTGAGGATAGAACCAAACACAAATAATTTACTAACCTTGTACTTCTTGCACAAGGCAATGATTTTATCCATATTTAATTCAATCAGATTCATGTAGTCATTCTCTTTTTGCAAATATAGTGATTGTTGAAGACAAAACAAAAACGCTAGAAATAACAGATTATTAAGTGTTGGTTATTTTTGATATATTGTCAAGTGTTTGATAGTAAATAGAAGTAAAAATATGAAATTCAAGCCAGCAACTTTATAAATAATATAAAATACTGGCTTTTCTTTTTTATATTACTATTTCTTACTTTCAGCTTCCCAGATTGTATTTAAAACCTGTTGAAAGTTGGCAAGTGGTATATGCTCTATTGATAAAGATTGTTCCGCACGAGTATCCTTTACATGATAACAGGGGCTATTTTGCTGGTAAGGGTTAAACGTGTCACCATTGAAATTTATTTCCGTTAGTTCATACTTATCGAATCGTATCGAGTTCACAGGGTCGAGTTTGTCGTTAAAGAATCCCAACGTGACCGATCTGGTGTTCATGTAAGTAAAGTTCTGCCATTTATACATTCCAACTAGACAATGGATTTTTTATATGAAGTTACAGGTAAACCTAACCTTTGAGCAACTTCAAGTATATCTATTCCTTTTATTTTTTTTAAACAAAATGCATACTAATCTCTATTATGCCATAGATGAATCTTTATTATTACATACATATCGTTAGAAATATAAAGGTAATAAATATTTATAACTGCGATATTTTTCCCCTTTTCTTTATATAAATAGTATTCTAATAACTAATATTGACATAAAATAGATTCTAAATCATACAAGTTTGTTTATTGAGATTTTTTACACAGATCTAGTAGTTAGGAAACCTATAGCCAGAAGATACATTGTTATATACCATTCTGGCTAAAATTCACCTTACTAAATTTATCAACTTTAGATGCAACTAAAGTAAATTACTCATAATTTCATCCATTTGCTTATCATCAAACTTACTAAGATATATTTCTGTTGTCTTTATATCTTGGTGTCCTAATGCTTGGGAGATTAGAGCTATATTAACACCAGTATTCTTCAAAATGCTAGCGAATGAATGCCTAGCAACATAAGTTGTTACATCTGCATCTATTTCCAATTCCGAAGCAAGAAGTTTCAACTCCTTATTGATCTTAGCAAGCATCTTGTGGAGCCTATTTTTCTTTTGTACCGATGTTTTATGCACTCTATTATCATAGATTGGGAAAAGATAGCCAGCCTCCTTCTGGTAAGGGGCATACTTCTTTATTATCTCTTTTGCCTGCTCACATAACTTAAAATTAATCGCTCCATGAGTCTTCTGCCTGTGATAACGAAGTCTTCCCCTGTGTACATTATAGGAGGTCAAGTTAGCCATATCTACTAGAGAAATACCGCCACTCAAATAAGCAAAAGTAAATATATCACGAGTAAATTCCCTTATGAAAGTAGCATTTATGGTTTCCGTGGTGATAATCTTCATCATATCCTCTTTAGATAATGCCCTCTTTCTAGTTGAGGTATCAAATTTACTCACCTTATATTCATCAAAAGGATAGTATTTCTTATTTACAATTTTAGCCTCGATAGCCTTATTAAATGTACTCCGTAAAGTTCTAAAAAGTACGCTTAAAGTTGTCCCCTTACACTTCTTTCCTACAAGCCAACTTTCATACCGTTTTAACCAAGCAACATCTATTGAACTAAAAGGAATATCTAAATTAGAGGAAGTGAAATCCTTTAATGAATTATAGGAATATTTATAAACCAATCTATTCCCCTCATTTCCAGAATCCCTAAAACTAACCAACAACTCTTTATAGAACTCTCCCACCGTCTTATTTACTAGCTTTACTTTCTTACTTTCCACTAGCAAAGCTGCCGTGTACTCCTTTTGCTCTGCTACAAATTCCAGTATCTGACGCTGATACTCAACTTGTTTATCCAAAATAATCTTCTCTATTAATTCCTTATTAGGACATCTAGGGGTTGGTTTATTCTTTTCAAAATCCCAATATTTAGGAAAGATAGCAATACCCAAACTTACATACTTTGGTTTTCTATCTTTTGTAACCCGAAGCATTAAAGGGGATTTTCCATTAGAAAGCACCTTAGATTTGTAACAAACCACTGATACAGAAGCATTCATACTAAATTCTGGTTGACGTTCTGGTTGACGAAAACCACCCATTTCACCCAAAAATCACGACAATAAAAAAACAGCTACTTTCGTAACTGTCTCATTTTCTGTCGGGGTGACAGGATTCGAACCTGCGACCCTCTGCTCCCAAAGCAGATGCGCTACCGGACTGCGCTACGCCCCGAAAATGAGCTCAAAAATTGGTGGCGGAGAGAGGGGGATTCGAACCCCCGGTACAGTATCCCGTACGACAGTTTAGCAAACTGTTGGTTTCAGCCACTCACCCATCTCTCCAATTGCGCTGACAAAAGTAGTGCTTTTTATTGTTCTTGCAAGCTTTTGACGTGATTTTTTTCTTTTTTTTCACGTCCAGCCACGAATTTCCCCATGCGATCAACTATTTCTGCGCGGGTGCAGGATATTTCCCCATCTTCTTCCACAATTGATGATGGAATTTCTGCTCGGCCTCAATCATCATCCACACTTTCTTGGCGGACAGAGCCTTGGTCAACTTCTCGATATATTCTTTCTTAATATCCCGTACAGCCTGTTCGGCAGATAACATTATCTCCAAATTCTTCAAAGCTTGTTGTTCCGTCACTTCCGGAACCTCTTTTTTATCTTTCCGACAGGTTAAATCTCGTATTTTATCATTCTCGACACGAATTTTCTGCTGCATCTCGTTATATAAAGGCCAGAACTTAGTGGCCTCTTCCGGGGTCAAATCCATCTCTTGGGTAAAAAAGGCTACTTTTTGAGCCTCAAACTCTTTCCGTTTGTCTTCACTCAATTTTCCGCTTTGAGCAAATAAAGAAAAACCAAACCCCACCATCAATATAATCAAACTTATCTTTTTCATATATCTTTGCTTGTACATTTAATTCTACCTGCGCTCTGCATATAAAAACTCGATCGGATCCGTCTCTTGTGACAAATACTCAATGATCTCTTCACGAGATGGGTTAAAATCCGCATCGAAAATATTCTCATCTTCTGCTTGTGTCATCATGTTCGCCTGCTCTCCAGTCTTTAACAGCATCCGATTTTCATCCACCAGATTAGGAACCAGCAACTGCACGACGATCATTGCAAAAGCGAATAATCCTGCTAAACCAAGATAAGGTTTTAACGTCTGAAACAAACTCGTTTTCCGAGTCTTCCCATCCTCATCCTTTATCCGGTCCATCACCCGATCGCCCAACGTGTCAAAATAACGATCAGGCACCGTGAACGGGTTCTTTGATTTATATTTCTCATCCAAATTATCCATAACCTTCCATTTTCTATTATCCAATAACTATTCGAACGAGGGTAAAGTATCCGAAATCTTCAAACTTTCCTCTATTTTCTTTACCGCATTGTGATAAGTTGCCTTCAGCGTTCCCACGGCGACATCCAGCACCTCGGCAATATCCTCATATTTCATGTCATCAAAATACTTCATATTAAATACCAGACGTTGACGCTCCGGCAATTTCAACACGGCTTTCTGCAATTCCCGCTGGATCGAATCCCCACAGAAAAAACTATCACTTTCCAACTGATTTTCCAACATGGGAGTAATCTCCTGCGAGTTTCCATAAGTTCTCCGACGCTTTTCACTCAAAAAATTAATCGCCTCATTCGTCGCCACCCGATACATCCATGTAAATAATTTCGCCTCGTAACGAAACTCCCTCAACCCCTTCCAAATCTTGATAAAGGTATTCTGCAACACATCGTCGCTATCTTCATGCCCTATCACTATTTTACGGATATGCCAGTAAAGCCTCTCGCTATACTTTCCTACAAGTAACCGAAAAGCTTTTTCCTCTCCATTTCCGGAATGAAACATTCTTACAATATCTTCATCACTTATCTCGTTCATGCTTTCTAATCATATCGTTAAAGCCTACATCCCTATGACAACATTTTATGTCGAAGGTTTATTTACCATCATTTAAAATTTAAATCCGAGAACTTCTTTTTACCCCGCAAGAAATAATCCAACACGATACTCCGGGGATATATTCCCGAAAGACTCACGGAACGTTCTGGAACCGGATAGACTTTTCTCATCTCCCGGAAAGCCTTGTATGCCCGGATTACCGAACGGGTGTTGGACCATTGACCTTTCAATAGGAAAAGCCCTCCCGCCATCGTGTCCAGCAAAACTCGTGCAAAAAAGATTTTCTTACGCTGTTTAGCACACAGATTCTTATGCAACATCAATAAATTATTCCGGTAATTCAAAAACAATTTTCTCGGATGATTCATCGGCAACGAGCCTCCCCCCAAATGGTAGACGACAGAAGAAGGAACGACCTTTAAAGTATACCCTCCATTTTTCAATCGCCAACAAAGATCAATCTCTTCCATGTGCGCAAAAAAAGCCTCGTCCAACCCTCCGGCCGCACGGTACACGTCCCGCCGAATACATAGAGAAGCCCCCGTTGCCCAAAAAACATCTACCTCATCATCGTACTGCCCATAATCCTGTTCCGTGGTATCCATCACACGCCCACGGCAAAACGGGAAGCCTAAATAATCAATGTATCCCCCAGCCGCTCCGGCGTACTCGAACTTGTTTTTATCCCGATATG
>OGES01001354.1_pt1 | contig 19808 bp, 14 predicted proteins | sample 1570711 | NCBI WGS metagenome assembly OGES01 (sample SAMEA2582133, study PRJEB24529) | metagenome | biome: Human gut stool | place: China | collected 2011 | reverse complement strand
TCGATGGTAATTACTACTATGTGAACAGCTACTGCAAGGTCATCACCAATCAGCGTTACTGGGTGTCCAAGACCAATGATCTGCTGACCGCGGGGTTCTACACCTTTGGTGCAGACGGCAAGATGACCGATGCACCCATTCCGACACCTGACCCCGATCCGGATCCCAATCCTGATCCCGAAGTGAAGAACGGCATCGTCAGCGAGGACGGCGAGCTGTATTACTATGTCAATGGTGTCAAGACCTACGCCGGCCTGATTCAGATCGATGGTAATTACTACTATGTGAACAGCTACTGCAAGGTCATCACCAATCAGCGCTACTGGGTGTCCAAGACCAATGATCTGCTCCCCGCTGCATTCTACAACTTTGACGCAGAAGGCAAGATGGCGGATGCGCCTATTCCGACACCCGACCCCGATCCGAACCCTGATCCCAATCCCGAGGTGAAGAACGGCATCGTCAGTGAGGACGGCGAGTTGTATTACTATGTGGACGGTGTCAAGACCTATGCTGGTCTGATCCAAATCGACGGCGATTACTACTATGTAAACAGCTACTGCAAGGTCATCACCAGTCAGCGCTACTGGGTATCTAAGACCAACAACCTGCTGCCTGCCACATTCTACACCTTTGGTGCAGACGGCAAGATGGTGAGATGACAGAATAACCCATGGGGTATGGCACGTTTAACGCCATACCCCATGGAGAGAAACCTTTCAATGGGGGTATGTTTTGCTTAATCACTTAACAGTAATTTTCTGGACATTGGCATATGTAATCATTGTTCTGTGCGGAATTCAAAATAGAAAATCCCATCTATTGCTTATGCCGTTGATAGCAGGAAGTTTAAATTTTGCTTGGGAGATTAATGCGCTGCTGCTTTCGAGAGGTTTTTATGGGCATGTGCTGTGGACGGGATTGGATGTCCTCATTGTTGTTCATAATGTTCGTTTTTTAGAAAAGGGTAAACGCAAGAAGTACTTGCTCTTAATTGTTGTATTTATCTTAGTTCTATATGGAATGTTCCGTATTCCTAATGTCGATGGACAAAGAATTTCGGTCTTTGCCATAGATCTCATTATGGCAATTGAGTACGTCCTGTGCGCAAAGCAAATTGCACCCCAAGGAAGAATTTCTGTCGGGGTACTGAAACTCTTGGGAGATTTGTTTGCATGGCTATCCAATATGCAGAGTTCTGTATTTGTGGCAGTTTGTGCTTAATAGTGCTACTTCTAAATTTGTTCTATTTGGCTATTTGCTTAGAGCAGAGTTCTCATAGCCGGAAGAAGGTGCAAAGATGATGTCATGGCTTCAAACGAATTCACTATATCTGTTACTAACAGCAGGAACTATCTTCAATGTGTTCTGGCTGTACAGGATGCGGCGACAGCTCCAAATGAAATGGTATGCCGTACTGATCCTTTCAGTATTGCATACTGCTATCGGCGTATGCAGTGTGAAAGTCTTTGCTTTTCTGGAAAGCGGTGACATAGGAAACATGAGCCTGTTTGGCGGTGTGTTTTTTATGCCGGCAGCCTACTGGCTGGGAGCCAAGCTTACCAAGCGGCCTTACTGCAAAGTGTGCGATGTGTTTACTCCGTGTATGCTTTTTACACTGATGTGTGCTCGGGTCAACTGCATCGTCGCTGGATGCTGCTCCGGCTTAGTTATACCGGGAACGCACGTTCACTTTCCCACGAGGGAACTTGAGATTCTCTATTACATTGTGATGTTGATTCTGCTCGTTCCCAGAGTGAAAAAGAGCAAGAACCCCGGCAGCACTTATCCGCTTTATATGGCATCCTATGGAGCGTTCCGCTTTCTTGATGAATTCTTCCGGACGTCCTCTACGGGGATGCTGTTCCATCTCTCTCATGTCTGGGCAGCCATCGCATTTGCGGCGGGACTCAGCATTTACATAGAAATAAACGCCAGAAATCATCAAAGAAAGAAGGTAATAAAGAAATGAAAAGCACATTAAAGCGATTCCTTTCGCTTGTGCTCTGCATGTGCATGGTTATGGCACTGTTACCCAATGTGACCATGACAGCGTTTGCGGCAACCAGTGGTACAGTGACAGGCTTAGCTGACGAGAACATTGGACTGAGTTTTACAGGCGACGCAGATGATGCTTGGTCGGCCAATGGTACGAGCATTATCGGCGCAGCTACCAGCACGGGTGGAACATGCAGCGATACATCCTATAAATCCACACTGACAATTACAAATAAGAAGTCGACAACAGCAACCCTTTCCTTTGACTACTCTATTGAGCAGAACGGCGGAAAAATTCAGGTGGATGGTACAGAGGTTTCTTCGGGTGCCAGTTTTACCAAGGAACTGGCGACAAACGAGAGCGTTAAAGTATACATCCAGTCTGGCAGCACCAGTGCTGCCACTAAGATCACCCTTACCAACGTGGTTCTGGTAAGCGATGTCAATGCAACTGCGACTTTCGTGCCTGCTGAAAACGGTTCTTATACAGTAGACGGAAAACTCATTACCGAGGAATATAGCAACACGCAAAGCTCCATGACTGCTTATCAGGTAGTGGCGACCCCGGCGGATGGTTATCAGTTCATGGGCTGGTATGATGTTTCTAACGAGAAATATATCAGCACGTCTGCAAAGGCTGCGTTGAACATTGAAAATGACTGCACTATCACAGCGCGGTTCGCAAGTAAAACGGCGGCCCTGTTTGAAACCGGCGGCCAGCGGTTTGACGATCTGGGCGATGCGGTTTCCTATGCACAGGCAAACAGCCAGTCCAAGATCACCTTGGCTACTGATGGCTCCATCAGCGGTACCTATACCATTCCGGCTGGAATTACACTTCTGATTCCGTTTGATGAGGCAGGAACGCTGTATACGGATGCTCCTGCGGCAATTCGCACGGCCCCGGCTTCGAAGCCGTTCCGAACACTGACGATGAGCGATGGCGCTTCTATTACCGTCAATGGTGCCATTAGCTTGGGCGGCAGATATTATGCTGCTGGCGGTAGTGAGCAGGGACGTCCCGTTGGTGATTATGGATACATCAAAATGGCCGAAAACAGCTCCATCACAGTGAAAAACGGCGGCAACCTGTATGCGTGGGGCTTCATTTCCGGCAGCGGCTCTATTCTGGCAGAATCGGGCGCTACGGTGTATGAATTCTATCAGATTGCAGACTTCCGTGGCGGTACCGCATCTTCCAATATGGGCAACAAGGTGTTCCCATTTTCGCAGTACTTCGTACAAAACATCGAAGTTCCCTTGACGTTGAATGCCGGCGCCAATGAACAGGTTTATAGCGGCGTTTATGCAATGAAAACCACATATACTACTGCTATTAATTTCATTGGCGACACCGGTATGTTCAAAGTGAAATCTGGTAGCTTTACTAAGGATTACGATGAAAAGACGGACCGCCTGATTCTTTCAGTGAACGGTGAGGCGGAACTGAACACGTTGTCGCTAAAGCTTGCAAGCATGAGCGTTAACTCTGCAAGCTACGTATTGCCAATCACCAACAACATTACCATCAATATTCAGTCCGGCAATGTGACCATCAATCAGGATGCAGCTCTGTTGGCGGGCGTTGAGGTCAATATTGCCGAGGGCGCTGGTCTGACGGTTGCAAACGGAAAGAACATCTATTTCTATGACAGCGACGAGTGGAACTCCGACAACTTTGTCTGGGGCCCCTGCAAGTTTAAGTCCGTGGCCTATGCGCCGGGTAAGGCATACAACCGCTCCAATAACGACTTGGTTGATGCGAAGATGGATGTGAACGGCAGCGTAACGGCTATTGGCGCCATCTACACCACCGGGAGTGGTGCGGATATTTGCTCCAGCAACGGCACCGGCAAGTACATTCAGCAGGGCGCACCCGGCACGGCGACCGCCACCTATCAGTATAATGCAAATGGCAATAAGGCGGTGACCATCCCCATTACTCCCGCCAAGCTGCACAACGCCGACGGCACCTACTATGAGACGAAGACCGCCAAGGCTGGCGATGTTATCAACTATGTCAAAGGCGTATGGGGCGGCGAAGAGCCTACGGAGCTGACGGTTACCTTTGAAGCCAACGGAACTGTAGAATACCCGGTCGAAGGCACGATGACCCCACAGACCGTAAATGCAAAGACGGATACTGCATTGAACGCAAACTCTTTTACCCGTGAAGGCTACAACTTCCTGAACTGGAATACGGCGGCCGATGGTACTGGCGACTCCTATGCGGATGGCGCGACTATTAATCTGACCGAGAACACCACTCTTTATGCCCAGTGGGAGGACAATCATTCTCTCACCAAGGTGATCAACAAGAAGGATGCCACCTGCACCGAGGACGGCTACACCGGTGATACGGTCTGCGCCATCTGCGGCAAAGAAATCACCAAGGGCGAGGCCATTGAGGCTAAGGGCCATATCGAGGCCATTGATGCTGCCGTTGAGCCGACCTGCACCGAGCCCGGCAAGACTGAGGGCAAGCACTGCTCCGTCTGCAATGAGATCATCGTTGCACAGACAGAGATCCCAGCCAAGGGGCACACCGAAGTCATTGACGCAGCAAAGGCTCCGACCTGCACCGAGCCTGGCCTGACGGAAGGCAAGCATTGCTCTGTTTGCAACGAAGTCATTGTTAAACAGGAAGTGATCCCGGCTACCGGTCACAAGCCGGAGATTCGCAATGCTGTCGAAGCGACGCTTACGACACCCGGTTACACCGGCGACACCTACTGCTCTGTCTGCAATGAACTGCTGAAACAAGGCGAGGAAATTCCTAAGACCGGCGCACATATCACTTGGGTAATTGATGGTAAGGTCGTAGCTGAGGAAGATTATCTGAAGGGCACCATGCCTTCCTTCAAGGGCAGCACAGATAAGGCTCCTGACGAGAACTACCGCTACACCTTCACCGGCTGGAGCCCGGAGGTTGTGGTTGCTGAAGAGGATGCCACTTATACGGCACAGTACTCTGCAACTGCCCGTGTGGTCTACACCATCACCTTCAATGCCAACGGCGGCGAAGGTAGTATGGAGCCTCAGCGCTTTGAAGTCGGTGTGGACACTGCCTTGAATACCAACGCCTTTACCCGTGAGAGCTACAAGTTCATCGGCTGGAACACTGCCGCAGATGGTAGCGGAGCCACCTATGCCGATGAGGGCGCAATTCTTGAACTGACCGGAGATATGACGCTGTATGCACAGTGGCAGTTCTGGAACGGCTGGCTTACGGATGTGAACGGCAAGCAGTACTACAAGGACGGTGAACTGCTGAAGACTGGTTGGACAATCATTGACGGCAATACCTACTATCTGGACACTGAAACCGGATACGCGGCTACCGGAATCACGACGCTGGTCCCCGATGGAACAACGGAAGAAGCACGCTGCGTCTTTGATGCGGAAGGCGTATTCCAGAGCGACGTTACCGGTGTTTACAGCGTCGGAGCGGACACCTATTGGCTCAACAGCGGCATCATCGAAGAAGAAGCCGGTTTGAAGCGCGTTGTCAAGGAGGACGGCGAGGTCAACTATTATTACTTCGCAGTTCAGAAGAATCTGGAGGAGCGTGACGGACTGACCCTCTCGGCGGCGGTGAAGAGCACTCTGCTGAACGGCAAGGATTGCTGGCTCCACAAGACCAATGGCCTTGCGCTTCCGGAGTGGGGCTACTACTTCGATGAAAACGGCGTCATTCTGCACGACGAGGACACTGGCAAGAACGGGATCCTGAAGGATGGCGAAGACCTCTTCTACTATGTCGACGGCATCAAGGCTCCTGCAGGTATGATCAAGATCGGTGACGATTACTACTATGCCAACAGCAAGGGCCAGCTGATCGTGAACCAGACCTACTACTGCTCCAGAATGAACGGCCTGATGGAGGAAGGAACCTATGCCTTTGACGCAGAGGGCAAGCTCATTCAGGGCGCAACTGACAAGAATGGCATCGTAAAGGACGATGACGGCGTGCTTCGTTACTATGTCAATGGCAAGGTAACCTATGTTGGCCTGATTGAAATTGACGGTGACTTCTATTATGTCCGCAGCAACGGCGAGGTCGTGACCGATTGCGTGTACTGGATCACCTGGACGCATGGCCTGAAGGAAGCCGGTTACTACACATTCGATGAAAACGGAAAGCTGACCGGCACTCCGAAGAATGGCATCGTCGAGGAAGATGGCGTTCTGCATTACTATGTCAATGGAAAACTGACCTATGCGGGCCTCATCAAAATTGGCGATGATTACTACTATGTGAATTCTAAGTGTGAAGTGGTGCGCGATTGCGATTACTACATTTCCTGGACACATGATCTGCTGCCGCAGGGCAAATATCACTTCGACGCAGATGGCAAACTGACAGGTAGCGTCGCACCTCTGAAAAACGGAATCTACGAGGAAGATGGAAGCCTGTACTTCTATCGGAACGGCGAACGTGCTTATGCCGGTCTGATCCAGATCGATGGCGACTACTACTATGTACGTTCCACTTGTGAGGTCGTCCATGACCGTAGCTACTATGTGTACTGGACGCACGGCCTGATGCCGGAGGGATATTACAACTTTGACAGTGCTGGACGGATGATTCTGGACAGCAAAACCGAGTAAACACACTGGAACCGCCGGGGCGCACCTTGGCGCCTCGGCGGTTCTCTTTTATCACACAATATCGGAGATGAGAAGAATGAAAGTGCTGTTTGTCAATTTGGTATATGGAACCGGAAGCACTGGAAAAATCATCGCTGATATTATGAACCTGCTGAAAAAGTATGGCAATGATGTAAAGGCTTTATATGGAACGGGAGCATGCTCCGACAATGCGGACGCAGTGAAAGTATCCGGGGATTTCGGCTTTTACTTTCACAACGCAGTATCACGATTCACAGACCACGCGGGTCTATATTCCTGGGCGGCGACCAGAAAGATGATCCGAGAAATCAGAGCGTTTCAGCCTGATCTGATCCACCTGCACACGCTGCACGGCTTCTATGTGAATTACGAGATGCTGTTCCGCTTTTTGAAGGAAGCGAATATCCCCGTCGTTTGGACTTTGCATGATTGCTGGACTTTTACCGGCCATTGCACACATTTCTCGCAAGTCAAGTGTATGCAATGGCAGACGGAGTGCCGGGACTGCAAATTGCTGTACCGGTATCCGCAATGCTATTGGAAGGGCGATGTAAGGCGCAACTTCCTTCGCAAAAAGAATGCCTTTACTGGTGTAAAAAGTCTGACCATCACAACGCCCTCGCAGTGGCTTGCGGATCAGGTTTCACAGTCGTTCCTACAGAACTATCCGAGAACCGTTATTCCCAACGGGATTGACCGCACGATTTTCCGCCCACAGTCCAGCAGCCTGCGTGAAAAGTATCATCTGGAAGATAAGAAAATCGTCCTCGGAGTAGCCAATGCATGGAATGCACGCAAGGGATTGACAGACTTGCTGACGCTTGCTGGCCGACTCGGCTCTGGCTATCAGGTGGTTTTGATTGGCCTAATCGAAAAGCAACTGCCGGATATTCCTTCCAATGTGCTTGGACTTTTACGCACGGCAAACCAAACAGAACTGGCGCAGTGGTACTCTACCACAGATGTGTTTGTGAACCCTACCTATGAGGAAACCTTTGGCCTGACTACGGTAGAGGCCCAATCGTGCGGAACGCCAGTGGTCGTATATGAGACGGACGGTTGTCCTGAAACGGTAGCACCGGGAAATGGGCGCTTGGTTCCGCAGGGAGATATGCAGGCGTTGGAGAATGCCGTGAGAGACGTGGCAGACAGCAACTGGCGTGCGGATCCTAAGAAAATGGCGGGTTTTGACAAAGATACGGTGTATCAGGGCTATGTCGAGCTCTATGAAAATGTTTTGTCTACTTTGGGAAAAGGGGGTGTGATGACCACATGAGAATTCTTTTTTGCAGTAACTACTTTACGCATCACCAAATCCCACTGTCCGATGCCCTCTATGAATTGACAAATCACAACTATTGCTTCGTGGCACATAAAGAGATGGATGCAGAGCGAAAGAACCTCGGATGGGGAAATGATTTGGCGCGTCCATATACCTGTTCGGCATCAGACCAGGAGGTTCAGAAGCAATTAAATGATCTGGATGTTTTGATAGCAGGTTCCTTTCCAGAGCGTCAGACAAAGGAATACGGCAAAAAGGCCAAATTGTTTTTCCGATATTCCGAGCGAATCTTAAAAACAGGAAATTCGCTTCTCAAATATCCAAAACGATTTTTCCACTGGCACGCTTGCAATCCTCCGTGGCAGAAAGCATATATGCTCTGTGCCAGCGCCTATACTGCGGGGGACTATGCCAAATTCGGCCTTTTCCATGATCGGTGCTATAAATGGGGCTACTTCCCGGAGACAATACGATATTCCAGCATTGATGACTTGATTGACCGCAAAGCAAAAGCGACCATTTTGTGGTGTGGACGCTTTCTCAACTGGAAGCATCCGGACGATGTGATTGAGGTTGCAAAGAGACTCCATGAGGCAGGATGCTGCTTCACAATCGAGATGATCGGTACTGGTGAGATGGAACAGCAGCTCAAGCGGCAGGCTTCGGAAGCTGGACTTTTGGGTGAAAATGTACGATTCCTTGGCGCCATGTCTCCAGAAGCCGTGCGCTGCCATATGGAAAGCGCAAGCATCTGCTTATTTACCAGCGACCGCCAAGAGGGTTGGGGCGCTGTGTTAAACGAGGCCATGAACAGTGGCTGTGCGGTGGTTGCCAGCGATGCAGCCGGGGCAACCCCTTACCTCGTAAATGACGGCGTGAATGGAAGCGTTTATCACTCCGGCAATATTCAGGAGCTTTGCGAAAAGGTACGACGGCTTCTTGAAAATACGACTATGCAGTATAGCTTCGGAAAAGCAGCGTACCAGACGATCACAGAATTGTGGAATGCGGAGGTTGCCGCAAAGCGATTTTTGCAGCTATCGCAGGCTCTTTTGAACGGTGCAGACGCTTCCGGCTTGTTTGCAAACGGTCCATGCAGCCCCGCAAAGCCGCTGCGGGAGGACTGGTATCAAAGATGAAATTAAAAACTATCAAAAACCGAATTGTGATTTACCTTGTCAATCATACTTTGGCTGGGACCAGGTTCTTCTCTGAAAAGAGGAATCTTCTCCGTTCCATCGGCTATGAAATCGGAGAAAATACCAAAATTGTCGGGCCAATTCATAATACTGGGACGCTCCGCATTGGCGCAAATTGTTGGATCGGATGCAACCTCACTGTCCATGGAAATGGAACAGTAACAATCGGAGATAACTGCGATATTGCTCCGGATGTCACCTTCCTGACAGGTGGACACCAGATGGGCGACCATAGCAGACGGGCTGGGAAAGGCGAATCTTATCATATTACAGTAGGCTGCGGGGTATGGATCGGTGGTCGAGTTACCCTCCTATTGAATACAAGCATCGGAGATGGAAGTATGATCGCGGCCTGTGCCTGTGTTTCCACGGATGTGCCGGCGGATACACTGGTGGCCGGTGTCCCAGCTAAAGTGGTGAAGGAGTTTGAAGACTTTGCTGCAGTCGCTCAGAAAGAATAAAGTTGTAAAAAATGCCGGATGGATCATCGGTGGCAAAGTGGCGAACAAGCTGCTGGCCTTTGTCGTTGGTATTTTTGCGGCGCGCTATCTCGGACCAAGCAATTACGGCCTGATCAATTACGCGGCGGCATATGCGACATTCTTTGCCTCGCTCTGTACGCTTGGCATTAACAGCGTGATTGTTAAGAACTTTGTGGATCATCCGGATCAGCAGGGAGAAACGATTGGAACGACCTTGTTGCTGCGGGCAATCTCAAGTCTGCTGTCTGCGCTGGCAATCATCGGCATTGTCAGTGTCGTGGACAGAGGAGAACGTCTCACCGTTGTGGTTGTAGCGCTGTACAGCATTGGCCTCATTTTTCAGGTGTTTGATACCCTCAACTACTGGTTTCAGGCCAGGCTCCAGTCCAAGTATTCCGCCATTGCCGAGCTCGTCTCGTATGCGGCAATGTCTGTGTACAAAATTATTTTGCTTGCGCTTGGAAAAAGTGTGGAATGGTTCGCCGTTGCAAGCGCATTGGATTACATCGTACTTGCGGTGCTTTTGCTGATTGCGTATTTCAAAAATGGCGGTACAAGGTTTCATTACTCTCTGAAAAAAGCGAAGGAGCTTCTTCAAAGCAGCAGCAGCTTTATCATAGCCGGGCTGATGGTCTCCATCTATGCCTGTACAGACAAGCTGATGCTCAAGCAGATGCTTGGCGCAGATGCCGTCGGACATTATTCCCTTGCTTCGACGGTCAGCGTTTCATGGGCCTTTATTCTCTCAGCAATCATCGATTCCCTTTATCCGGAAATTGTGCAGAGTTTTCAGAAAGATCATCTGCGCTATGAACGGAAGAACCGGCAGCTCTACGCAATTGTTTTTTATGTGTCCCTGTTCGTATCCGCAATGATCTGCCTTGTCGCAAAGCCTTTTATTTTGATTCTCTATGGAGAAACCTATTTGCCGGCAGTTGGACCTCTGCGCATCGTGGTTTGGTACACGGCGTTTTCCTATCTCGGTGTTGCCAGAAACGCATGGATGGTATGCGAAAACAGACAGAAATATCTGAAATACCTGTATGTCAGTGCGGCTGCACTTAATGTTGTGCTGAACCTTGCGCTGATCCCGTTGTGGGGAGCGTCCGGGGCTGCTGCGGCCTCGCTGATTACCCAGGCTTCGACAACGATCCTGCTTCCTGCGCTGATCCGTCCGCTGCGTCCAAATACAAAACTAATGCTGGATGCCGTACTCTTGCGCGGCGTGCTGCCTGAAAAACAAAGAAATCATACAAAGGAGTAAGACCAGATGATATCGTTCAAAGATAAAATACTGCTCATTACCGGTGGGACAGGCTCCTTTGGCAACGCTGTGCTGCGCCGCTTCCTGACCACCGACATTGCAGAGATCCGCATTCTCTCACGGGATGAGAAGAAGCAGGATGATATGCGGCATACCTATCAGGAGCTGTATCCGCAGTATGCGGAAAAGATCAAATTCTACATAGGCGATGTGAGGGATTACAATTCCATTCTGAATGCGTTTCGCGGTGTGGACTATGTATTTCATGCCGCAGCTTTGAAGCAGGTACCTTCCTGTGAATTTTATCCCATGGAGGCAGTCAAAACCAATGTGGCCGGTTCCGACAATGTGATTTCCGCCTGTGTGGCAAACCATGTGAAGAAGGCCATCTTCCTGTCCACGGACAAGGCAGCTTATCCCATCAACGCTATGGGCATGACGAAGGCTGTCATGGAGAAGAATGTGATTGCCCGTTCCAGACAGATGCTGCCTGGGGATCCGGTTCTGTGTTTGACTCGGTACGGCAATGTCATGGCCTCCCGCGGCTCGGTCATTCCGCTGTTCTGCGACCGGATTGACGAGGGAAAACCTCTGACGGTCACGAATCCCAATATGACCCGTTTCATGATGACGCTCAGCGATGCCGTGGACCTTGTGCTTTATGCCTTTGAGCATGGCGAACAGGGTGACCTGTTCGTGCAGAAGGCCCCTGCTGCGACCATCGAGACGCTGGCACAGGCTGTGCTGGAGCTGAAGCATTCCGACCTTAGCACAACGATTATCGGAACACGGCATGGTGAAAAGCTCTTTGAGGTGCTGGTCACTGCAGAGGAAATGATGCGGGCGGAAGACCTGCCCGGCTTCTTCCGTATTCCGGCAGATAATCGAGATCTGAACTATGACAACTATTTCAGCAAGGGAAATCCGGAGTTCGGCAAAATCGAGCAGTATACTTCGCACAATACGCACCGGCTGAATGTGGAGGAAATGAAGCAGCTTCTTCTAAAGCTGAAGCTGTTCGGAGGAACTTGCTGATGAATGTACTGATCACCGGCGCAAACGGATTTGTCGGGAAGAATCTGACGCAGCGCCTTTCCACCATCAAGGATCGCAGAGACAGGACCCGGCCCGCGCTGCAAATCGAGGAAATTCTCTTGTGTACGCGGGATACTTCGGCTGAAACCCTGGTGGGCTACTGCCAAAAGGCGGATTTCGTGGTTCACCTGGCTGGCGTGAACCGGCCCCAGGATCCGGGAGAATTTGCAGCCGGAAACACGGACTTCACCCGTACCCTGTTGGAGATGCTTCTGGAAAGCGGTAACCGCTGCCCGGTATTGCTCTCCTCCTCCATTCAGGCCAGTCTGGCCGGACGGTATGCCGGAAGTCCCTACGGACAGTCCAAAAAAGCGGCGGAGGAGCTGCTTCTTGCCTATGGCAGAGAAACTGGCGCAGCCGGGATGATCTACCGCCTGCCCAATCTGTTCGGCAAATGGTGCCGCCCCAACTACAATTCCGTGGTGGCAACCTTCTGCCATCATATCGCACGGGAGGCACCTATCACCGTCTCAGACCCGGTAGCCGAATTGGAACTGGTCTACATTGACGACCTGATTGACGAGATCCTGGATGCCATGGAGGGCCAGCCCCACCGGACGGATGTAGCATATTGCAGTGTTCCGGTCAGTTACCGCGTGACGCTGGGTAAGATTGTCCAGCTGCTCCAGACCTTTCATGATCAGCCGCAGACACTGCTGCTCCCGGAGATTCCGGAGGGCAGCTTTGAGAAGAAGCTCTACAGCACTTATCTTTCCTACCTGCCGCCGGAGAAAATCGCATTTCCGATGAAGATGAATGTGGACGAGCGCGGCAGCTTCACAGAACTGCTGAAAACTGCCTCCTGCGGTCAGGTCTCTGTGAACATTTCAAAGCCCGGTATCATCAAGGGGCAGCACTGGCACAACAGCAAGTGGGAATTCTTCATGGTCGTGGCCGGACACGGGCTGATTCAGGAACGCCAAATCGGCTCCGATGAAAAGATCGAATTCGAGGTCAGCGGTGACCGGATCCAAGCTGTTCATATGCTGCCGGGCTATACCCACAACATTATCAATCTGAGTGAGACGGAAAATCTGGTGACGGTCATGTGGGCCAACGAGCAGTTTGACCCCAGCCATCCGGATACCTACTTTGAGGAGGTGTAGCAATGGGAAAGCTGAAGCTGATGACGATCATCGGCACGCGGCCGGAGATCATCCGGCTGTCCGCTACGATAAAGTGCTGCGACCGGTACTTTGAACAGATTCTGGTTCACACCGGTCAGAACTACGACTACACCCTCAATCAGGTGTTTTTTGACGATCTTGGTCTCCGGGCGCCGGACTATTATCTGGATGCCGTAGGCGATGATCTCGGAGCCACGATCGGGAATATCATTGAGAAATCCTACAAGCTGATGGCGCAGGTCAGGCCGGACGCAGTGTTGGTTCTGGGCGACACCAATTCCTGCCTTTCCGTGATTGGCGCAAAGCGACTGCATATCCCGATCTTCCATATGGAGGCGGGCAACCGCTGCAAGGACGAGTGCCTGCCCGAGGAGACGAACCGCCGCATCGTGGACATCATCAGCGACGTCAATCTCTGCTATTCGGAGCATGCACGTCGGTATCTGATGGAGTGTGGACTGCCAAAGGAGCGCACCTTCGTGACCGGCAGTCCCATGGCAGAGGTGCTGCACGCCAATCTGGGCAAGATCGAAGGCAGTGATATCCACCGGCGTTTGGGTCTGACCAAGGGACAGTACATTCTGCTCTCGGCGCACCGGGAGGAGAACATCGACACCGACTGCAACTTTCTCCAGCTGTTCACGGCGGTCAATGCCATGGCGGAAAAGTACGACATGCCAATCCTTTACTCTTGCCACCCGAGAAGCAGAAAGCGGCTGGAGGCGACGGGCTTCCATCTGGACAGCCGCGTGATCGCCCACGAACCGCTGGGCTTCCACGATTACAACTGCCTGCAGATGAACGCCTTTGCGGTGGTCTCCGACAGCGGAACGCTGCCGGAGGAGAGCAGCTTTTTCCTGTCTGTCGGTAAGCCGTTCCCGGCAATCAGCATCCGCACCTCCACTGAGCGCCCCGAGGCACTGGACGCAGGCTGTTTTATCCTGGCCGGAATCGACGCAGAGTCCCTTCTGCAGGCGGTGAAAATGGCCGACGGGATGCAGCGGACAGCCTGCTTCGGTACGCCGGTGGCGGATTATACCGCTGAAAATGTGTCCATGAAGGTCGCCAGAATCATTCAGAGCTACACGGGCATTGTGAATAAAATGGTTTGGAGGAAGGACGGATAAATGGGGCTTGCAGATATTCACATACATCTTTTGTTTGGAGTGGATGACGGTGCAAAAGACGAAGATGAGATGCATGCCATTTTAGATGCGGCTTATCAAGCGGGCACACGGGTGTTTTGCTGTACACCTCATTTCCACCCAGGCTACTTTGGAGACAATTATGACAAGGTAAATGCGGCATTTAAGCGCTTGTCGAGCTATGTGCAGAAAACATATCCAGACATGGCGCTGTATTTGGGAAATGAACTTCGGTATGAACCGGAATGTGTGACTTGGCTGAGGCAAGGCGTTTGCAGAACGGTCAACGGGACCAGATATGTGCTGGTGGACTTTTCGGAAGCAGCACCCGAAAAAGCAATTGGAAATGGCCTTCATGCATTGCTCAACGCAGGCTATATCCCCATTCTTGCCCATGTCGAGCGCTATCGATCCCTGCACGGAAGAATTCCCGCGATTCAAGCGTTCTGGCATGATGGCGTGGTGCTCCAAGCAGATACACAGTCCCTGTTCCGCGGGTTTGGCCTACTTGTTCAGCGTCAATGCCGGAAGCTGTTGTCCCTTGGGCTGATCGATCTATTTTCCTCAGATGCACACAACTGTTCGTCTCGCCCACCTGAAATGTTGACGTGCTTCAACTACATCAACAAGAAATACGGCGCAGACTATGCTGCGGCTCTATGCTGCGATAACGCAATCCGTTTATTGCGTGGTGAGGCCGTAAGAAAGGACTTTTCTTAAGCATGAATCAGAAAGCAAATTTTAAAACAGTTACGCTGAAAGACCTATGGGGCATATTCGTCCAACGGTTATGGGCCATCATACTCGCAGCCTGCATTTGCTGTGGCGGCTTTTTGGTGTTCAACCGTATGACGTTTGTCCCGCAATATGCCTCTACCGCGACCCTCTATATTCTGCGTCAGGCAGATGGCGCAACCGCCAGCGACGCAAGCTCCGATTTTTCATTGGCCTTAAAGGTTGTCAATGACTGCACCTACCTCCTAAAAAGCCATACCGTTTTGGATGAAGTTATCAGCAGCTTGAATCTGGACATGGAGTACGAGGATCTATATGACTGTGTATCTACTTCTAATCCGGAAGACACCCGTATTCTCGAGGTGACGGTGAAAGCGGATTCCCCTGAACTGGCAAAGCGTATCGTGAATCGAATCTGCACCATCGGCTCAAAGCGCATTGAAGACGCTATGGGGTTTCAGCAGGTGAACCTCTACGAACTGGGAACAACAGACCCTGATCCCTGCAACAGCACGAGGATGCTCACATTCGCTTTTGCTGGCGTTGTTGCTGCCGTTGTAACCTATGTGATCTTCCTGATCATCTTCCTTCTGGATGACCGTATTAAAACCGATGACGAAAATCTGGAACGATACCTTGGCCTTAGCGTTCTTGGCAACATCCCGAATGCGGATGGCAAAAAGCCGGGGAAATACGGCTATTACAAGACATACGCAGCGTATAAGACCTCAGCCAAGCAGGAGGTAGAAGATAAATAAAATGGAGAAAACAGTTTTGGAAAACAGATCATCTGTGAAGACAACCCTAAAACTTCCTGGGAAGAAAGACTTCTTTACACAGGAGGCATTTAAGACATTGCGAACCAATTTGCAGTTCTGCGGTCAGGATATCTGCACTGTTGTGATCACAAGCTGCAATGAGAATGAAGGCAAGACAACTATCACCCTGCAGCTTGCAAAGAGCCTTGCAGAATTGAACAAGCGTGTGCTGGTCATTGATGCGGATATGCGAAAATCGGTTATGGCAGGGCGTAACACCACAGCGGAAAACCCTGCGGGACTGAGCGAGGTGCTGACAGGGCTGACTTCTGTCAAAGAATGTCTTTATCAGACGCAGTACGAAAATTTGTCGATCATGTTTGCAGGCAAGTATCCCCCCAACCCGGTAGAACTGCTGAGCGGGCAATACTTTGAAGAACTTTTGAAGGCGGCGAAAGAGTCTTACGACTATGTGCTAATCGATGTCCCCCCGCTTGGCAGCGTCATTGACGCTGCCGTCGTAGCAGCCAAATGCGATGGAACAATCCTTGTTATTTCTGACAATCAAGTCCGCTACCGACAGGCCATCGAGGTCATAGAGCAACTGAGGAAAAGCGGAAGCAAAATTCTCGGAGTAGTCCGCAACAACATCAAGAAAAAGGATGGTAGCTACTATAAGAAGTATTACAAGAACCGCTATCAATAACCCACAAAAGAGTATTAAATTCGAGCCATACTTACTTGAAGAGTTTCTGACTAAGGTGGTAGAAATCATTACAGATTATGCCGCGGCAGTTCCAGATTTTTCGGCGGTCATCTTTCGCTATTTCAATCCGGTGGGAGCACATCCCGGCGGCCTTATTGGAGAGGCACCCAACGGCACACCCAATAACTTAATGCCGTATATCACTCAGGTTGCTATGGGAAAGCGAAAGCAACTATCGATTTTTGGCGCTGATTATGATACGCCAGATGGTACATGTATCCGGGATTATATTCACATCATGGACATTGCCACTGGCCACACAGCAGCACTTCCGTTCTGCACTTCGCACAAGGGCGTGTAGGTAATCAATCTGGGAACAGGCAGGGGACATAGCGTCCTTGAGTTGATCTCCGTATTTGAAAGTGCCACTGGGGTTCATATCCCCTTTCAAATCGTTGGCCGCCGGGCGGGAGATATCCCGGTCTGCTTCGCCTCGGCAGAAAAGGCAAAAGTGTTGCTTGGCTGGCAAGCCACAAGAACTTTGAGTGACATGTGCCGTGACGCATGGAACTGGCAGCAGAAAAATCCCGATGGATTTATATAGCCAAAAAGGATTATGTATTAGCGCAGGAAAGATCGAAAACCGGAGATGATGCATTACGAAAATCAAAGTACGCTATATACGGCAAGTAGACACTTGCGTATGTTGCGGCTGCCCAGTTCCAGAAGGCCGTATGGTCTGCTAAAATTGTGAGAAAGATACAGAGTCATCATTGCTGGAGAAGACCCACAAGAAGACCAAATTCATAATCATAAAATGTGTACGAGGGATTTTCGGCTCTCTACGCAACAATTGATTTGCTATCGCATAGCCGTTTTTTTCTGATCCATTTATCTTCACAAGCAAGGAAGTCCTGATTGTTTGGATTCCTTGCTTGTTTTTTTGAGAAGCATCAGTGAGATTCCATTCATAAAATTCCAATAACTTTCTCCGCGCCCCTATCTATGGCAGCATAACGGGTACATATCATTTGATTACCATATACCATACCGATGATTTCTATAAAGCCAATCAAATGAGGTGTATACTAATAGCATAGTAGGTGGTACCAATGTTCAATGCACAACAGCGGATTCGACAGTTAATGGATGAGCGTGGATGGACAATTTATCGGTTAGCGCAGAGTCCAAGCTGTCACAGACAACGATCAGCAATATCTTCAAGAGAAATAACCAACCGTCCCTGCCAACGGTAAATGCGATTTGTGACGCTTGCGGAATCACACTGGCGCAGTTCTTTACGGAGAACGATACGGCAAATTCACCTAACGCCAAGAGTGAATTAGATGATAGTGTTGCGGCTCTCAAGGAGGATCAGCGCGAGGCGCTTGCTGCATTCATCAAAACAATCGTATAGTACATAACCGCTCAGCCATACTGTGCGGCTCACAGCAGAGGCTGCCCGAGTTACATTGGACGGTCTCTGTATTTTTTTTACAAATCAAAGGGGGCATATTCATGAGCAGCGAAATCATGCAGGAAACCACACCGCTTGTTGAATGCTGTGCGTTCCATCTTGGAATGAGCGTATTGGAGGCCAGTCTGCGAAACACCGAGGATTCAGACGCTATCATCAGTGGCCTTCTGAAGGGTGCGGCTGAGTTTTATGGCGCATCAAGAGCCTCTGTGGTGGAAGCTGACTGGGATCTTGGAATCGGCGTTATTACCTATGAATGGTGCAAAGATGGTGTGTCGGCGCAGAGAGATATGCTCCAATGCCTGCCCATGGAGAAGTTCCCGAGATGGAGGGAAGCACTTCGGGCCAATAAACCGGTCGTGATTTCTGACTTGCAGAGATTAGAGAAAGTCTATCCAGATGAAGCAGCCTTTTTTCGGGAGTATGGGGTGACTACACTGCTGGCGGCACCATTCTCCAAACGGATTAATCAGGGATTCATTGCCGTGGACGATCCGACCCGTTACACGGATGACCCGGTTTTCCTATTCATCGCTTCCTATGCAGTGGTTGTGGAGCTCAACGAAATCAAACAGCAGCAGTCCCTGTTGGCAGCAACAAAAGCCTCCAAATACAATCCGGAGGACATCCATATTAATTTCTTTGGCGGCATGGAGATTATCAGCTCCAAAGGGACATTGACCGGAGAAGATATTAAAGCGGACCAGTGCTACTTGCTCCTGGCATATCTCATTCTGAATCACAAAAAGAATTTCTCTGTTGACACACTGGCAGAGATCATCTGCCCATACGACGAACTCGATTCGCCATATAAGGTCGTCAATAATATCGTTTACCGCCTGCGGCGTACTCTTTCCGTCATCGGGCTCGACAAGCTGGTCATCGGGAAGAATGGTACATTCCAGATCAATCCCAACTTCAATATCCATACGGATTTCGACCGCTTTGAGGATGCCTGCATTCAGTTGAAAACAGAAGAAAACCCGGATATGCGGCATTCCCTCTACCACAGCGCAGTCGATATATATAAAGGACAGTTACTCCCAAGATGTGAACATGAACTGTGGCTGATGCAGTTGTCCATGTACTATCAGTCCCTGTACCTGCAGATCACCAAGGGATATGTTCGCCTGAAGATGGAGTGCAAGGATTATATTCTGGCGCAAAAGACGACCATTGATGCTCTGCGCTTCGATCCGAAGGACAGCGAACTGAACATGTATGCGATTCTCGCCATGGGATTCCAAGGAAATCTCTCTATGGCTCAGACATACTATACGGCGGCAAAGCCCTATCTGGCGTTAGAGCATGCCGAGGTCATCAAGAAGTATTTGCACATAAAATGAGAGCTGCTTAATGTCGCTCCGGAGGTTGTAGCAGAGGTTACGCAGTAGGTTGCTCCAGAGGTTACGGAGAAGGTCGTACAGGAGGCTGCGTAGCAGGCTGCAGCAGAGGTCATAGAAAAGTCATACAGGAGGTTGTCCAGCAGGTCACGGTTGAGGTTGCCCGCCCGTTATCATTGGTTATCGGATGCGTCCGATAGATGATGCGGGCGGGTGATTTTTTTGCTGTGCAGGAGACGATATTACGCCGTTGGTCACCACAAGGCCGGTTTGCGCCCCTTGTGTACGGATCTGTACGGTCCTCCTGCGCCGCAGACAGTCTATCATTCTAATATTGCGTCCTGCTCCCGGAGCCATTGCGCTCCGGGAGCTTTTTTGCATTTTGGGGCGCTTTTGCCACGCTGCCGTGACCCTCCGTTTTCGAGATTTGCTTCACCACAAAATCTCAAAAACGGAGGACAGAAAATGTCGTATCACAATGACCCGTATCGGGTTGATTATTTGAAGATATATCTGCGGCGGCGACTATGTCGGCAAGATGTCCCTCCTGATGGATCACACCGCC
>OGES01001345.1_pt1 | contig 19939 bp, 18 predicted proteins | sample 1570711 | NCBI WGS metagenome assembly OGES01 (sample SAMEA2582133, study PRJEB24529) | metagenome | biome: Human gut stool | place: China | collected 2011 | reverse complement strand
TGCAGGTCGTATCCGCGTCATCGTCATAGACGTGCGCGGCCTTGTCCTTGATGCTCTCGTTTCTATCCGGGCAATCAGCATCCGTGCATTCGTGCCAGTGGCTCGTGCCGTCCTTGCTCCAATCGCCGTAGCTGTGCTCGTGCGTGGGCGGCGTGACGGTGCGCTCGTAACCGCAAACATTGCAGGTCGTATCCGCGTCATCGTCATAGACGTGCGCGGCCTTGTCCTTGATGCTTTCTTCTCTATTCGGGCAGTCAGCATCCGTGCATTCGTGCCAGTGGCTCGTGCCGTCCTTGCTCCAGTCGCCGTAGCTGTGCTCATGGGAGGGAGGCGTGACGGTGCGCTCGTAGCCGCAAACATTGCAGGTCGTATCCGCGTCATCGGTGTAGACGTGCGCGGCCTTGTCCTTGATGCTTTCTTCCCTATTCGGGCAGTCATCGTCGGTGCATTCGTGCCAGTGGCTCGTACCGTCCTTGCGCCAGTCACCGTAGCTGTGCTCATGGGAGGGTGGCGCGGCCTTGGCTATCGTAATAGACAGCTCCTTCGTATCGCTGCCCGCGCTGTTTTCCGCCTTGACGGTAAATTTGGCGGTGCCGTCCGCAGTAGGCGTGCCGCTGATCTCGCCGGTGTCCTTGTTCAGGCTCAGACCGGCAGGCAGACCGCCGTCAATGCTCCATGTGATAGGTGCTGTGCCGGTGGCGGTCAGGGTCTGGCTGTATGCCTCGCCCACCTTGCCGTCCGGCAGGGTGTCCGTGGTGATGCTGGGCGCAGCATCGGGGGCATTGACCGTCACCGTGCAGGTGGCAGTGAACAAACCGTCATGTGTGGTGGCGGTAATGACAGCCGTCCCGCCTGCCACGGCGGTGACAACGCCGTCCTCGGAAACCGTGGCGACAGTCTCGTTGTCGGAGGTCCAGCGCACCTTTTTGTTGGTGGCGTTCTCCGGCGTCACGGTGGCGGCCAGGGTCTTGCTCCCGCCCACATCAAGGGTGATGCTGCTCTCGTCCAGCAATACGCCGGTGACGGGAACCACATAGGTGCCGTCATAAACCGTGACGGTTTTCTCCGTTACGTTTCCGGCCTTGTCGGTCGCGATAAACTTATATGTGCAGTTTTTACCCAAAGGGAAGCTAAACCGAGCTGAGGTGGGGCTCCCGAAGCTGACCTCGATGGGCGATCCGTTTACCGAGAAGGAAGCAAGATTCTCATCGGTGGCTTGTGCGTATATGTCTCGATCTCCATAATATGTTTTACCGTCCTCAAAGCCATTGATCTCAGGGGGCGTGGTGTCCAGCACGATGCCGTCTGAGCTGAGGTAGGTGACATTGCCCACTGCATTGGTGAGCTTCGCATAAACGGCGTATCGACCGTCCGTGTTCAGCTTGAGAGGTTCGGTGTAAGGGGTAAAGTCTCGTTTTGTGCATTTGGCCTCCGTGAGAGCCTCATCGGTGATCAGATAGCCAATCTCCACCGGATTGCCGCCGGATTCCGCAGCAGAGATGGTCACGGTTTGCGCCGTGTTGTAAAACCGTGTGAAATAGACGCTTTCGAAGCTCTGCCATGCGGTGTCCTTATCGATGCGGATCTCGCCCTCCGGATACCAGGCCGCCGCCCACTGCGCCGTCAGCGTGATGCTCTGTACGCTTTTATCTCCCGCAAGCTCCGCATAGGTGGTTCCGGGAAACACGGATTTTCCGGAACAGTTCCAGCCGCGGAAATCATAGTCGGTTCTGGTGGGGGGCTCCACACCGTCCAGCACGCGCTGCTCCCACCTGACGCCGGTTTTTTCGCCGATACTCGTGCCGCCGGCGGTATCATACTTTACGGTATACGAGGGCTGCGCGTCTCCGCTGATGGTGAAATAGTGCTCGGCCTTGCCGCAGTAGTTCCCCGTGCCGTACAGCGTCACCTTGGGGGCTTTTTCCGGGTCAAAGCCCGCGTCGTTCGGGTTGAGGGTGTAGGAATATACATTGTTGGAATAGGCGGCGGTGTAGTCTGTGTTCTCCGCAAGCTGCTTCGTTTCGTTCTCGCCCGTCTTATGGGAAAGCCCCGTCAGCTTCTTTTCGCTGCCGTCATAGGCGCAGTCCGTCAGCCCCTCCATCGTCAGAAGCCCGTTCTTATAGCAATATCCAATATCATACTTGCCGCAGAGCGTGCATTTGCCGTATGCGTCAAGGCTATGGTCAATGCGCGTTCCGTTGACGGTACTGCCGCAGATGGAGATGTTTTCTGCCGGAATAAGCGGCAGCTTCTTTGTGTGCAGGTCGTCATAGACATAATCGGAGTCTTCTTTGGGTGCTCTTTTCGTACACCGGAAGGAGTCCACCGAGCTGTCCATGACCTGAATATAGACATTCTTCACTCCAGAACCATAGCCGATTCCGATGCCGGGACTATATTCGCCATCAGTATACGACATCTGCGTGCCGCCTTTTGCGGTCACGGTGCTGTTTTCAATAAAGATCCGCAGCGTTCCTTCTCCGCTGGACCTTCTACCTCCACCGATGGCGGTACTCCACACGCCATTGCTGCGGGCAGACACCACGCTGTTCGCAATGCGAATGACGCTTTCGCCGGGATATTTCGCACCATCACCGCTGCCGATGGCTGCTGCGAACGCTTTGGTGCCCAGAATATCGATCTGACTGTCCTGAATGTCAATAAGGTCAAAGGAGCCATAATCTCCGCAGCCAATGCTGTAGTTGCTGGCATAATCCGCGCTTCTCTGGCGGATGCTGCTGCCGTGAATCACAATCTCGCCGACAGAAGTGCTGTTGCCTTTGGAGCCGAGGGCATCGCTCGTTACCACGGTGCTGTTCGTGATCTCCAGCCGTTTCAGCTTCCGCTGGGTCGTTCCTTCTTCGACCATATAAATGCCGTTTGTGACGAGCTGGGAATCCCGGATGGCGATGCTCCCGCCATCGCCGGTGCGGATGCCATTTGCTCTGGACAGCTTGATCTCACTGTTTTCAATCTGTATCTTTCCGTTATTGCCAACCTGTATTCCTCCTCTTGCCTCAGTGTATGTTGACAGGATGCGGCAGTTTCGGATGGTGAGATCGCCTCCCGTGTTATCGCCGACCTCATTGCCAATCAGAATGCCCTCACCGCCAAGGAACGGAAGCTCGGCGTCAAGAATGGTGATATTTTTAGCGCTGCCGCCAATGCAGGCGCCGCTCCTGCTGGAAATGGATTTGATTGCATTGCCCTGAATGTTGATGCTTCCGCCAGCATTGCCGCCGATAGCTACGCCAGATCCTTCGACGGAAACATCGATCTCGCCGTCGGTGATACTGACATCGGCATGGCCGCCGATGCCGTCCGCATCGCCTTTTCCGATTGCGGTGATCTTGCCGCCGGTGATGCTGACGCTGCCTCCTCTTCCTTCATTGCTGCCAATGGCGACAGTCGCATAATTCCCGACAGCTTTTATGGTGCCGTCGGTGATTTTTACCCTTGTTGAAAGAACACCGCCGATGGCTGCACCGCGTCCGTCGGCGGACGCATCTATGTTGCCGCCGTTGATGGTGATGTCGGCATAGGTAATCCAGGAAGGCCCAATCCCATTTCCTCTGCCAATTTCGCCGAGGCCTCCTCGTGCCGTTATATCGCCGTCGTTGATGGTGATGCTGCCACCGCGTCCCGTGCAAATCGCATCATTGAAAGCATTAGCCATGACCGTGCCGCCATTGATGGTAACACTGCCGCCATAACCGGATCGGCAGGACCCGATCCCCATACTTCCGGTAGTAGTTTTTCTTGTTAACGCTTCGGTTCGGACAATGCCTCCATTGATGGTAATGCTGCCGCATTGCCTGTTTTCCGAAGACGGTGACTGGGTAACGGTATCGTAACCGCATTCGCCGATGGCGGAGGCCTTGTCCTGCCCCTTGGCACGGATATTACCACCGTTGATGATGATCGTGCCCCCATTTTCATAGATACAACTGTTGGCTTTTCTATAGCGCGTACTGCTGCCGATGCCGGGCAGCCCGTAATTCTGCCATACATAATATGGAGTATCGAGTAAATCTTCTGAGAGGCACGCCGTCAGCCTGCCCATGGTGTCCTCGCCGGTGCTTTGGGCGTAGACGGTGAAGGTATCGCCCTCCTTCACATTGATGCCCCACTCCGTTGTGAGGTGGCTGCCGTCCGTCAATATCAGATTGACCGCGCCGTGGGTGTCCAAGCGGGGCGTGAAGGTCACGTTGCCCTTCACCACATACCAACCGGCGGGCAGATCGTACCACTTGTCTTTAAGGTCAAGAATGCTGCCTGCGGTATTGCTCGTCAGCACGGTGTATTTGTTACAGACCTGCTGATTACCGTCTTTGTCCAGATAGGTGATCGGTTCAGTGGAAATCGGCATTGGCTCCATCCACTGCGCCACCAGAACCATATCCTTAGTCACAGAATAACTGAAATTCCACTCCGGCATATTGTTGTATGGCAGATCGTCTTTGTTATACCAGCCGATAAAGGTATAGCCGTCCTTGATAGGGTCAGCGGGTCGTTGCGCTGGCTGCCCCTGCGGAACACTCTGGGGCTCTACCGGGCTGCCTCCAGCGGAATCAAAGGTCACCGTCACATTTGTAACGGCAGGAGACTCATCTGCCGCAAACGCAGTTGTCGGCAATAGTGTCAGCACCATACAGCACATAAGCAGGATGCTGAGCAGTCGTTTTTTCATGGTCATTCCTCACTTTCTTCTCGCGCGTCGTCCCGTCCCCCGTGGGAAGCGCGTTTTGGAGCAAGAGGGGATTGCATCGGGATATATCCCGATGCAAGGGAGTACTCCCTTGCAATACATATTGGCTTCTATTTTTGTGCTGGCAGCGTGATCCCCGCGAGGGAAAACTCAAAGCGCATCGCCAGCGCACGGAACAGCTCCTGCATCACCTGTTCGGAGATCGTGCGGATATCCAGCCCTTCCACGAACCGAATCGCCTGTTCCGTTTCCTCCTTCGGGACGTTGTACGCCCGCAGACTCATGGTGAGAAACAGCCGCAGCTTCTTTTCCAGCGTCAGCTCCTCGTCGCAGGGGTGGGCCATGTAGCCGCGCATGATGCTGGCTGAGCCGATCTCCATGTCATAAAAATCTCGGGCGGTCAGCTCCGGCTGATACGGGCCGAAGATCTGATACAGCTCCTTCGCCGTTTCCCGGAAGATAAATTCAGACGCTTCCTTCTGCGTGTAGGCTTCAATGTAGATCTCCCGCAGGTTTTCGTTCAGCTCCGTCAGCGTCATCTGGATCGCCGTTTCGACCGCGTAGACATAGATCGGCGGCAGCTTCGCACCCGCCGCGCTTCGCGCCATAGCGAACTGGTTTTCAAACATGAACTCCACCAGCTCCGTCAATACGCCGTCCTTGGCGCGAAAAATATTCTGGAACTGGCTGAAAGACACACCGGCCTTTTCGTTGATTTCCGCCAGCGTGGTCTGCTTGTAGCCCTTTTCCAAAAACAGCTTCACGCAAACGGTCAGAATCCGCTTCTTCGTGGGCAAACTTGCGCTTGTGATGGCTATGGGGATCACTTCCTTTCTCTTGTGGTGTAAACACCATTAGTATAGCATAGAAAGAGGCTGGATGCAATAGCAGAAAGAAAACGACTTGCATCTTTTCTTTTAATGCCTGCAAAATCATGGTTTTCTCATCCATATCGTTTGTCATAAGTTTCCCATGATTCCATTTTACGATACGGTTTCGGAGGAAAGCGCCGCCTGTGAAAACGGCCGGGTTTCCGGGGGTGCGCGATTCGGCAAGCAGGGTGAGTGTATAGACACTCACGATTTTTGCGCCCGCAGGGGGCGGCAAAAATGCTTGTTGGGGAGCCTCCCCAAACCCGGCACTTCGGGACACTTTGTCCCGAAGTCAGCGGCGCAAGCGCCTTATATCTGCGTCACCGTTGCTTATCGCTCCTGTTCCTTATTTTTCTGCCCGTCCGTCAGGCCCAGCAGATGGTCAATGTTTGTCTTGACCGCCACGGCCTCCCGCATTTCCTGCTGCGCTTTCCGGTACTCGGCGTACAGTTTCTTTTTCCGTGCTGCCAGAGCGCGGCGCTTTTCTTTCAGCGCGTCCATTTTCGGCAGCTTTGCCCCGCCCAGCAGTTCGTTCATGGCAGCCTTCGCCGCCCGGTAATCGGCCAGCTCCGCCTCATGCTCGGCCAGATACTTCCTGCTGTACCGGGCCGCCTTGTACCCATCGAATACGGGGCGAGTTTTGGCGTACCGCACCACCGCGCCCATCAGTTCGGAGGTGTGCGCCAGCTCCGTCTCGGTGGCCCGCAATTCATCAGAGAGCCGGTGAAAGCGGTCCACCGCTCCATCCGTTTTTGCACTCAGCGCGGCATAGTCCGTAAGCTGCCGCTCCCGGAGGAATTGCAGCGCGGCGGCCATCTGCTTGATGTTGTAGACCTTGGCCCATCGCTCATAGGCCGGGCCTTTTCCCTCCCGAAGCCGCTGCTCAATGTCCACGATCAGGCCCACGCGCCGGGACGCTGGGGCGGCATCCTCCGCAGCCGGGATCGAACGCTCCCCGGCGATGACCGCCCGGATGTCCTCGGGATCGTAACCGTCCACGAGGGTGGATGCCCGGAGCCGGGTCGGTTTCTCCTGTCCCGGCACAAGAAAGGAGATCGCGCCGCCCCGTCCCCGCCTGACCGCATAGCCTGCCTCCTCCATGAGCCGCAGGAAGTCGGCAAAATCGGCGGGGCGCTTTGCAAGGGCTTCTCCAATGGCAGCCTTGAGCCGCACCTTGGCAGAGGGCGGGCGCTCCGGCCCCAGCCATTGACCATAATGCAGAAAGCGGCCCTTGCTGTGGAGCTTGGGATCGGTGATGACGGAGAGATCGTTTTCCAGACATACACGGTCGGAGAGCCGACGCAGGGCGCTGGCCGAGCGCCAGAAATCCTTGTATTTCCGGGTGCAGTCCAGCGTGGTGGAGTTGTAATAAATGTGATTATGAATGTGCGCCCTGTCGGTGTGGGTGGCAACGAAAAAGGCGTGTTTCCCCTTCGTCCAGCGCATGGCCGTCTCATAGCCCACGCGGTTTGCCTCCTCCGCCGTAATCTCTCCCGGCTTGAAGGACTGCCGGATCTGATAACACAGCACGTCGGCGTCCCGGCGCTGCTCCCGGCCCGTGATGGCTTTGTATCTGGCCTTGGCAAGCAAAAACTCCGCATCAGCGGTCTGCGGGTCGCACTCATAGGCGGAGATCAGTTCCCCGTTTCCGGTTTTCTCCGGGCTTTGTCCATAGTCGAAACGGTCTTTCAGAGACTGCGCTATGGTTTCGCCTCTGCTGATATGATGGGCTTTGAGAAATGTGGTCGCCGTAAGATCACCTCCTCCACGGCAAAAGGAAAGGCGGCTGCCGAAGCAGCCGCCGCAGCTTTGGGACACTTTGTCCCGAAGTTGTCAGTTTGCAATAAAGCCTTTGAGAGATTCGTTCAGCCCGTCCAGCTTTCCAATGAGCCAGTCCGCCAGCGCGGGCAGGCCGTAGGGGGACATGAGGAACGCGCCCACAAATCCGATGATGGCGGATGACGTATCTTTTTCGATGAACACAGAATAGGCGCTGAGTATGACAAGGATAACAGAAATGATGTTCAGCACAGCGGCGGCAGCGGAACTGAGAAACGACAGCACCATAACAAGGACGGTCAGCAGCAGGACAAAAGGGGCGGCAAGAATCTTGAAAATGAACATGGCTTGTACCTCCAAAGTGTTGATTTTACAGGATTTTTCCTTTATATGTATATTATAACTCCCTCTTGTGGGACAAACAAGTATGCCTTTGAAAGCCCCTTTTCTGGCTTTTCCCACATAGGGACACTTTGTCCCGAAGTCGGAAAAGCCGGGGAACGGCACAAGGCCGCTCCCCAGCAGGTCAAAGGCTCACCACTGCCGACAGCTTTTTCAGCAGCTCGGACAACGGCCCCCATAGCTGGGCATAGTCCTGCTGCAAGGTTCGGATCTCCTCGGGATAAACGCCGCCGTAGGTGTTGGCCTGAATCGCCACCTGATTGAGATTGTTTGCACAGCGACGCTGCAAGGAAACAAGCTCCCGCACATCGGACAGGTCCACATGAAGCACAAAGCCGTTGAGGGCCATTTTCCGCATATAAGCGCTCATGTTCTGAATCCCTGCCTCGGCCATGCGCTCCCGGATCAGCTCCAGCTCGTCGGGGCGCACCCACACATTGATAGGAACGCTGCGGACGCGCTTTTTTGTCAACGCTCCTCACGCTCCCGGCTGCGGCGCTTGGGCGGATGCTCCCGTACCCTGTCCAACGGCTTTTCCTCAGGGGGCGGCGCAGGCAGATTATTGATGATGCCGTCGATCATATTCCCGTTCTGCTCCATCGCAAGCTCGGCGTTCTTGTTGGGATTGCGTTCCTGCTCCATAAATGTCCTCCTATCTCTCGCCCCGGTCAGGGGCATTTTTCTTTGGGGCGGCTTGCCCACGGTCAGCCTCGGCCTGTTTTGCGGCGGTTTTCATCTGCTCCCGAATCGAACGGAGCCTGTCGGGATTGTTAGGTGCAGGCCGCAGTTCATAATCGGATGCCTGCCGTTTGGTCAATGGCCGTGTGTAGGTCAAATGCCCCCACGCCAGAAATGACCCGTTTTCAACCGGGACGCGCTGATCGTAGTTGACGATCTCGTCCGGGGCGTTGCGGGGCGGCTTGGGGAATGTCCCAATGTCCACGGGACGCTGGGTGGAATAATACTTGTAAAGGCCGGGAGCCTCGGTCTGCCTGACACCGACATTGTAAAGGCGCTGGTATTCCTGCACCCGCGCTGCAAAGTCCTGTTCCAGAGCGGCACGGTCGCTGCCGTAATGTCCCCACTCATACTGCCGCTGGCCCTTGTCATCGTCATAGCAGGCCCATGTGACATAGGGCGAGGGCGCAGCGGGGTTATGCCCCAGCACAAAGCCCCTGCCGTTTTCCAGCATGACAGCCTTGATGATCTCATAGCCTTGGTTTTTGTCCATACTGCCTCCTCACCGTGACACATCCTTCTCCGCCCTCTTGACCGAGGACTGGAGCTGACAGGGGTTTGTCCCATCCTCCGGGCGCAGGAAGTCCAGTCTCGCGGCGGCACGGATGGCGTTTTGATTGAGCTGCCGCTGCCACGCGCCCTGGCTGGGCGCCCACTTGAAGCCCTCGCCTTTGAGCGCCTGCCGCTGGTCGGCGTCAGGTTTTTCCTCAAAAATGAGCTGCAAGCGGTTTTCCGCCTCATTGACCCTGGCCTCGCCGCCGGGAAATGTCCAGCCCACAAACTCTGCCTTGTGGCTCAGCTCCTCGATGCGCTGGCGCACACGGCGGATGTTGGCGTTATTGTTGGTGAGCAGATAGGACGGAAACGGAACGGGGTCTTTGCACCAGTCTTGGGACATGGCCGCCTTGACCTTTTCCACCTGCTCCGCCGTCAGCTCGGGGCAGCCCTCCAGCGTCTTGTGCTTGCGGTAGTAGGCGTTGACCGCCTTCATCATGGCCTGCTGAGACTCCATTCCCTCCAGCTTTTTCGTGAGCTTTTCCACGGCAAGGTCATCGTCGGCGCTGATACCGCCCCGGCCTGTGGAGCGGATCTTGTCCAGCAGCTTTTCAATTTCTGCGTACTCGCCGTAGTTGCGATCCCGGGCGGCGTTCTGCTTGGCCTTTTTCGCCACAGGGAAATTGCCGCCCCCGGTGATCAGAATGGACGGCACACGGGCGTCAATGGCATTGCGCTCATTGAGGTTTTCCGCCAGCCTACGGGCGTAGCGGTCAACAAGGGCATCGATCTTATCATGGTACATGGGATCGACCTGCGCCTTCTGCTTCTCTGCCAGCGCATAGGCCTCATCCACCATCTGCTGATAGCCAGCGGTGGCCGAGCCGGGGGCATAGTCGGAATAGCTGTTCATGGCCTTTGCCCGCTTTGCCGCCGCCTCGCTGATCTCATAGTATTTAGGCATAAGTCCTCCTTTGGGTCGCCACTTCGGGACACTTTGTCCCAAAGTGCCGCACTAAAAATGTTGACAGCATTTCACCGCAAACGGGGGCAGACGGGAAATCATACCGCCCACCCTCGCAGCGGTGCCGGAAAGTCTTGCAAACAGTGGGGTCCAGATGGCCTAATTGTCAACAGGCCAGCCCCGTTTTTTCTTCATGTGCGCCCGCTGCTGCTGGCGGTGTGCCTGCTTGGCGCAGGACGGGGAACAATACCGTGTCCGTCCGTCCGGGAGAAAGGCTCTGCCGCACACCGGGCAGGACCGTGTTTCCGGGGCAGGCCCTCCGACGGTCAGCGCCGCCTCCAGCACGGGATCAAGGGGCAGCACCGCCGCGCGGAAATAGCGGCAATAAGCGCCTGTCCAGCATTTCCCCAGCATATAGCAAGGATCGTCCATCGGCAGACAGCCAACGCTTTTGTCGTAGTTGGCGCACCATTTTGTCACAAGGGATCGGATCTCCGCCTTTTCCTGCCGGGTCAATTCACGGCTCAAATGCTCACCTCCCGTACAGCAGGTCACGGTAGCAGGAGACACAGGCGATGCCCCGCCAGTAGGGGCAACCATGACAGTGGGAGCCTTTGGGTGCCTGCGCAGGCGCGGGAGGTCTGGGCCGGGGCGGCGTCTGCATCATGGTCTCATAAGGACTGTTGGTAAATCTCATTCGTTATCCTCGCTTTCCATGTCGTCCCCGTCATCCCAAGGGGGACCGTCATCGTCATACTCGCCGCTGCCGTCGTATTCGGATTCGTAGGCATCCTCCGCAGCGTCGGCGGCCCGCTGCTTTTTGGGATGGTAGATTTTGAAATACCAGCCCGCAACGCCGCCGATCCCCACCACGGCCAGCGCCAACAGGAGCATTCCGCCGCTGTTGTTCCCGGACTGCTCCGGATCGGGGTCAGGCTCCGGCTCTGTCGTTGATACAGGCTCGGGTGCCTTGCCCTGACATTCGCCCATATTCACAGAACAGACGGTGCAATCCGTGTTAATGGAACCCACGGCGCATTTGTCGGCGCAGGAACACTCCGGCAGCTCACCGCCCGCCGCCTGCATCGCCGCCAGCAGGTCGGCCTCGTCCACCATGTTCAAGAAATAGGTCTGATACTGCTCGCCGTCCTCGTCGGTGGGCTTGTCGTAGTCAATGACGATGTAAAAGGTCGCGCCGCCGCCGGTCTGCACCGTGATGAACTGCTTGTTGGTGGCCTTGTCGTAGAGCAGATCACGGGTCACAAGATTGCCGTCCTCGGTGAAGCCCTCGTCGGGGTCAACGGTTTCCATGGGCAGCGGCTCCACGGGGTCAAGGCCGTCCCATTCCTCGCCGCCTCCGGCATAGGCCGTGACCGCCATGCCGCACATCAAAACAGCGGCGCAGAGCGCCGCCGTCAGATTCTTCATCCACTTGTTCATTCGCTGTCCTCCTCCGTTACTTCCTGCTTCGGGACACTCTGTCCCGAAGTGCCGCCGGATCGGAGCTGTTGGAGCAGGACAGGCAGCTCGGAGAGGGACACGCTCATGCCCCGCACAATGTCCACGATCTCGCAGTTTTCCGCCTCCAGCTTTTTCTGTTCCAGTTCTTTCAGCCGCGCCTGCTGTTCCGTGATCTTGGCCGTGACCTTTTCAATCTCAGCCTGAATTTTTGCGCTTTTGGATATTGCCATATTCCATGATCCTCCTATTGTCAGTATAGTTTTCCGTAGGCGTAGAAATGGGACTGCCAGTAACTGCTGTTCAGATTGGCGTACCCGATGGGATCGCCACAGTGGAGCATCCAGCCGTCGCCCACATAAATGCCTACATGGGAGATGCCGGGGGTATCGTATGTTCCCGTAAAGAACACCAGATCGCCGGGTTTGGGGCTGCTCGTCCGGGTGGAGATGTTGTATAGCCCCTGCGCCCCCAGCCGCCCAAAGCTCCAGCCGCATTGATTGTAGACATAGCTGACGAAGCCGGAACAGTCAAAGGATGTGGACGGGCTGCTGCCGCCCCACACATAGGGGAAGCCGATATATTTTTCAGCCTCCTTGAGAATGGCGGCAAAGGTCTCATCGGCAAGGTACGCCTCGGGAATGTCGTGCTCCACAGGCGGCGACGTGTATTTCTCCACATAGGGGGACGAGGGGAACAGGTCGGGCCGGTTGCCCAGCGTCGCCATGTAGAGGGCATACCGGGATAGCTGATCCTCGCCCATGATGTAGATGGGCAGATGGGACAAATTGAAGTTTTCGAGGGTCACATAGCAGATGTAATAATCGTAATACACCCGGTAGGTGTCGCTGTGGGTGTTGCCGTCCTCGTCTGTCCAAGTGTCCGTCTCCAGATAATACCGCTGCTCCACCACCACATCCTCGGTCAGAATGTACTGGCGGTCAAAGAGCATTTGCAGCGTACCCTGTACCTCCTCCAGCGTCCATGCCCCCTCCCGGAGCGCCGTGAGAATGGAGATCAGCACATAGGGGTCGTGCTCGATGTCATCCAGATCGAAGTGGTACTCGTCGTAGTCATGGGTGCGCTGGTAGCTGTCCAGATAATCTTGCAGCTCGTCCTCCATGGCGCAGTAGGCGGCCTCGGCCCCCAGTATATCCGCATCCTCGGAGGGGTAGGTGCTGGCGGCGACGGCACCCACAAGGCCGTTGCCCACGGTGGTCATAGAGGAAAGGCAGGACTGGAGCGACAGCAGCAGGATCAGGCAGAGGGCAGCGGCCAGCAGCCCCACAGGATGTTCTTTCGCATACGCTACCACCTTCTCCGTCAGCTTGCCGGCGGAGCTGACGGCTTTTTCCGCTGTCTTGCCGCCCTGCTTCGCCGCCTCCCGCACCTGTTTTGCGTATTGGCGCTTGATCTTCTGCTTTTGCAGATACCGGGACAAAGCGCCGCCCTTCTGCATTTCCGGGTGTTCCTCCACGGTCTTGCGGTAGTAATAATCCGCCGTGGCCTTGGTATGCCTGCTTTCCGCCCGCCGGACCGCCCTGGCCGGGTGCTCTCGGACCTGCTTTTTGACAAAGCGCGTGCCATGCCGCAGTACCGTCTCACCGGCCAGCTCCGTGCGGTGCGCTCCCTCGGTGCCCACATTCTCATGCTCGACCTCGTAGATTTTTCCATGGACAAAGCCGTGAACGCCGCGTCCGGCCACACCCGCTACACGGCGCACTGGGCCTTTGGGCTTGAGCGGTTTTTGCTTCGCCAGTTTCTTCCGGGCGGCATCCAGCTTTTCACCACGGCGCTCCATCCGCAGCTTGGACTCCGCCGTTTTCTGCTGTTGGCTTTTCTGCCGGAATTTGGACTTCCGGGACTTCGGGACACTTTGTCCCGAAGTGGGGTTACTTGTCTGTTCGCTCATGGGCCATATCCTCCGGGCGGGTGGTCAACAGGTCGTAGATCTCTCCACGGGGGAAACGATCCACAAAGGGGATGGTCACAGAGCCATAGAACAGCAGGCCCTCGCCAGAATTGGAGTGGGTGATGTAGGAAAGCTGATGCTCGGAAATGCCAAGCTGCTTTGCGAGGATCGCCCGGTCACTTTGGGCCTGTGACAGCAGCACCATGAAATCCGTGTTGTCCAGAATCGCCTCGATCTCCCGGCTGGCCAGCAGGTCTTTCACATTCTGCGTCAGCGCCGAGGGGACGCAGCCCTTTTTACGGAGCATCTTCCACACGGCCACAAAGTAGCTGGCGGTGAGCTGATCCCGCAGCAGCACATGGAACTCGTCAAAGTAGCACCATGTCGCCACACCCTCCCGGAAATTGTCCTCCACCGCCTGTGTCACAAATTCGTCGGTAATGTGCATGGCGATCTTGCGGAGATTTTCACCCATGCCTTTGAGCACAATGCACACCACGCGGTTGTCGGTCCTGACGTTGGTAGGATGGTTAAAGAGGTTGAGGGAGCCAGTGCAGTACAGCTCCAGCGCCGTTGCTACCCGTTGGGCCTCCGGCTCCGGCTGCTTCAAAAGCTCTTCGTACAGGTCCTGCAAAAGCGGCGTCTTTTCAGGCTCCAGCCCCAGCGCCATTTCCCGGTAGACCAGCCGCACACAGCGGTCAATGACCGTCCGTTCAATGGGCTGCAAGCCCTCCTTGCCGCCCAGCACCAGCTCACACAGGGAGAGCAGGAAATCCGCCTTCATGGACAGGGGGCTGTCCCCGCCGTTCAGGTTCAGTTGAATGTCCATGGGATTCAAGTGGTTGGGGCTGTCCGGCGCGATCTCGATGATCTGCCCGCCCAGCCGCCTCGCCAGCGGGACATATTCACCCATGGGATCGACAATGATGATGCGATCGTTGGTGGTAAGGAATACGTTCAGAAGCTCCCGCTTGGCGGCAAAGGATTTGCCGCTGCCGGTGGAGCCGAGATATAGCCCGTTGGCAGACTTTAGCTTCTTTCTGTCAGCCATGATGACGTTATGAGAAAGCGCGTTCATGCCGTAGTAGAGGGCCTGCCCGCCCATCCGCAGCTCACGGGTCATAAAGGGGATGAAGATGGCTGTGCTGCTGGTGGTCATGCCCCGCTGGATCTCAATGCCGTTGTAGCCAAGCGCCAGCGAGGACACAAAGCCCTGTTCCTGCTGCCAGTCCAGACGGCGCAGGGCGCAGTTGTATTTCTGGGCGATACCGCTCACCGTGAACACATCGTTTTCAAGCCGCTGCCGGGTGGGAGCGAGGTTTACCACCGTAAAGGTCAGCAGGAACATTCGCTCGTTGCGGCTTTGCAGGTCGGAGAGCAGCTCGGCGGCGTCCTTGGAAAAGGTAATGAGGTCAGGCGGCAAAATCTCCATATCGTACCCGGCCCGGACAGCTTTTTTCTGTTCCTCCGCTTTCATGCGGCCTATGTCGGAGATCTTTCCCTTGATCGTCTTAATGGCCTTGAGCTGGTCTACCGTCTGAATGTGCATGGTGACGGTCAGCTCCGCGTCCATTTCCAGAATCTCCGCCAGCAGCTTATCCGATAGCTCCGACGCAAGGATCTGTAAATAGGAGGCCGCGCCCCAATACCGGCCAATGCGGAACGTGCGGCTGTCCCGGAAGTCGAAGCTGTCCGGGGCGATATAGTCCTTCGTTCCCATCCCGGTCTGCGGGATGTCCTTCCACGAAAAGCGGAAGGTCTCCCGGCTGCCGGGATGCATCTGACCGTGGAGCAGCGCCAGCCTGCCGCGCCCGTCCAGCGGTTCGGACTGGACGCCCAGCCGGTGGAGGTTGCCGGTCACGTCGGCCTCCACACGCTCCAAACGGGGGCGGGCATCCGCCACGCTGTCAGCGGGCAGACAGACGGTAATGTACTTGGAGCGCTCAATGCCGTTGTTACTTTTGGCAATCTGCGTTTTCAGCATTTTGGTGTAATCGTCACGGACGCTGTTGAAAGCGTCATTCGCCTCGGGGATATTCACCTTGTAGCGGCTGCGGTCACGGGACCGGCGATTGATAAAGGAAAGCTGGAACGGCAGAGAGCTGTCAAAGTAATTGAGAAAGGAACTCCAGCCGCCGAAGATGGCAGTCTGATCCTCCGTGGACGCCACGGCGTAATTGATGTCCTCGTATTCCACAGTTTTGCTGTAAAGCCCGCCGGGAAGCTGACACACCCCGTCCGGGTGCATGGCGATATAGGGGATAGTCTGCTGAGCGGAGAGGGCCGCTTTAGCCGCTCTTGCGGCGGGTCCTTTTTGTCGTTTGGGGTTTCGCAATAGGCGCGTCCTCCTTTCTCCCGGTAAACGGGGCATAGATATTTTGCGTCTGATAGGGGCGGATACCGGGGCGGGTAAACTTGACCCGGATGATGTTGCGGATCACTTTTTCAAAGGGCAGCCCGTCCTTTTCGTACATCGCCAGCAGAAATGCCGGGAGCATGACCGCCAGCATGACAAACAATGCCGCTGTGCTGCCAAAGGCGCTGCGGGAGAGCAGATAGGCCGGAACGCCCAGCGCCGCCCCACCGCCGAAGCAGATGAGCTGCCGCTTGGTGAGGTTGAACGCGATCTTTGTCTTGATTTTGGATAGGTCGTTTGGGACATTTACATAGGGCATGAAAGACCTCCTTCCTCGCCCTCCACTTTGGGACACTTTGTCCCGAAGTCCGGGATGGTACTGTCCACCTCGTTGCCCCACACGTCCCAGCCGGGCGGGGTCTGACGGGCGAACAGCTCTACACGGGGCAGGTCGCCCATAAGGGCAACGATCTTGTCACGGGCCTCGTCCGGCTTTTTGCTGTGGACCTCGATAGGCGAGATGATGAACTGGTGGACATTGGCGGCCTGCCGTTTGGGGTGGCCCTTGGTTGCCAGCAGGCACACCTCCGCGTTGGAGCGCGTCCAGAAGCCCAGCCCATAGAACCAGCTATCCGCCTTTTTGTTCTTTTTGAGCCATACAAAGGCCACGGATTTATAGGTGAAGCCCCAAGCCTTAATGAGCCGCAGGGCCTCCGAGAGTTGGGGAAAGGTAGCCCACAGGAAAAGTGCGCTGTCCGGGGCCGCAAGGTCGGCCACAGGCAGCGCGCATAATTCGTCTATGCTCATGGTGGGATAATGCTTTTCTGCCGCGCCCTGCAAGCCCTTTTGGGCGTAGCGCCACGGGGGATCGGCGTAAATGATAGGGTACTTTTTGATGATTATTCTCCTTTCCCGCCCCCGGCCACGGCCAGCCGGGCCTGCTCAATGCGCTGGGCGGCGGGGCCGTAAATGGAGGGGGCGTTTTCAAAGCAGATGAAGCGGCGGCCTGTGTTCAGCGCGGCCACGGCGGTCGTGCCACTTCCGGCGCAGATGTCCGCCACCACCTCGCCGGGACGGGTGTAGGTCTTGATGAAGTACTCGCACAGCTCCACCGGCTTTTGGGTGGGGTGCATGGTATGTGCCACGGTCTGGACGAACAGCACATTGGAGGGATAGCGCCGCCCATCGCTGGACTCGGAGCCCTGCCGTTCAAATTTGCCATAGTTGGGGCTTGTGCCGCTACGGGCGTGTACCTTGCTGTACGGCTCCCCGTAAGTAAACTGCGGGAAATAGGCCGGGGCCTTTTGGTAGAACACCAAAATGTTCTCCGTCTTTTTCAGCGGGGCGCGGTTGGCATTGAGAAAGCCTGTGCCGCGTTCCTTGTACCATATCCACTCATAGCGGAGCATGGGGAGGTTGGATGCGCCCAGCACCTTGTCATAAGGGCATTGAGCGAAAAACAGGATGGCTCCGTTGGGCTTCACCGCCCAGCGCACCGCCTCCCACAACTCCGGCAGCGGCAGCGGCACATCCCAAAAGTTCCGAGTGGTGCCGTAGGGCGGATCGGTCAGCAACATATCCACACTATGCCGGGGCAGACGCAGCAGCCCCTCGATGCCGTCCATAAGATGGATGCCATCCAACTTTGGGACACTCTGTCCCAAAGATTCAGCGGTCATCCCGTGTCTCCTTGCCCCTTGCGGGAGCAGGGCGCTCGTGGTTGGTCTTTTCCGCCTCACGCGCCGCCTTCGCCATCTGCTCACGGATGGGGGCGGGGCGCAGCGCCTCGGCGCGGGCCACCAGCTTTTCCACAGCGGCGTTGTAGCTCTCGGCAGCCGCCGCGTCCAGACGTTCCTGCAAGCTGCGGTCCGTTACCCGCGCTGTGGTGCGGTAGCCGAACTTGCTGCCGGGGTCGGGCTTGCTGGGTGCGCCGAGAAAGACGCCGTTTTTGCCGTCCACCACCTTGAAATCATCCACAACTACGCCGCCAAAGTTCACGCTGGCGAAGCCCAGCAGTTTACCCTGCGGCTCAATGGGACGCACGGTGACGGATACCGGCATGGGAGCCTCCTCCAGATTCTTTTCCACGCGGAGCTTTACCGCCTCGTCGATGGAGATACCCTGGGACTCCGCCAGTTCCGCGATGGGCGCGTCAAAGATCAGGCGGCGCATTTCCGCCAGCGCCGCCTCGTCCACAGCAGGGGCGGTCTGCGCCGCCGTCTGTGTTTTCGCCATAAGTCAAACCGTCCTTTCCATATTGTTTAGTGCGCTCCGAATATGCTGCTGGATATGGAGCCTGTTTTGAACAGCATGAAGCAGAGCAAAACTGTGTAGCCCACCGTCCCCCAAATGGCTCCGATGGGGTCGCCGCTCATGGAGATACCCTGTATCAGCACCCCATAGATGCCGACGCAAACCAGCATGAGCAGCCCCTGGAACCCAATGGCGAATAGGGACTTGATGTAGTTCTGGCCCGTGCCGCCGATCTCCCGGTTGGCAAGGGCCGCCATCGGCAGGGGCGCTAAGCTGGTCAGCAGGTAAATGTGGAGCATCCGCCCGTAGACCAGCACGAAAATGATGATACTCAGCGCCTTCATGGTGAAGCCGATAAAGATGGTCTGCATGAATAGGCCCACCAGCGGCCCCAGGTCCATGCCCTCCAGCGTTGTCTCCAGCGTGTCCAGCATATCCGGCGTCACGTCTGTGCTGCCTTGGATCACACCGGCAGACCGGGCGATGACGCTTTGGGACACGTCAAATACCGCGTTTACGATATTGAAGGTGTTGGAGAGGATAAGGATGGCGCAGGCGGTTTTGAAGATCCACTTGAAGAAGATCCAGTAGTCCAAATCATGAAGATTGTTGCGCTCTATGACCATCTGGATCAGCTCATAGGCTGCTACAAAGGTCAGGATCATACCGGCAATCGGTAAAATCACCGTTTCGGATATTTGCCGGATCAGGGAGAACACCCCGGCGTTCCATGCCGCCGGGGTGGTTCCCACCTGTACCGCGATCTCTCCGACTCGGGTATTCACCGTGTCATACAGGCCCTCAAGGTTGCCCATGATGGCTCCGATGAGCAGTTCCTTCAGCCATTGGTTGATCCATTCGGTGAGAATACCCATAAGCCGCCCTTAAAACAGGGAGGACAGCAGGGGGATCAGGGTGGTGCCCAGCACGATGATGCCGCCGCCAGCCATGAGCTGCTTCATGCCCTGGGACTTTGCTGATGTGTGATAAAGAAGTAGTAGAAGTGTAAAAAATTTTGCCGTTCCTATCCGGCGTTTGCGCATTGCGCCGGATAGGTCGGGCGGTCATTCGGGCAGGTCTACCTTGCCAACGAAAGAGTAATAAATATCAATGTCCTGTCTGCGTGTGCCGTTCTCGTCATAGCTGCACTCATGCACAACGATTTTCTCCACAAACTCACGCAAAAGGGTAGGGGTAAGTTCTTCAAAGCTGGTGTACTTGCGGACAACATTCATAAACTTTTCTGCGTTTACCGTGGCTTCCTGCGCTTTGGAAAGCTCTGCCCGGATAGCGGCGGCTCTCTCTTTCAGTTCTTTCTGCTCGGCTTCATAGTCTGCCGACAGCTCCGTGAAACGCTCGTCTGAAATGCGCCCGGTCACGCTGTCCTCATACAGCCGCTTGAAGATAGCGGATAACTCGCTGATACGCTTCTCGGCGGCTTCCAGCTCCTTTTTCCTTGCGGCGTTCCTGCGCTTGCCCCCGTCCTCGTTCTGCTCGATCAGCAGCTTCATAAACCGGGCTTCGTGCTTCGCTGCATAGCTGGTGACTTTCCGCAGATTGTCGGTCACTCCGGCGGTCAACAGGTCGGTGCGGATAAAGTGCGCCGTACAGTCACGGGTACGCTTCTTGTAGCTCCCGCAGATATAACAATCCTGCTTGCGGGTGGCGTTCTGGTAACGCTGCTGGTAAAGGACGCTGCCGCAGTCGGCACAAAAGAGTATGCCGGAGAATAAGCCCACTTCATCATAGCGGTTCGGGCGTTTGCGCTGCTTGCGTAACTCCTGCACACGCTCCCACATCTGGGTGTCAATGATAGGCTCATGGTGGTTCTCGAAAATCGCCTGTTTCTCAATGGGGTTCTCTACGCTGTGCTTGGTCTTGTAGGACGGCTTCTCCGTCTTGAAGTTTACCAGACAGCCCGTGTACTCCCTGTTTTCAAGGATATGTACCACGGTATTGGTCGCCCACTTGCACTCATAGCCGGGGTGGTAGCGGCGGGTGC
>OGES01001327.1_pt1 | contig 20244 bp, 15 predicted proteins | sample 1570711 | NCBI WGS metagenome assembly OGES01 (sample SAMEA2582133, study PRJEB24529) | metagenome | biome: Human gut stool | place: China | collected 2011 | reverse complement strand
TTCGCCGGGCGGCGGAAGCGCGCGCCGCCGCGCGGCGCGGGGGATATCGCGCCGCCGACGGTCATATCACCGTAACGGTCACCGAGACCGACGACGGGCTTACGCCCATGGACGCCGCCAGCACGGAGCGCGCCATCACGCTGCTGCTCTGCGCGCCGAACGGCGTGGTGGAGATGAGCATGGACGTGCTGGGTCTTGTGCAGACCTCGCTCAACCTCGGTCGGCTCACCTCCGATGAAGCGAGCCTCTGCGCCAGCTTCATGATCCGCTCAAGCATCAATTCCCAGAAGAATGCCGTGGCCTCGCGTCTCGCGCGGCGGAGGCGCTGGGCGGGCAGACAGAGCTGGACTCCGACTACAGCGCCTGGCCGTACCGCCCCGAATCGCCCCTGCGCGACCGCGTCGCGGAGGTCTTTTACGAGCAGTACGGCGAAAAGCCGCGCATCGCCGCGCTTCACGCCGGACTGGAGTGCGGCATCCTCTCCGGAAAGCTGCCGGAGCTGGACTGCATCTCCCTCGGCCCTGACCTGACCGACATCCACACCCCGCGCGAGCGCCTGCACATTGCCTCCACCGAACGGACGTGGCGGCTGCTGCTCGGAACGCTCAAGCGGCTGGATGCGTGAGCCCTCTTATGGCAGAAAATGAAAAAAGGAGTATGACCCCATGAACAGCTATGGATTGATCGACCTGCATTGCGACACGCTGGCAGAATACTGGAAATACGCGCACACCGGCAATCCCGATACGCTGGACGACCCCGGCCGCGTGCTGTCGCTGTCCAATATGCCGAAGGATGTCCACTGGGCGCAGTTCTACGCCGTGTTCATCCCCGATGAGGAACGCGGGCAGGCCGCCATCGACTACTTTGAAAAGAACCGCGCGAATTTCTACCGCCAGATGGAGAAGTTCGGCGACCGCGTCGCCCCCTGCCGCAACGCCGACGACATGGAGAAGGCCTGGGCGGCGGGCAAGACCGCCGCGTTCCTGACCATTGAGAACGGCAGCGCGCTCGCCGGCGACCTTTCCCGCGTCCACACGCTCGCCGAGCAGGGCGTGCGTGCCATCACTCTGACCTGGAACGGCGAGAACGAGCTCGGCTCGGGCCACACCACCGACCACGGCATGAGCGAATTCGGCAAGGCCGCCGTGCGCGAGATGGAAAAGGAAAACATTCTGGTGGACGTGTCCCACCTCAACGACCCCGGCTTCGCGGATCTGCTGGAGGTCGCGACGAAGCCCTTCGTCGCCACGCACTCCAACGCCCGCGCGCTGTGCAGCCACAAGCGCAACCTGACGGACGACATGATCCGCGAGATGGTGCGCCGCGACTGCCTGATCGGTCTGAACTACTTTGTGAAGTTCCTGCGCGACGACGGCGACGTAAAGAGCCTTGACGATCTCTACCGCCACGCCATGCACTTCTTTGAGCTGGGCGCGCGGAAGAACCTTGCCCTCGGCTCGGACTTCGACGGCTCCGTGCTGCCCGAATGCCTGAATACGCCCGCCAAGGCCGCCTCGTTCTACGAATACCTGCTCTCCCGCGGCATTTCGCAGGAGGACGCGGACGGCGTCTTCTACAAGAACGCGCAGGCGTTCTTCCACAAGAATCTTCGGTGACCGCAAGGGTGGATGGCTCATACGACAGAAAGGCCGGCGTTTTCCCCGTGGAAACGCCGGCCTTTTCTTGGCGCCTTCCGGCGCCAATCACAGCGGGACGGTCCGATGGACCGCCCCGCTGTGCCCTTTATGAAACCGTATCCGACGGATCGTCAGACGCCAGTCGAAAAGGAGTCCTTCCCTTTTGAAAATATTCCTCTTGCAAAAGGGAAAGATTGTGTTACAATCGCGGCATAAAGCATTGAGGAGGTAACGCCACATGGCTGCAAACACCGATCCGCGACTGCAAAATCAGGTGATCTATTCCATTTACGTCCGCAACCACACGTCGGAGGGCACGTTCCGCGCCGTCATTCCCGACCTCGACCGCATCCGCGCGCTGGGGACGGATATCATCTGGTTGATGCCCATTCACCCCATCGGCGTCGAGGGCAAGAAAGGCACGCTGGGCTGCCCCTATGCCAACCGTGATTACCGCGCCGTCAACCCTGCCTACGGTACGATGGAGGACTTTGAAGCGCTGGTGCGCGAGATCCACGCGCACGGCATGAAATGCATGATCGACGTGGTCTACAACCACACCTCGCCCGACTCTGTTCTCTACCGCGAGCATCCGGAATACTTCTACCACGACTCCGACGGCAAGCCGGGCAATAAGCTCGGCGACTGGGCCGACGTCATCGACCTGGACTACTCCAACCGCGGGCTTTGGCAATATCTGACGGATACGCTCGTAATGTGGGCCAGTCTGGTGGACGGCTTCCGCTGCGATGTGGCGTCCTTCGTTCCTGTGGAATTCTGGCTGCAGGCCCGCGCGGCGGCCGCTGATGTAAACCCGGACTGCGTATGGCTCGCCGAAACGGTCCACCGCAGCTATGGTTGTCTCGCGCGGCGGCACGGCGTCTATTCCGCGTCGGACGGTGAGGTGTTTCGTGCCTTCGATCTGGAATACGAGTACGACGTGCGCGAGGTATTCGACCGGTATTTGCGCGGCGAGGTCCCCCTGAGCCGCTATCTGGACGCGCTGAATTTTCAGGAGACCTGCTACCCCGCGAACTACAACAAGCTCCGCTTTCTGGAAAACCACGACCAACCGCGCATCGCCTCCCTTGTGCGCGACGAGCGCGCGCTCGTGAACGACACGGCGATGCTCTATTTTCTCAAGGGCACGACGCTGCTCTATGCGGGGCAGGAATTTGAAAACGACCATCTGCCCAGCCTTTTTGACCTCGACCCCATCGACCGCCGCACCGGTCATGATCTGAGCGGTCTGCTGCGCCGCCTGCACGCAGTCAAGCACCAGCTTGGCAGCGCCGACTGGTTCTTCGCCGACGCGGACGATGCGAACGACCTCGCGCTCCTTCAGCGCGGAAGCGCGGGCAAGCGTTTCGTGGGCGTATTCTCCCTCAAGGCGAAAGCCGCCGATGTGCGCGTGGACGCCGCCGACGGCGTGTATGAAAACCTCATCGACCGCAGTGCCGTCACCGTGAAAAACGGTATTCTCTCCTGCACGGGCGAGCCGGTGGTCCTCCGCGCGGAGGGCTGAGCGTTTACCGCTCCACCCGCGCAAGCAGCGGCTTCATCGTCTCCGCCGCGCGGCGGATAGCATCCCCCGCCGGCAAGGCGAGCACATTCGGGTCCATGACCTCGACGGAGCAGGGGCCGTCGTAGCCGGTCGCCCGGACGCTCCGCAGCAGCTCCTCCAAGGGAGCGTCGCCCTCGCCGGGCCAGTAGCTCTCCGCGCGCTGCGCCGTGAACGGGGCGCGTGCTGGGCAGTCGCTGACATGGACCATAAAGAGCCGGTCGCTCAGCTCGCGCAGCATCCGCCCGCCGGCCTTGGTCTGAAAGGAAATGCTCTCGAGCGCGTTCAGACTCGCCGCGCGGACGTGCTGCTCCTCCAGCGTCTGCCGCAGCGCCTCCAGCGTTCCGCCGCCGCGCAGATAGCGCAGGAGCGTGCCCTTGCGCAGCTCGACGGCGGAAAAGCCCGCCTGTGCGCAAAGCGCGATGTCCTCCGGCAGCGCGCCGTTTTTCATCACGGTCATTTCATTGAAGCAAAGCTCCATTCTCTCGCTCTCCTTTGTTTTTCAGAAATTCTGCGCGGAGGGCCCCCGCCCTCACGCGTCCCGCAGCGCACGCAGCACCGCGCGGTGCTGCGTTTTCTATTTCTTGCGCCATACGCGCAGCGCCCGCACGAGCATCGCCGCATCGAGCGATTTTTCGTCTCATCATACCATATTTTCCCGGCTCTGCCAAGAGTCCGACAGGCGCGGTATGCATTTCGTGCCGCAAAAACATACATTTCAGGCAGATTGTTCGCACCCGCTCAAATATTGTGGTATGCTCTATTTTGTAAAATTGTCGGGAAACAAGTCGCTTCCCCTCGAATTTTGGAATAAGGACGCGTCACGTTTTTATTTCCTGACCGGGTTTCCCGTTCAGCATGGCAGATCAACCGCAGACTTTTAGGGAGGACAGAGAAAATCATGGACAAGAAGAGCAACATGAAGAAGGCTATGTACGAAATGTTCGGCGTCGGCGGAGACGGCTCCGAGGCGGCAAGTACTGCTCCGGCGCAGGTCAAGAGCGCGTCCGTCGAGGTCAAGAGCGCCCCTGGTGCGGAGAAAAAGAGCGTGGATCACGCTCCGGTCAAGACACCCGAGGCCAGACCCGCCGCCAGCTTTCTTGCCCCCGGCACGGTCTTTGAGGGCTCCTTCCGCGCCAAGGGCGACATTGAGATCGCCGGCGAGCTCAAGGGCGACGTGACCTCCGAGGGCAGCGTGCTGCTGCGCTCCAACCTGCAGAGCAATATCACGGCGGGCAGCGTGAAGCTCACCGGCTGCACCCTCATCGGCGATATCACCGCGAACGGTCCCGGCACCGTCAGCGAGGATTCCAAGGTCACGGGCAACATCACGGCGCAGTCTCTGCTGTGCGCCGGCGAGATCAACGGCGATATCCGCATCAGCGGCAACACCCAGATGGACGCTAACGCGCGCGTGAGCGGCAGTGTTGTCACCGGCACGATCTCCGTGGCGGCGGGCGCGGTCCTGAACGGCAGCGTTGAGATGAAGGGCACAATGGAGGCGAAGTCTTGAACGCCGCGGCAAAGGAACTGCCCGTCTCCTACGATCTGAGCAAGCCGCAGGAGGACAAGGAGCCCTACGTCGGCAGTGTCCTGTTTTTCAAGCATGTTATCTTCACCGTGACGCTGCTGCTGATCCTCATTCCCACAACGCTGTCCATCTACCTTTTCGCACAGGTCCGTAGCCTGAACCGGCAGCTCGACACAGCGGGCAGCCAGCTGGCGGCCATGCAGGAACAGCTCTCGTCGACCGCGCCCGAGGGCGGCGAGCCTACGCCGGCCGAGCCCGAGCCTCCGGCGGCCGAGGTCCCCGCCTACACAGAGCTTTACCCCGAGCTGTACGCCGACGATTCGCTGCGCGGCACCGTGGACGTGGACAACGCCGTCTACCTGACCTTTGACGACGGTCCCTCGGCGCGGACGGATGAAATTCTGGAGATCCTTGACAAGTACGGCGTCAAGGCTACCTTCTTCGTGGTCGGCGCAAATGAGGAGGGCGATCTCGAGCGGATGCAGAAGATCGTCGCGGCGGGCCACACGCTTGCTATCCACAGCTATTCGCACGACTACAAGAAAATATACGCCTCGGTCGAAGCGTATCTGGAGGACTTCAACCAGATGTTCTGCCAGATCTACGAGGCCACCGGCGTCAAGCCGCAGATCTTCCGCTTCCCCGGCGGCAGCGTCAACAGCTATAATGTCGGCATCCATCAGCAGCTCATCGCCGAAATGACGCGGCGCGGCTTCGTCTACTTCGACTGGAACGTCGCCAACGGCGACGCCGTGTTCTCCAAAATTCAGCCCTCGTCGACGCTGACGGCCAACGCGCTCAAGGGCGTCGGCACTGCGCGGCGCGCCATCATCCTCATGCACGACAGCAGCGCCAAGACTACCACCGTCGAGGCCTTGCCTGCCATCATCGAGGGCTATCTTGAGGCGGGCTACTCCTTCGCCGCTCTCACCCCATCGACCCGTTCCGTCACGTTCAGCTATCTGGACTGACCGCAAACGGCAAAAAAAGATCGACCCCGCAGGGCCATTTGACCCTGCGGGGTTTTCCGTTCGCATCTTTCGCCGCGGTCCGTGCCAGATCGTGGTGGGCAGGGCGTCAGCCAAGCTTTTCGCACAGGTCCTCAAGCGCGGCGGTCATGGCCTCCTCGAAGGAGGGGTGCGGGCGCATCGCGCGGCAGAGCTGCTCGGCGGTCAGGTGGTTGGCGAGCGCCTGTGCCGCGCCGCCGATCATGTCGCTCGCGTGCTCGCACATGAGCTGCGCGCCGACAAGCTCGTGCGTTTCGGCGTGGGCGACAAGCTTCATGAAGCAGCGGCCCGGGTCGGCGATGACCGTCTTGGCGTTGCCGAACATGACGTGCTTGCCGACCTTGACGGGAATCCCCATCTCTTTGGCTTCCGCCTCCGTGAGGCCGACGACCGCGATCTCGGGGCGACAGTAGATGCAGCTCGGCACGACCGAGAGATCGGTGTGATCCTGCACGCCGCACAGACGCTCGACACAGGCAATGCCCTGCGCGGTGGCGACGTGGGCGAGCTGAATTTTTGAGGACACATCGCCGATGGCGTAGACGTGCGGCAGGCTCGTTTCAAAATTTGCGTTCACCGCGATGCTGCGGCCATTCATTTTGACACCGACGCCGTCGGCGAACAGGCCGTCGCAGTAAGCACGGCGGCCGATGGCGCAGAGCACCGCTTCGCCGGAGACGGTCTCCTCCTTTTCCTTGCAGGTGAAGTGTACGGCAAGGTCCTCGCCCGCCTGCTCCACGCGCTGTACCATTGCGTTCGTGAAGACCTTCACGCCCTGCTTTTTCAGAATGAGCGCGAGGTTCTGCCCCAGCTCCTTATCCATGTTCGGCAGCAGGCGGTCCATGCCCTCGATGACCGTGACGGCACAGCCGAGGTCGGCGTAAAACGTGGCAAATTCGATGCCGATGACGCCGCCGCCGATGATGACGATGGAGCGGTAGAGGTGGTCGCAGCCCTCGAGCAGCTCGTCGGAGGTCATGGCAAGCTCCAGCCCCGGGATCGGCGGGCGGGACGGCACGGAGCCGGTGGCAATGAGAATGTCGTCGCAGGTGTAGTCGTTGGCGCTGCCGTCCGCGTCCGTCACGCGGACACAGCCGGAGCCGGTGATGAGTGCCGTGCCGCGCAGCAGGTCGATCTTCGCGGTCTTGAAAAGCGACTCGATGCCGGCGGAGAGCTTCTGTGAAACGGCGCGCTTGTAAGCAAAAATTTCAGCCATGTCGGCATGGATATCCTCGGTGTGGATGCCGCAGTGCGCGCCGTTCTTCGCGTCGCGGTAGATGGTGGAGGCGTGGAGCAGCGTTTTGGTCGGGATGCAGCCGCGGTTCAGGCAGGTGCCGCCCGCCTCGCGCCGCTCGACCACGGCGACCCTTTTGCCCAGCTTCGCCGCGCGGAGCGCGGCCTCGTAGCCGCCGGGACCGGCACCGATGACGATGAGTTGATAATCAGCCATAGTGTTTCTTTCCTTTTGAGAGCAATGCCGCCGTTTTCGCGGCGGCATTGCGTGTTTTTTTATTGCGCAAACGAATAGCGCAGGATCATGTTGCGCGCCGCGCCGACCTCGTCGAGACGGCGGACGGGCGTATCATGCGGCGCGGTATGGAGCGCGTCGGGGTCAGAATAGGCAAGGTCAAAGAGCCTGCCGTAGATGTCGCAGACCTCGTCCATCGTCTCCTTGCTCTCGGTCTCGCAGGGCTCGACCATGAGCGCCTCGTGGACGATGAGCGGGAAGTACATCGTGGGCGGGTGCAGACCGTAATCGAGCATTCCCTTGGCAAGGTCGAGCGCAGAAACGCCCGTCTCCTTGTGCAGATCGACCAGCGACATGACGAACTCGTGCATACAGATCTCGTCGTAGGCCATGGTGAACTTCTCCGCGAGCTTTACGCGCATATAGTTGGCGTTGAGCACGGCGTTCATCGCCGCCTCGGGAATACCGGCCCTTCCGAGCGTGAGCACATAGGTCAGCGCCTTGATGCAGACGTCGAAGTTGCCGTAGAACAGCTTCACGCGGCCGATGGACTTCTCGGGATAGTCGAAGGCAAGCCTGCCGTCTTTCTCCACCACCAGCGGGCCGGGCATATACTTGCGCAGAAAGTCCTTGCAGCCGACCGCGCCCGCACCGGGGCCACCGCCGCCATGCGGCGTGGCGAAGGTCTTGTGCAGGTTCGAGTGGATGCAGTCGAAGCCCATGTCGCCCGGGCGGACGACGCCCATGACGGCGTTGAGGTTCGCGCCGTCGTAGTAGCACAATCCGCCCGCGTTGTGGACGATCTTCGTGATCTCCAGAATGTTCTTATCGAAGATGCCGACCGTGTTCGGGTTCGTGAGCATCAGTCCCGCCGTGTCGGGGCCGACGGCGGCGCGCAGCGCATCGAGATCGACGCAGCCGTCCGCGCCGGAGGGGATGTTCACCACCTGATAGCCGCACATGGCGGCGGTGGCGGGGTTGGTGCCGTGGGCGGAGTCGGGCACGATGATCTTCGTGCGCGCGGTGTCGCCGCGGTCGGTGTGGTATGCCTTGATGAGCAGCACGCCGGTGAATTCGCCGTGTGCGCCCGCGGCAGGCTGGAACGTGACCGCGTCCATGCCGAAGATCTCGCCCAGCTCGCTGCCCAGAACATGCAGCGCCTCGAGCGCGCCCTGCGCCGTTTCGACCGGCTGGAGCGGGTGGAGCTGCGTGAAGCCAGGCAGCGCCGCCATGTCCTCGTCGATTTTGGGGTTGTACTTCATCGTGCAGGAGCCGAGGGGATAGAAGCCGTCGTTCACGCCGTGGATGCGCTTGCAAAGCGCCGTGTAGTGGCGCGTCAGCTCATTTTCACTCACATGGGGTAGGCGCAGGGGCGCTGTGCGCTCCTCTGGGAGCGTGTATTCCGGCACATCGCACGCAGGCATCAGGCTCAGACCGCGGCCCTCCGTGCCAAGCTCAAAGATCAGCTTCATTTCAGCACCTCCTTCACGATGGAAACGGCTTTGTCAAGCTGCGCCTTGCTCACAAGCTCGGTCACGCACCAGAGGATGCCGCCGTCCACCTCCGCACCGCCGAGGATGTCCGCCGCGTCGAGCGCGTCAAGGATCTTTTTGCGGCAGTTGGGGCACTCAACCTCGGTCACGAACTCGTGGAAGAATTCGCCCTGATACTTGAGCTTGCAGCCGGCCTTGACAAGCTCGGCGGCAAAGTAGTGCGCCTTTGAAGTGCAAAGCCGTGCGCACTGCTTCATGCCCGCTTCGCCCATCGCCGCCATGTAAACGCCCGCGGTGAAGGCGCACAGCGCCTGATTCGAGCAGATGTTGGAGCTGGCTTTTTCGCGGCGGATGTGCTGCTCGCGCGCGGAGAGCGTGAGCACATAGCCGGTCTTGCCGTCCACGTCCTTCGTCTGACCGACGATGCGGCCGGGAAGCCTGCGCGTCATGGCGGCGGTCGTCGCCATAAAGCCGAGGTAGGGGCCGCCGAAGGCGGTGTCGAGCCCGAGGGGCTGACCGTCGCCCACGGCGATGTCCGCGCCCATTTCGCGCGGGGTGGGCAAGAGCGCACAGGCGATGGGGTTCACGCCCATGACGAAATTCGCGCCCGCAGCATGGACAAGCTCGCCGATGGCTCTTGCGTCTTCGATCTGCCCGAAGTAGTTCGGCTGCTGGAGGTAGAAGCACGCGGCGTCCTCGCCGAGCGCGGCCTTGAGCGCGTCGAGGTCGGTCCTGCCGTCCTTTGCGGGAACGACGGTCAGCTCGGTGTTCGAGGCAAAGCAGTAGGTCTGCATGACCTCGATGACCTGCGGGTTCACGCAGGCGGAAACATACGCCTTTGTACGCTTGCGGTCGCGGCACATGGGGATGGTCTCGGCGGCGGCGGTCGCGCCGTCGTAGTGGGAGGCGTTGGCAACGTCCATGCCCGTCAGCTCGCAGATCATAGTCTGGAACTCGAACGTGCCTTGCAGCACGCCCTGACTGATCTCCGCCTGATAGGGCGTGTAGCAGGTGACCAGCTCCTCGCGGGAGGTGATGGACTTCACAACGGCGGGAATGAAGTGGCGGTAGGCGCCCGCGCCGCGCAGAACGGTCTTGTAGACCTTGTTCTTCTCCGCCATGGCGGTGACGGCCTCGCGTACCTCCAGCTCGCTCATGCCCCCGGGGATATTGAGCGTCCCGTTCAGCAGCATCCCCTGCGGGACCGCCTGATACAGGTCCTCAAGGCTTTTGACCCCGATGGCAGCAAGCATTTCCTCCCGTTCCGCCGCGGTGGTCGGAACATAAGAGCCCATCAGCCCTCCTCGGCGCAATGCGCCTCATAAGCCGCCGCGTCGAGCAGCTCCTCGGTGCCGCCGATGCCCTCGACCTTGATGATCCACGCGCCGTAGGGATCGGAGTTGAGCGTTTCGGGCGCGTCGGCCAGCGCCTCGTTGACCGCGCAGATGGTGCCGGAGACGGGAGAGATGATGTCGGAGACCGCCTTGACGGATTCAACATCGCCGAAGCTCTCGCCTGCGGTGACCGCGTCGCCCTCGGTGGGCAGGTTGATAAACACCACATCGCCCAGCGCGTCCTGCGCAAAATCAGAGATGCCGACGACGGCGATCTCGCCGTCCATCCTGACCCACTCGTGGGACTTGGAATACTTCAGCTCAGCAGGGAAATTCATTATGTTGTCCTCCTCAAATTTTTGTTGCAGAAATCATTGTGTTCGTATGTATGTTACTTGTCCAGCTTATAGAACGGCATGGGCACGATCTCCAGCTCGATCATACGCCCGCGCACGTCGGCGTTGAGGTGCCGGCCGATCTCGATATCCTCGACCGGGATGTAGCCCATCGCGACGCCGCAGCCGATAAACGGCGCGAACGTGCCCGAGGACGTCCAGCCGAGCTTCTCGCCCTCCATCGAATAGAGGTCGCAGTGCTCGCGCACGATGCCGCGTCCGACGACCTTCATGCCGATGCGCTTTAACTTCGGCGCACCGAGCGCGACGAGCGCGTCGCGGCCGATGAAGTCCTTGCCGGTCAGCTTGCAGGGAAGGCCCGCCATCTTCGGCGTGATCTCCTCGTTCATCTCATGGCCGTAGAGCGGCATGGAGGCTTCGAGCCGCAGCGTGTCGCGCGCGCCGAGTCCGCAGGGGATCAGGCCGTACTCCTCGCCCGCGGCGAGCAGGGCGTGCCAGAGGTCAACGGTGTCCTCAGCCCTGCAGTAGAGCTCAAAGCCGTATTCGCCGGTGTAGCCCGTCTGGGAGACGAGAGCGTGAATGGTGCGGCTGCCGAGGTTCAGCGGAACGTTGTCGATAAAGGTGTAATACTTCGCGGGAATGTACTGCTCCGCGCAGAGCTTTTTGAGAATGTCGCCGGACTTTGGCCCTTGCAGCGCGACCTGTCCCCAGTCGTCACCCTCGTCACGGTAGTCCACGTCGCCGAACAGATGGCTCTCGACCCACGCGGCGTCCTTGTCGCGGTTGCCCGCGTTGACGACCAGCCAGTAGTCGTCGGCGGCACAGCGGTAAACGATGAAATCGTCAATAATGCCGCCCGCGTCGTTGCAGAACATGGCGTACTTGATGTCGCCGTCCTGCATGGCGGAGATATCCGCGGTGATGAGCTTCTGCACGTTTGCGACCGCGTCGGGGCCCTTGAGCCGCAGCTCGCCCATGTGCGACACGTCAAAGAGTCCCGCCTTCTGCCGCACGGCCATGTGCTCGGCGAGCACGCCGGTGGGGTACTGCACGGGCATCAGAAAGCCGCCGAACTCAACGATCTTTCCGCCCGCGTCCACATGGGTCTGATACAGGGGTGTCTTCCTTTCCATAAGCTGTTTCCTCCTCCATTATCATTCTTGAATGATGTCATAAAAATGATTAAAATATGACATAGAAAAAAGGCACAAAGTCCCCCTTGGAACTTTGTGCCTCCGTTTTATGACCTGAGAGTTTCCCTGACACAGCATATCGCATCCTGCAGGTTGCACCTTCGGCGTGCGGCAAGCCGCACTTTTCGGAGCGTCGTCCGAGTCCGGTCCTTTTGCCTGAGAGCTTCTGCATTCCCCTTCGGCGCCGCGGCGGATATTCCGCGGTCTCTCCCGTGACCCATCATCCGATCACTTTATCCACTTACCTTTTTAAGGTAACACATGCGGTATGCTTTTGTCAAGAAAGATATTTTGTCGTTTTGCCGAAAAATATGCAGGTGCGAGAGAGGGACTGCTTTTCGGACGTTTTGTTACCAAACGCTCACGCGCGTCTCCGGTGCGGTCCACATCCCGTCGCCGGGCTGGATATCATAGGTCGTGTAGAATTCCGGCAGCGTCTGCAGTACGCGGTTGCAGCGCAGCTTATCCGGCGCGTGGACGTCGGTCACGGCCAGATACTCGCGCATCTGCCGCGAGGTCGTGGACGCCCAGGTGTTCGCGACGGCGCGGAAGAGCTTGTCGAGGTCGGGGTGGTCGAGCTTCTTCGCCGCCGCGACGATGCACTTTGCCGCGCCGAGGTCGGCCACGTTTTCGGAAATGGTCAGCACGCCGCTGCACGCGATGCTGGGATAGGCCTCCTGCCCGTCGTACCATTCGGCCACAGCCTGACACTTCTGCCGGAAGGCGGCGTAGTCCTCCGCCGTCCACCAGTCGGCGGCGCTGCCGTTCTCGTCGAACTTCGCGCCGTTGTTGTCGAAGGCGTGGGTGATCTCGTGGGCAATGATGTAGCCGATGCCGCCGAGGTTCTCCTCGCGACCGGCGTTCACGTCGTAAAGCGGCGACTGCAGAATGGCGGCGGGGAAGGTGATGTCGTTGGCGCTGGGATTGTAGCAGGCGTTGACCGTAAAGGGCGTCATGATCCATTCGCTCTTGTCCGGCGCGTCGTTCTGATGGGCGAGGAGATCCTGCTTCATCGCCATCTGAATGGCGATGACGTTGGAGAAGAAGGAGCCGCCCTCGGCGGGGGACTTGATCTCTGCGCGGTCAAGACAGCTTTCCCAGCTGTCGGGATAGCCGACCTTGACGCCCATGGTGTCGAGCTTCTTTACGGCCTTGGCCTTGGTTTCGGCGCTCATCCAGTCCTGCACCAGAATGCGCTCCTTGTAGATGGCGATGAACTCGCCAATCATCTCCTCCACGTCGGCCTTGGCCTTGGCGGAGAAGTATTCGTCCACATAGGCGCGGCTGAGGTAATCCGCCAGAAGCGCCTGCACCTGCTGCGCCGCGATCTGCTCATTGCTCTGGCGGGCATCTACGCCGTAGTAGGCCAGCACGAAGTCGAAGTACGCGTCCATAAATCCCTGATTGAGCGATGTGGCCACGCTTTGCAGCAGCGCCAGACGCGCCGCGGTCTTGAGCAGGGCAAGGTGGGCGTCGTCGTAGAGCGCCGCGGCTGCCTTCAGCGCGCCGACGTCGCTGACCATGATCCGCTCCGCGTTTTCAATGCCGCTGGCGGCAAGAACGGCGTTAAGGTCCACGTTCGGCAGCAGCGTCTTGAGCTCGCCGAGCGTGAAGAGGTTGTAGGTCTTGTCCACGTTGCTGTAGTCCTGCGGGTCGAGCGAGGCCGCGGAGATCGCCGCCTCGGCGTCATAGAACGCAGCGACGCGCTGCGCCGCCTCGTCCGCGCCAAGGCCGGAGAGCGTCAGCAGCGATGTGAGATATGTGGTGTAGGCGCTCCTCTGCGCGTCGGCGCCGTTGACGTAGAAGTCCTTGTCCATGCCCGCGCCGATGAGCGAGAACGCGGCGATCCTGCGGCTCGAATCCGCGAGGTCGGTCGTCAGGCCGAAGCCGAGGAGCATGGACAGCCCCAGATCCTTCTGCATCTGCGCATCGACGCTCACCAGCTCGTCGAGCGTTTTGGCGCTCTCGATGGCATCAAGGTACTTCTGAATGGGCGCGACGCCGGCCCTCTCGCGGCCCTCGGCGTCCATCACGCAGTCGTAGAGCGCCTTGATCTTTGCCTCGGCGGTGCCGGGAGTCTGCTCATGCGCGTCGATCTCGCGGATGAGCGCCGCGATCTGCTCGTTGACCGTCAGACTCAGACCGTAGAACGGGCCGTTGATGGATAGGCCCGTGGGAATGTCGGAGCCGTCCAGCCAGCTTTTGTTGACGGCGGCGTAGTAGTCGTCCTTGAGGTTCGTGCCCTTGGCGGCGTAGGCGCGGCGGAGCAGCGTCGAGAGTGCTTCGGCGCTCATAGCCTCGTTCGCGTCGCCGTCCGCAAGGCCGGCAGCGAGAACGGAGGAAAGCTCCTCCGCCGCCCATGCAGGAACATTCGTCAGGCTGCTTGCGGGCAGCGTCATGCGGGCGTTGTCCCCCACAGGGGCGGCAAAGCCGCCGAAGGCGCGCGTGAGCATCATCAGCGCCTGTGCGCGTGCCAGCGTGCCGTCGAGCGCAAGGCTGCCGTCGGGATAGCCCTTGAGAATGTCGGACCGCTGCACGCCGGGGTTATAGTCCTGCGCGGCGGAGAGCAGCGCCTGCGCGGCCTCGCCGCGCGTGAGCGCCGCCGCCTGCACGGGCAGAGTGCCGAACGCCAGCACCAGTGCGAGCAGCAGCGGCACAAATCGTTTTTGAAATCTCATCGTGTCATCTCTCCTTTGGATGCTTGGATCGTTTAAATGCTCCGCGGCATTCTTCCCTTCGCCGCAGAGAATGACATTGTAGAGCCCTTTCTCATTTTTGTCAAGTGTTCAAAAATAATCCTGAAGCAAATCAACGCTGTGCGCGCTCTTGCAAAGAGCGGCGGCTTCTGCTACACTGTAAGTAGCCTATTGGGATGCGGCAATGCCCGCGAAGGAGAGAAAATGGAACAGACCAATAAAGGGTTGAGCGGCAATCAGCTCAAGCTCTTCGCCATGCTTGCCATGACGGTCGACCACTTCACCAGCGTGATCTGGCCGGATTATCCGCGGGACTGGTGGATCCTGCTGCTGCACATCATCGGCCGCATGGCCGCGCCGATCTTCTGGTTCATGGTGGCGGAGGGCTACCACTACACCCGCAATCTGAAAAAGTACGCCGGACGGCTGCTGCTCTTTGCCGTCATCGGGCACTTCGCCTACAATTTTGCCTTCGGCATTCCCTTTGTCCCGCTCAAAACCGGCGTATTCAACCAGACCAGCGTGATGTGGCCGCTGTTTCTCGGCGTCGTCGGCCTCTACACGGTGGAGCGGCCCGAGCTCAAGCAATGGCAAAAGACGCTTGCCGTGGTCGCCCTTACGCTTCTCGCCTTCCCGGGCGACTGGAGCAGCATCGCGGTTCTTGCCATTCTGGAGATCGGGCAGAACCGCGGCGACTTCCGCCGCCAGATGACGCGCATGATGCTCTGGGTCGCGATGTACGCGCTGATCTACGCGCTCTTCATCGACCCCGTCTACGGTATACTTCAGCTCTTCGCCGGGCTGACCATTCCGCTGCTCAAACGCTACAACGGCACGCGCGGCGCGGGCCGGGGCATGAAGTATCTTTTCTATCTCTACTATCCCGCGCACCTCTTCCTCTGCGGCCTTGTCCGCATCCTGCTCTACGGCAACGTCGGCGTGATGGTCGGCGGACAGTAAGGCGCGATACCGGCAAAAGGGGAGCGTCCATACGTTTCGTATGGGCGCTCCCCTTTTTACTTTTCAGAACGCGACGTGCATGAACAGCGCCACGCAGCAGAGGATCACAGCCAGCGGGACATAGACGTAGCGTCCCACGCTGTACCAGAGGTTTCCGCGCAGCTTGCCGCTGCCGGTGTTGACGGCGTCGAGCAGCTCGTCCTTCTTCATCACATAGAACCAGGAGATCGCACCGAGCGTCGCGCCGATGGGAATGATGTAAATGGAGACGAGGTCCATCCACGGGCCCCACTTGTCGATGGTCTCCATGCCGATGCCGAAGCCAAGGCACACCACGCACAGGATTACCAGAACCGCCGTGCGGCTGAGCCTGGGGAACTTGTGCATCAGGGATTCCGCGACGGCCTCGAACATATTCTGCAGCGAGCTGACGCCCGCGAAGATCATCGCAACGTAGAGAATGATGGCAAACAGGCGGCCGAGCGGGATATCCTGCAGGATGGTCGGCAGCGTGACGAACAGCAGGCTCGGGCCCGCGCCGACGTCCAGTCCGTAGGAGAAGCAGGCGGGGATAATGACCAGCGCCGCGACCACGGCGGCAATGGTGTCAAAGAGCGCCGTATGCTGCGCGACGTCCACCACGTCCTCGTCCTTTGACAAATATGCGCCGTAGACGATCATACCGCTTCCGGTGACGGACAGCGAGAAGAACGCCTGCCCCATCGCCCAGATCCAGATCATCGGGTCGGTCAGAGCCTCCCAGCGCGGGGTGAACATGAAAAGGTAACCCTCCACCGCGTTCGGCAGCAGCGCCACGCGCACCGCCAGAACGAGGAAGATGAGGAAAAAGAGCGGCATCATGACCTTGTTGGTCTTTTCGATGCTGTGTGCGCCGAGGAAGAGCGTCAGCAGCGTGCCGACGACCACGACGATGTGATAGGGAATGACCGAGTAGGGCGTGCCGGAGAAGGCTCCGAACCACGCGGCGGCGTCCGCCGTCATGAGCGTACCGAGGAGGGAGTCCGCCAGCGCCTTGAGAATGTAGGTCACGATGACAGCGTAGCCGATGGCGATGCACATGGAGCCCGCCAGCGGCAGCCAGCCGAGCAGTCCGCCGGCCTTGCCCGCGCTCCTGCCGCGCGTGGCCCAGGCATTTTCATAGGCGCCCAGTGTGCCGGTCGCCGCGCGGCGGCCCATCGCAAACTCCGCCGGCAGGCCGACGTAGCTGAAAATGAACACGAACAGCAGGTAGATCAGCAGGAAGGCCCCGCCGCCGTTGCTGCCCAGCTTGTTGGGAAAGCCCCATACGTTTGCCATACCGACCGCCGAGCCGACCGAGGCCAGAATAAAGCCCCAGCGGCTGGCAAAGCTCTTTGTGTTTTTCGTGTGCTTCATGGTGTTCTCCCCTTGGGCCGTCCGCATCCCGGCAAGGCGGCCCGCTTCCTTCCGTAATCATAGCAAAGCCCCGACCCGCAGCGGTCAGGACTTTGTTATTCTAAAGCTTTGATGCGTAAAAGTCAAGCGTTTTCTGGAAAACGCATCCGGATCGCGGCGACGGGAGCCGATTTACCGTCGGGCTGCGGTAAGCGAAAACGAAATTTGCCGCGGCGTGCGCCAAAAAAAGGCTTGCGCGCCGCGGCTTTTTTGCACATAATAGGGACAAGAAATTTTTCCCGACGGAGGTTGCTTTATGTCTAAGCCGATTCGCAAGCGCAGCGAGGTCGCTGCCGAGTTTACCTGGGATCTCACCGACATCTTCCCCTCGGACGAGGCGTGGAGGGCCGAGTACGAGGCGCTCAAGCCCTATGCCGAAGCAGTCGCTGCCTATCGGGGCCGCCTCGGTGAGAGCGCGGAGACGCTGCTGGCCTATTTCCGGCTCGACGATGAGCTGAACGTCCGCGTCGGCCGGCTCTACGGCTACGCCAACTGCAAGGCGGACGAGGATACCTCGAACGGCTTTTATCAGGACCTGCGCGGCAAGGCGCTGAGCCTTTCCGTCACGCTCTCCGGCGCGGGCGCGTTCGCCGCGAGCGAGCTGCTTGCACTCAGCGATGAAACGCTCACGCGCTTCTACGCCGAGCAGCCGGAGCTGGCGACCTATCGCCGTCCCATCGAGCGGGTCCGCCGCCGCAGGGCGCACATCCTCTCCCCGGAGTGCGAGGCGCTGCTGGCGAATGCCGGCGAGATGGCCGACGGCCCCGACGCCATCTTCGGCGTGTTCCACAACGCCGACCTCCGCTTTCCCGCCGTGACCGACGGCGCGGGTGCGGAGCAGCCGCTGACCGATGCGACCTTTGTTCCCCTGCTCCAGAGCGGCGACTGCACGCTGCGCCGCAATGCGTTTGAGACCTACTACGCCACGCTCGGCGGCTATCGCAATACGCTCGCCGCGACGTTTGACGCGCAGTTCAAGCAGCTCCGCTTTTTTGCAAACGCGCGCAGGTACCCCTCCACGCTCGACGCCGCGCTCGACGCGACCGAGGTGCCGGTGAGCGTTTACGACAGTCTCATCGAGAGCGTCCACGCGAACCTCGACAAGATGTACCGCTATGTCGCCCTGCGCCGCCGTCTGCTCGGCGTGGACGAGCTGCATATGTACGACGTCTATACGCCCATCGTCCCCGACGTGGCGGAGGAGATTCCCTTTGAGCAGGCGAAGGCCACCGTGCTCGACGCGCTCGCCGTGCTCGGCGAGGATTATACCGCCATGCTGCGCGAGGGCTTTGACCATCGCTGGCTCGACGTGTACCCCAACGTCGGCAAGCGCGGCGGCGCGTACTCCTCCGGCATCGCGCGCCCGCACCCCTATGTTTTGCTCAATCAGACCGACGACCTCGACAGCCAGTTCACCATCGCGCACGAGATGGGCCACGCCATGCACAGCTATCTGAGCTGCAAGCATCAGCCCGTCTGCACGAGCGACTACGTCATCTTCGTCGCCGAGGTCGCCTCGACCTGCAACGAGGTGCTGCTCATGCGGCATCTGCTGCGCAAGAGCACCGACAGGCGCGAGCGGGCCTACCTCATCAATCATTTCCTTGACCAGTTCAAGGGCACGGTCTACCGCCAGACGATGTTTGCTGAGTTCGAGCGCGAGCTGGGACGCATGGCAGAGCGCGGCGAGACGCTGACCGCTGACGCGCTGGACGAAAAATACCTCGCGCTCAACCGCCTCTACTTCGGTCCCAACATGGTGAGCGACGCGCAGATCGCGCTCGAGTGGGCGCGCATCCCGCACTTCTATTACAATTACTATGTGTTCCAGTACGCCACCGGCTTCTCCGCCGCGGTCGCTCTGGCTGATCGCATCCTGCGCGAGGGCGAGCCTGCCGTTGCGGACTACAAGCGCTTCCTTTCCGGCGGCAGCAGCACCGACCCTATCTCGCTTCTGAAGCTCGCGGGCGTGGATATGAGCACCCCCGCGCCGGTCGACGCCGCGCTCGCCATGTTCGGCGAGCTGGTCGATGAGCTCGACGCCCTCACCCGCTGAACGATACTTTCGGCGCCAAATATTATAAAATAAAACTCTTGTTCTAATTCGAGCGTTGTGGTATACTGTCCGACAGAGGGGAGGGCTGCGCCATGCCGCAAAACAAGCGGACCTATATCGCCATTGATCTCAAGTCGTATTACGCGTCCGTAGAGTGCATGGAGCGCGGCCTGGACCCGATGCAGACGAACCTTGTGGTGGCAGACCCGAGCCGCACGGAAAAGACCATCTGCCTCGCGGTGTCGCCGGCGCTGAAGGCCTACGGCATCCCGGGCCGTGCGCGGCTCTTCGAGGTAGTCGAGCGCGTGCGGCAGGTCAACGCCGAACGGCAGCGCCGCGCGCCGGGCGGGCGGCTGACCGGAAAGAGCGCGGACGACCTCGCGCTGAAGGCCGACGCGTCCCTCGCGGTCGACTATCTGGTGGCGCCGCCGCGCATGGCGAAATACATCGATGTCAGTATGCAGATCTACGGCATCTACCTAAAGTATATTTCGCCCGAGGATATCCACACCTACTCCATCGACGAGGTGCTGATGGACGTCACCGGCTATCTGGAGACCTACCGCACGACCGCCCGTGAGCTGGCGAAGGCCATGATCCTCGACGTGCTGCACACGACGGGCATCACGGCGACGGCGGGTATCGGCAGCAATCTCTATCTCTGCAAGGTTGCCATGGACATGATGGCCAAGCGCGTTCCGCCGGACGAGAACGGCATGCGCATCGCGCAGCTTGACGAGCGGAGCTACCGCGCGCTGCTTTGGGAGCACCGTCCGCTGATGGACTTCTGGCGCGTGGGCCGCGGCTATGCGAAAAAGCTGGAGGAGCACGGGCTGTATACGATGGGCGACGTCGCGCGCTGCTCCATCGGGAAGCCGAACGAGTATTATAACGAGGGACTCCTCTATAAGCTATTCGGCATCAATGCCGAGCTGCTCATCGACCACGCCTGGGGCTGGGAGCCGTGCCGCATGGCGGACATCAAGGCCTACCGGCCGGAAACGAACAGCATCAGCTCCGGTCAGGTGCTGCAATGCCCCTATCCCTATGACAAGGCGCGGCTCGTCGTGCGGGAGATGGCCGAGACGGTCGCGCTGGAGCTGTTGGAAAAGCGGATCGTGACCGACCAGCTCACGCTGACGGTCGGATACGACATTGAAAACACGGCAAGCGGCAGCTACCGCGGCGAGACGGTGCTCGACCCTTACGGCCGAAAAATTCCAAAGCACGCGCACGGCACAGCGACGCTGGGGCAGAAAACATCCTCGGTGCGCCGCATCGTGGATGCCGTGCTCGGCATCTATGACGAAAAGGCCGACCCGAAGCTGACGGTCCGCCGTCTGACCGTCACCGCCAACCGGCTCATGCGCGAGGAGGATATCCTGCGCGAGCCGGAGCAGCCGGTACAGTTCAGCCTCTTTGACGATCCCGCGGCGCAGGAGCGGCAGCTTCGGCAGGAGGAAGCTAAGCAGGAGCGGGAACGCCGGATCCAGGAGGCCATGCTGGGCATCAATT
>OGES01001320.1_pt1 | contig 20309 bp, 22 predicted proteins | sample 1570711 | NCBI WGS metagenome assembly OGES01 (sample SAMEA2582133, study PRJEB24529) | metagenome | biome: Human gut stool | place: China | collected 2011 | reverse complement strand
AGTGAGATTATCTGGGTTAAATTACTGCTTTATTTGGAGTAGATTAGGGTAATGACACGAATAGTTTAAATTTCGTCCTTTTTCCTTCTCGCTTTTCCTTTCTTTTCCTTTTCTTCTCTTTTTTTTCGTCCTTTTTCCTCCGCATCCTTTATCATCTTTTCATTCCTTATTCTCACTTTGGGATGCAAATCCATGTATTCTTCAATAGTATCCGTTTCTACATAAGGAGAAGGCATAAAATCAGCAATTGAACATTTGAAAATTTTAGCAAGTTCATTCAGTTGATTCAAATTATATTTCACAGTATATTTTGGACTTTCTGCGTAAAATACGTAAGTAGGACTTAATCTCAATTCCATGCAAAGTTTTCTTTGACTCATTTTCGCAGCTATTCTATATTCTTTAACTTTATTGATGACATAAAGTTCTATTTCTGTATTCTTAATCTTTCCTTTATTTTCCTGTTTTGTTGCCATTTCGAAAAAATTTAATTGATAAAGGAAAGATTTTTGTTAAGAACATTTGCTAATATATAATTTAGCACTATATTTGTGCATAGAACCTCTCAGAGGGTTATTCAGAATGCTAATGCATGAAGGCAGAAATGCAAGAAGGGAAGTTACACCTTTAATAAAAGGTTGCTGTATTGTTAGTATATTGAATAAGTGTGGAGTAAAATGCATATTTTTTAACCATTTAACAAAACAATTATGAAGCAGAAAGTATTACCCTTATTAAAAAATGAGCCTCATCAAATCAATACGGACGTATTAGACTTGTTGCCAAATAGAGCATCCAAATAGATTTGTATTCATGTTATCATAGTTATACGTAGAATTGAGTTTCAAGTTCCCAATTTTATGTAGGGGATTTTATATCACTTCAATTTCTCCTTACATATACATTATTACACTTACAATCAATAACTTAATACAAAATAAACTAGAAACTATGTTACAAAATAAAGATCTCAACAAATTCAATATAAAAACAGGAGTGCATTCTGGCTTCAGACACTAAGAATACACTCCATCACGTTAATTAATTCACATTCCTAATTAATCAACAATCAAAATTATGAAAAAAAATCCACAAACAAAAACGAGGCAAAAAAGAGTACTCGTACCAGTGAAAACGAAATCACCCCGAAAACGAAAGAGATGGGGACTTATCGTATTACCATTTTTGTGTTGTTTACCCTTGTTGTCGAACGCTAATCCCACAAGGCATCACACGGGAATGAACGAACTTTTCATGCCAGAAAATCCAACAAATGACACGCAAAAAGAAACCATAGTCATCCGAGGAATCGTGAAAGACAAAGAAGGTACTCCTTTACCGGGGGTTACGATCTTGATTAAAGGTTCAACCGTCGGTGTATCCACAGACGTGAAAGGTGAATACGTGATGAACGTGGAAAAACGAGATTCTCTAGTTCTCTCATTCTCGTTCGTGGGGATGAAGACGAAAGAGGTAAAATGGAACGGCCAACAAACATTGAACGTAGTATTGGAAGAAGAGGTAAGCAAAGTAGAAGAAGTTGTCGTTATCGGTTACGGAACAACAACCAAAAAAGATTTGACCGGATCGGTGGCAAGTTTTGACTCCCGAATTATTGAAGAATCGACAGCAACAAGCGTGGCCCACATGATGCAAGGCCAAATTCCCGGCTTGAGTATTTTAGCAGGAGACGGAGCTCCCGGTAGTCCTGCCCGGTTAGAAATTCGGGGAGTCCCATCATTAAGCGGGGCCACCTCTCCTTTAATCGTGGTGGATAACGTCCCGATGACAAGTGATTTTGACATCAACGAATTAAACCCGGATGATATTCAGAGCATTGACATACTGAAAGGAGCCTCTTCCGCCGCCATTTATGGTTCAAGAGCCGCAGCCGGGGTCATCATGATTATGACGAAAGGCGGTAGACGAGACCAAAAACCGGTAATCAATTACAGCTATGATTATAGCATAACGAGCCTCGTTTCCGATGTAAACACGTTAACCACGGACGAGTTCAAAATGCTGGTCATGGAAGCCGTTCGCAATGGAGCAAAAGCAGAAGGGTATGACGATATTACCAAATACTCCAAATACGCGACGTTTGCCGCATCGGATTTCTTCGGAGAAGCCAATACCCCATGGATGAAATACATCATGCGAGACGGTTCCAAACAACAACATAAAGTCTCCATCCGGGGAGGCGGCAGTTCCTTCGGGTATAATGCCTCTTTGGGCTACACGGACGAGCTGGGACAAGTGAAAGGAACGAATTATGAAAGATACACATACGACATCGGTTTCAACGCCGATATCAATAAATGGATCCGAGCTACCGTGAAAGTTTCCGGGACTCTATCCGACAGGTTAAGCAATAATGCAGGCCTATCCACCGCAGCGAAAGCCCGTCCCGATATAAAGGCTTACAATGACGACGGTTCCTTGTATCTACATTCATATCTCTATTCGGGACGTACCTATTATGTCGTGAATCCGATTATCGAAATGGAAGAAAATACCACGGAGAGCGAGGACCACAATGTACGCCTCACGGGAAATCTGGAATTTCGAATTTTACCCGAACTGAACCTGATCACCCAATACACGTACCAAACCCGGAAGGGGGAACGTTACGCTTACCAGTCCAGCCGCACACAGGCAGGTAGCGGCTACTGGGGAGACCAAAAAGGTTTCGGAAGAAAAACACATAGCAAAACCGATAGTAAAGAACTCGAAATACGCTTGTCTTACATGAAGGATTTTGGTGAGAATCACAAATTAACCGCCATGCTGGCAAGTAATTATAATGACGAAGAACAGGAGTATTACACGCTATCCATGACTGATTTCCCGGATGACTACGTGCAGAATGCAATATGGCAAGGAGCTAACCCCTATAAATACGGGGCGGTAAACGGTAGTGCCAGCGGATCCGTGCTACTATCTTTCGTGGGAAGAATCGAGTATAAATTCATGGACCGTTACCTCGTGACCGGGACAATACGTTCAGATGGTTCATCCAAGTTCTCCCCGAAATACAGATGGGGTACTTTTCCGTCATTCGCCGCAGCGTGGATCATTTCCGAGGAGAATTTCTTGAAAGATTCTCAATGGCTATCTTTTTTGAAAATCCGTGCCGGATGGGGAAAAACGGGTAATGGTTGGGTCGGAGAATACGGATGGAGAACCTTGTATTCCTCTACCGATTATCAGAATATGCCGGCAACGATACCAAGCCAGATCGGGAATAACGAATTGAAATGGGAGTCGACTAAACAATATGATTTAGGGTTAGACTTCGGCTTTTTGAAGAATCAGAGAATAAGAGGTTCCTTAGGTTTCTACAAGAAGACCACGAAAGGCCTGTTATACCCTTTCACCATGGCATTGAGTACCGGAATGGGATCTACCAGCGTGAACTTCGCCAACATCGAGAACAAGGGGGTAGAATTTGACATCTCAGCCACAATTATTCAGAACAAGGATTGGAACTGGTCTTTTGGTTTCAATATCGGGAAAAATAAGAACAAAATTACCGGGCTTGACGCAGAATACATCTCTGCTCCCGGACAAACCTACCTAAGCAACACGGTCATCAGGGAAGGAGAATCACTAGGATTGATCTATGGGTTTGAAACCGACGGGGTGTTCCGTTCCCAAGCAGAAATTGACTACTACGAATCACTAAACCCGGACTATCAATATCAAGAGCAGTATTCTTACCGAAAAACCATTCCCGGAGACTTAAAATTTGTCGATCAAGACGGCGATGGCCGAGTAAATAAAGTGTATGGAAATCATGAGGATAAAATCGTGTTAGGATGTTCCCGCCCGGATTTCGAAGGTGGATTCAACACCCGTTTAAGCTGGAAAGGTCTCACCCTTAGCGTGCAGGGAACATTCAGTTACGGGGCACAAAAGGCATGGACGGCAGAGGCCAATCAATTCTGTTTTGCCTCCACGGGTACGGCGAACGTGCTGGACGTCGCTCTGAAACGCTGGACCCCGGAAAATCCGGATAGCAATTACCCGTGCGTACGGTTGGATTTCTACAACAATGATTTCACAGACTTCTCCGTCTATAATGCCTCGTACCTTAAGATACAAAATGTCAACCTAGAATACAGGTTTCCCAAATACATCGTGGACAAGACAAAGATATTCGGAAACATCAGCGTCTTCGCCTCCGCGAATAACGTGTGTACCTTCACCTCCTATCCCGGCCCTTCTCCCGAATCATGGAGCAGTGATGCTATCCAAGGGGCTTCCGTAGACACGGAGGCTTATCCCAAAACCAGAACATTCAATTTCGGAGTGAAAGTAACCATTAAATGATTTAATTATGAACAAGATTTTCTTATGTAGTTTATTGTTTCTCTTTGCAATAACAGGATGTGACAACATGTTCGACGATGAACTTCCCCCACATGATTTAGTTGGAGAAAATGCCATCACGAACGAGACATCCGCAGAAACAGCGTTAAATGGCATCTTCTCGAAGTTACAGGGTTACGGGACGATGAGCGCATATTACATCTGCGACAACGAATACCGCACGGGATTACTAAGCGGAACTTACCGAGGTACATTCGAAACAGATGGTTTGTTAGGTTTCAAATTGACCGAAGAGTATTCGTACGTTGCAGATCCTTGGGAATTAGCTTATAAAATGGTAAACGCTGCAAATAATTTCATCTATTACGTGGACAAATTATCCGAGAACCTGTTTGGCGAGAACCGGAAAACAGAAATGTTGGCAGAAGCCAAGTTCGCCCGTGCATTCGGCCATGCATTCCTACTAAGGAGATACGGGTATTTCTGGGATATAAACAGCCCTCTCGGTCCGATTATTCGTCTGGAACCTTCATCCATCTCGAATAATAGTATGGGACGTAGTTCTGTGAAAGAGAGCTATGAAAAAATATTCGAGGACCTAGATTATGCGATACAGTACGGTCCCCGGTTTTATTCTAAATACCGTTCCTGCGCGACAACAGCAAAAGCTTTTAAAGCGGATATTTTAATGAATCGAGGAGAAGAAGGAGACTACGCAGAAGCGATTCGATTGGCAAATGAAGTGATTGCCAGTGATGAATTTGGATTGGAAGATAAATACGAAGATATTTTTACCAATGGGTATTCTTCAAAAGAATTGATGTTTACAAGGCATATCAAGACCCCACCCAGTATGGATGATAACGTGGGCAGCCTGTTCAAAATGTTCGGTGGTGCAACCTATAAACCGACAGAGATATATTTCGAGATTCTGTCCCAAGACGATAAACGTTATGAAGCAACTTTCGATTCTGTGATGCTCGGCAACGGAACGGCTGCACGAAAAACACAGGTGTGGAAGAAGCATTACGTCACATCCGGCGATTGTCCGATGTATTATATGCGTGTGGCCCAGATGTACCTGATCAAAGCAGAGGCGATGGCTCGTACGAATGCTTCCATAAAGGATTGCTTGGACGTGCTGAATGTCCTACGCCTTCGTTCCGGTAACACGACTTTTGATGCGGCCGATTACAGTTCCCTGTCAGACGTACTGGAAGAAATATTCCGAGAGAATGTACGGGAGATCGGAATGGAAAACGGGGCTATATTCTATCTTGCCGTGAGATATACCGAGGGCGGTCATCGGAAGTTGAAAGACATGAACCCAAACTTTGAACATGACGATCAATTATGTTTTCCTATCCCGAAAGCCGAATTGGAACATAATTTCGTAGTAGAACAAAAACCTTTATAATACCAGACAGCATGATGAAAATGAATATATTGAAAAACGGATTTCAGGCATTAATTATTATGTCTCTGATGGTTGCCTGCTCACTCGGTGACGTGTTGGAACCCTCCGATGGAGTAAGTATGGCGTTAATGGAAACGGTCGATACGGTGGTAGCCCTACCGGGAGACACGATAAGTTTCAAATTTATTGCGTCAACCAATGGGGCTGCCTTACGTCGCATTGAAATCGTGGAAAAGAGCCATGATTTCAATGAATTGAAGGATTCTATCCGGTTCGCTTTAGTGGATGAAACACTGGAACTGACGGTAGACGAAGAGGGGTATTTATCCCGTCCCGTTTCCTCCGTGATGATGATTTATCCTGTTATCGTACCCAATGACAAAGCAATCGTGGGCGAAGTACTTAGCATGACCTTCAAAGCGTATAACGACAAAGGAAAATCCGGAAGTATAAAATCCTCGTTCAAGATCGTGAACTATGTTCGGAACACGAGTTGGTTATGGTTGTATAAACTTGCTGGCAAAATCCAGGGAAGCATGTTTTTTAATCCCGCAAAATACAAGGCCTATTCAAATAGCAGTTTCGGGACTCACAAGGACGAAATAGACGTGGCCGCTTACACGGCAAGCGATGGGAAACACTATTTTCTGAATCCAGCCCACAAGGAAACACAGGCCTTGTACGTGGCAGATGGGATGAATTATGATGCATCAACCATGAGAGCAACAAAATTTATTCCATTGGATAATGTCAATTTTGACCTTGTCGGGGATACGGAACTGGAACAAATGGACTTCTCGAAAGCCGTGGATAAAGTCGAAGTGACAACCGGAAGTGTCATCGGTTTCGAGAACCAAGACGGACGACGGGGAATTATGAACGTGAAAATATCATCTTCCATTTACCCGACGCTCCAGTGTAAATTTCAAGCGGTAGCTAAAAAACAAGAATGATTTTAACTCCCAAATATCATGAAGAACATATTTATAATCATTATTTTAACGTTCTGTTCTCTCGCCAGTTCACTCGCACAAGGCAAGTACGAAGTATTCAGAAAGGAGATGTCCCTTATCGAGAAACAAGAGAATGAATATCGAAAAGTAATTTGGGGTGAAAACGATTTTTCCCAAGACTACAAAGACAGCGTTTATAAAAAACATCAAGTACTGGTGAAAGAAAAAGTCGAGTTTGCCAAGAACACCATTCGAGAGAATAGAGATGACGAACGATTCCTGAAAGTGTTGGATATTTATGTACGCAATTTCTTATCCCTGGATGAATTTGAAGCGGAGTTGAAAATGTTTTCATTTCAGGTACAAAAAACAGAAGCTTGTCAACGTTATTTCGAGTTTATCAAGTATGCAAGGATCAATACTCCCGGCAAACAATGTATTGATTTCGAGATGAAAGGACATGATGGGAAAACAATAAAGTTCTCGGATGTATATAAAAAGCATAAACTTGTTCTCATCGATTTTTGGGCCTCCTGGTGTGGCGCTTGTCGGGCAACAATGCCCTCCATTAAAAAGATGTATGAAGTCTATCATGAAAAAGGCGTCGAAGTAGTCAGCGTGTCGCTAGACGACAATAAAGAGGCGTGGGAAAAAGCTTATAAAGAAGAAAACATTCCTTGGATAGACGGTAGTAATCTGTTAGGATGGAAAGATCCTGTCACTCTATGGTACGCCATTCGGGGAATACCACACAAGGTGTTAGTGGATCAGCATGGGATCATCATCGATAGTGGATTTTATCAATTAGGCAGCTTGGAACAGAAAATAGACGAATATCTTAATACCCACAAAAACTAAATGAAAAGAAGGTGTGTCAAAAGTCCTATTTTGACACATCCTCTCTTATTTACCAGATTAACACGTCGGCTTTCTCTTTATCGGAAGTTTCGGGAAAAGTTTCCGGAAACGTACTAAATAAGTCGTAACATTACTTCCCGCAACGATAATGGTCACGGCAAAAACAATCATCATAATACCACATCCCACTCTCACGGTTAAAGGTTCCCCGAAAACCGTCACCCCGAAAAATACCGCTGTCAAAGGCTCCAGAGCCCCTAAGATAGCGGTTGGGGTCGAACCGATATACTGGATGGCCTGAGTGGTACAAAGAAACGATATAGCAGTCGGGAACACGGCCAAAGCAACTAGATTACCCCACAGATACCACGTGTCTACCACACGCAGACTGGCTCCGAAATCTACACGAACCAAAAATAGAGACAACCCAAAAACTAAAACATAGAATGTCAACTTTAATGTCGCAATCTCTCGCAACAAGGGTCTATTCACAGCGACGATGTAAATGGCATATGACAAGGCCGAGGCGATAACGAGAATCACTCCCGTCAGACTCAGCACCGAACCATCCTCACCTTTATAAAGTAAAGCAATTCCTCCCAAAGCCAGCATGATACACAAAATTGTTTGTAAAGTCAACTTTTCTTTAAAGAGAAAAGCCATGATCAAAGCTACCATGATCGGGTAAACGAACAACAGAGTCGAGGCGATACCAGCCGCCATGTAATTATAACTCTGGAACAAGGTAAGTGACGAGAGTGCCACCAATAACCCCATGATAACTAGCGGAAGTATTTCTTTTCGCTTCAATTTGAAATCTCGTCCCCGTAACTTAATCATCGCACCCAATACCGGGATTGCAAACAAATATCTAAAAAAAAGAACTGAATCCGGATTCATCCCCGCCTCGTACAAGGGAAGGGCAAACAAGGGATTCATCCCGTAAGTTGCTGCCGCAATGACCCCTAACACGTATCCTTTAGCTTTTACATTCATAACTGCAAATAATTACATTAAATTGGAGACAAAGATAGAGTTTTGTTCAGCATCATGAACCTCCATTTCAACCAAATAATTTTCTTTCTAAATGCAACATTGTAAGGCTTTAAGACAAACATTACTACTTTTAACAAAAAAAGCATATATATTGAAGTAATACTTTGATATATTGCAAGATAGCCTTATCATTACAACTTTCACATAAACATTACATAAAAACCTCATACACTTTTCACAATTTCCTCAATTCCTGTCATAGAACTTTCTCAAAGAACTTTTCATTTAAAAATAACAAAAAATCAAGACATATAAAAATTATATGCAAGTTTTTTTCAATTACTTTCAAAAAGGAGCCTTATCATCAGTAAGAATTTGACTGACCAACGCATCATTCAAAGAAAACGTATACTCTTCAAATTCTTTACCTCGAAACAAACATATACTTCTCAACACGTATAATGCATACTTGTTTCGATGTTGTAAAGACTGCCAAAGATTCTTAATCGCAGTATTCAAATTTTGTTGTATAGTTAATCCGTACAGACAAGCATTACCCCAAATATATTGAGCCCATTCATCATTTACATGGATCGTGCAATCATGTATAATTGTAAATATCTCATCTTCAGTTTTACCCATTTTTTGCTTTAAAAGATTTGCGATAGAAATTCCGTGCTGCATTGCAATACAATACCACCTTATTGCCTTTGAAAAATCAGAACAAAGCTCATACATAATACCCAAATTTACATAGGCAAGCAAGTTACCCATCTCTGCTGCCATGTGATACCATTTTATAGACTCTGCAAAATTTAAAGTGACACCTTTACCATATCTATAAATATCCCCCAAATAAATGAATAACATACTACTATCTTGGTTTAGGATATCGAGAAACCACATAACATATTCATATCCATAAATATCCGAGAATCCTAAATATGACGCTAATAATTCATCATATTCATGTAGTGCACCAAAATCTGTTTTTCTATAACATTTCAAAGCCTCGGGATAATTCAATTCATCTTTATACAAATTTCCCAAATTATTCCATTTCAAGTCATCATCATCAACATACTTGTACCATTTTATTGCTTCATTAATATCTTTAGAAACCCCACCTTATCCATATCGATATATATCTGCGATAATCGCACATTCTATGGGGCAGTTTTCATACTTGTCCCCTACAACACGCTTATATAATTGTAGTGCCTCAAATACATTTTTATCAAAAAACACACCTTCATGTAGCATCCTTGCAAATAACCGTAAAACCTCACTGTTGCCGTCTTTAGCCGCTAACTGATAATACTCGATAGTTTCTTTCGGAAGTAACGAACCATCAGAATTCGTGCATAACCAAGTTCCCTCTATTTGATACCCTTCTAAACGGATTAGAGGTTGTTGACTTTCAAATACACGTTCAAGATACATCGCACCCAACGCTTGAAAACATTTTGGTTCTTTATTACATATTTTGAAAGCTACCTTAGAATTAAAAAAAGGACTTTCCCGACAAGAACACATGCCTCCTAACTCTTCCCTATAATCCTGATTTTTAATGCTAGCTTTAGCATACCATCTTAAAGAAACATGGAATACTTGATTCCAATAATATTCTTATCCAAGAAAATGATATTGAATAAAATCCTCAGGACACATTCCTCCCAGATCAGTATAAAATTTGCCACAAGATCCACGATATACCTCTATCAAACTCGGTTCATGAATTGGCTTGTTAAATAACCACTCTTCCTTTACAATTCTAAGAAAAGTATTCGAACATTCTAATAGAGTCTCTTTCTTTTTCTCTCCTTCTCCTACAAAACATTCGGGTAGAAACCACGAATTCCATTTTATTGATTCAAAAATATTATTTAGATCATATCTATATATACGATAACCCTGCAATTTTGCGACTCTATCTATGGAACAAAAAGCAGCTTTTTTATACCACGTTAAGGCCTCTTCCAAATTTTTGACGTTACTGTCAAAATAATATATATCACCAAGTAAACAATATATTTCATGTGCTAGGTCTACCGAGTGCTCAATCTTATTAACCTCAACTCGCTTATACCACCTAATCGCCTCATCTATATCCTTATGAAGAAATCGACCATAATAATAAATATTACCTAAACGATAACATGCAGGTAAACTCCCATTTTCTGCAGCCAATTTATACCACGTTATTGATTCTTCTTCTAAAAAATCAAGATAATATATATCTCCCAGTAAACATTGAACATTCACATTTCCAGCCAATGCGATTTTTTTATACAGCTTTATTGCCTTTGTTGGATTATAAAAATTGGGATCATGATAAAATATATCAGCTAGTTTAGACAAAGCCTCCATATTTCCATTTTTTGCTGCACGTTCATACCATTTAACTGCTTTTTGAGGAGATAGAAGTGCGTAATCAAAATAATATATTTCACCTAAATAACATTGAGCCTTAACATTTCCCTTTCTCGCGGCTTGTTCATACATTCTCAAAGATTTGTCAAAATCCTGAATACAAGTATCATAATAATAAATATCTCCTAAACGACATAACGCATCTACACTACCCATCTTTGCAGCTAAACGATACCATTTTATTCCAGTTTTAAAATCATCGTAGAAATAATAATAAAGATCTGCAATATACACCAATACACAATCGCTTGGATGCTTTTTATCCTCATTATACCAAGGTATTATTTTTTAAAATAAAAGCCTTCACGATTTCTTCTACAATTGAAAACCCTCTCACTTGTTTTAAATGGCCTTTTAAACCTCCTTGTTGTATTCCCAATAACCCACCTACCAGAGCCGTATTGGTATCAGTATCATTTCCAAGATTTACCACCCTGCATAATTTCTGGAATAATGGTCCATTTATTCGAGACAATTTATCATACTCGCTAATCACGAGATTGTACGTGTTTATCACGTCTCCATTATTTTCATAACCGTTATTAACTAGTACTTCGCCATGATCCAGCATGATCGCTCGACATTGTTCTGACAATTTGAAACAATATTTAATGCACGTCTCGTTATTGTGAGTTATTCTACAATACTTCTCTATGTAATCTCGTCTCTCGTCAATATCATCCACTTCAATAAGATATATAGCTAATGGTAATGAATAAAATAAACAACCATTACCACATCGTTGAGAAATTCTTGTCGGGAAATTTTCCATAATAGCCATTTTCGTTTGATACCCTATATCAAACATCCGCCCGTCTATCGTGAATTTGCCATGATAGAGCATTTCTCCGAGGTTCTCTTTGTAAATCCCTATACAATCATTCAAATCCTCTCCCCGGGTCAGAGATTCGAGAATACACAGTAAAATACTAGTATCATCAGACCACGTACCCTTCGGTTGATCATGTGTACCATTACCAACAAACCCGTGGCACTTGAATGTTCCGTTTTTTCTAAATTCAAATGGCACGCCTAATGCATCACCTAACACATAGGCATAAATACTATTCTTTATCTTTTCCTCCAGTTTCGCCATCGTTATCATTATCATCTGTTTCTTCTTCCACTTCCTCAATCATTTTCCTAGCCATCAATCTGTATTTCTCCTCAAGATTCTCTTCCCAACCGTCTTCAAAGGGAATTTCCATCATTCTGTCTTTAAGTGTTGATTTCATCGTGTTTCTAATATAGATCTTTTCAAAGCAGTCATTTGTACCAGTAAATAAAGACACGTGTTGTCAGATTTGGTTCCATTCATGTATAATTCAAACCAACTTTTTACTTCTGATTTTTTTATTACACAAGGGAATCTAAATTCAAATTCACCATTACCATCTGGTATTACTAATTTTGCTGTTACGTAATACAAATCATCACTTTCTTTATTACATTTCCAGATGGCAGTTCCATCCTCTCCTGCTAGAAATTGAATAACATCTTTGGTATCCTTGAATTTAGGTCCTTCCCATTCTTTATTCGCAAGTTTCGTTAAATGTTCAGAGTCTTGAATCATTTCAACAAGTTCTTTCTCCAACCGCTTTTCGGACTTACCGCCGCAGGAATAAAACATGCATATTATCAATAACATACAAGCAAATTGTATGATAGGTTTTCTTTCTGTACCAAGTTCTTTCATTTGGTAATCTCGTTTTTTTGTTTTTTTGTCTCTAGCTGTTTATATAATTTTTCTTTCTCGATCTCGATCATTATTTGCCTTTTGGCCTCCGCATCAATAGTCCTTATTAGCATGCCGAGAATTATTGGGGAAAACCATGCGATAAAAATAGACGCAAAAATCCATACTCCACTAGGAATTCCTCTTTTACGGCACATGTCATTAACTATGGCTACTGAGATAACAATACCTGTCAATAAAATCAAAAGTGGTAGGGTAAAAAATGTTTCCATAATACCTGTTTGTTAATTTGTTTTTAATAATCTTCTCTTAAAGTTAATGAAAAAAACGATTATCACCAACTTTACTCCCCTGTATTTGTGTTGATTTCTATCGATTTACGCAATATTTGTACTATTTTTTCTCGTAACGATTTAGGCGAGATTACTTTCATATTTTCACATAGAGATAATGCTTGTTCTATAAAATCGTGAGAAATAACTACATGCAACTTAATGCGAATCTCGACTTCATTCTCCAAAATTACTTCTTGAGATTCATGCCATGGATCCGCTTTCACGAAACGCCCGATTTCTGGAGTGAAAGACAAGATCACATTTTCAGCTTGTTCTTCCAAGTTGGAATATATCCCATAACAATCCTTGAAAATTTTTTTTATATCTAAGTTAGCATCAGGACGAAATTTTAACGATGTAATATTTATATCAAAACATCGATCAAGTCCCCATGTTTTGATTAGCCCTCTTTCTTCAAGTTTCCCATCTATCTCTTGAGCAAGTAAATACCAACGCCCCTTAAACTCTTTTAAGCCATAAGATTTCAACTTTCGACGTTTAGAGGTATTATCAAATTTACGATAATCTAGTTCCACTATCAAATTATTTTCTATTGCATGAATCAAAGAAAATATATGCCTTGATCCCCTTGGCTCCCGACTTTCCGTGAGAACGAAGTTCGGAATATGTTCTTTAATATTGAAGGAATTTAGAAACTTGAAATGATTTCTCAAACATGCGAACTCGGAATCTACCTTTTCATCATTAGGAATATAATACCCCTTTTTTGTTTTTGAATACTCGATCCCAAGCCCCATTGCCTTTATCTCTTGAATGTCCCTTTCTATTGTCCTTTTAGATATACCCACGAAAGTTGTGGAAAAAATTTCCATTTTATTCCTAACGGCAATGATTAATTCATCTAGTGTTATATATTTTGAACTCTCTATTTTACAATAAATAAAGGCCCAACGCATAATATATTCGACTTTCTTGTTCATAAGAATTTATTGGCATGTTTCATTCGATTTTACACGTTCTCATCAATGTATTTCCCCTTTTGCCAGAAAACAATATCAAGGATTCGCATTCCAGATAAAGTAGTGGCCTCCTTGAATTGCCCGTTAAACATTGTCAAGAAATACCTTGTTTTATCCTCGTTCAATAAATTCTCGTAAGTCTTTCTAATCACATCATATCGCACGCATAATTCTTTAATTTTTTCGTCGAATGTTCCCATCAACTCCTTAAAATGAAAAACTAAAGCGACCTTAGAATCGTAAATAGGGAATAACTCGTCATTTTTCAAATTTAACAATTTTGTTATGAAAGAGAACTGAATCGATTCACCTCGACAGATTCGTTTTGTAACATCTTCCAGTTTCAACATCTTTAAGGACAAAGTTTCTCTTATAACATTATCCATTTCTTCAAAGATAAAATCAGCGTATTCTTTCTTGATATACCTCATATAATAAAATGACCTGAAGAAACTTTTAAACATGTCATCTTTATCAAAACGCCCGTTATTCTCATAGGTTTCTTTTAAGAACTTGTAGCCCATTATCGTGTAATTGATTTCTGTTTTATGCTCTTCAAAAAAGTCCTCAATGTTCGGTTGCACAATCCATGTTAAAAAATTCTTTTTAGTTTCTTCCGAATAATTTGTTTCCATAACTTTAAATTTAATGTTTAACAAGCTAGTAACCCTCAAAGGTATCTTACCACACCGACATAACTTGGCAGGGTAAAATAAAATATTCATTTTACATGTTATTTTATCTCTAAAACTTCGCTATGTTTTTAAAATTATTTACCTATGCATTAAAATTTTATCTCGAGTTCCTTCTGTAGAGATCATTTATAAAAAGAAAGCGTGGAACTGTTAGTTTATCTGTTTTTGAGGCTCTGGACTGCCCTACACACGGGTAAACATAACAATCCACGCTTATATGATTCATAATCATACAAACATGTCTCGCTTAGTTCTCCTCGTGTGTATGAAATTGTCCAGATTTCAAAAACAAGTATTGACTAAACGTTTCTTGTCATTATAGACATTCAAATGTACTACTTTTTTTAAAAAATAGACTAGTTTATAAAAGAATTAATGGCTTGATTAACAATTTTGCGAGAAAGTCTACCTCATCGTCACTAGACTTTCTACAAGCGTAAATAAACCTTCATGGAGAGTACAAATTATTCCTTTCACATGTCCTCTAAAACATCATATCGATACACCTAGAGACAAGAAGTATTCATAAAATTTAATTTTTGCCTATCACCTAAAATCGTTATATCACTACTACCCGACCACTCCTTTCCTGTATTAGTGGTACATTTAAGCATTTTATTGTTCCAACAAGTCACGTAGAGAATAAGTGTCCATCCCATTTTTACAAATTCTTTTCATTTTTTTCTTCATGATAGTCTTCCTTGATGCCTTGTCGAACTGATTAAGAAGTTTATCTGAAAAACCATGAATATAATCATGAATAACGTTTTCTGGATCAGGCACATTTTCATATATGAGACGCAAAAGTATTGAAATAGAATCAAGCTCTTTTTTTGAGCTAGGTGATTCGAGACGCTTATGTATAGTAATCTTAGAATATAATTGTATTAATTTTTCTTTACAACGTTCTAGAAAAGCTTGATTATATAAATCTCGAACATGAACATCCTTCAAATCATTAAGAATTTGAGGCTTTTTACAACGAAACTCAACTTTGCACAACCTATCATTCCCATGAAAAACGCTATCTATCAATTTTTTACACGTCAAACCATTAGCTTTTTTCCCTCGTGCATTTGTATTATTCTTAATTGGGTCATAAATTTTTAATTCCATATCACTCGTAATATAACGACAATAATGTGGGTAAATTGCTTTCTTGACTTTTCCCATGTTTTCATGATTGTTAATGACAACACGAGCCGTGGTTGCTGTAAGTTCCACGATTTTACCGTACTCGAATTTTTTAATTACAGCATCGGATAATTTTAATTTTAGTAATAGCTCTATCAATTCGATACATTTTCTCAGATCATCTCTAGTAAAAGTCAAATTATGCCCTTGATAGAAATATGGTAAACTTCCTTCTATCTTTAAAGAATATTGATCTCTAGTTACTGCTAGAGGAAACTTTTTATCTATATTATATAACTTGTAACAAGATTTATCACGCTCGTAGTAATAACCCACTTTTTTCAAATTTCTAGTGTATAGCTCTTCGGAGGAAGCTAACGGCTGCTCTATAACAATATAATCGATCATATCCCTTAATTTTCGACATTTTTATTGATAGACCGACCAATTGTTCCTTTTTCTAGAAACTTGTCAATATCTGCTTTCTTAACCCATATTTTCCGCCCGATTTGACTAAAGGGGATCAACCTTTCATTTCGGTAGCGTTGCCATGTTCTACGGCTGATCCCCAAATAATCTGGTACATCCTTAGATGCGATCCAGCCACTCTCATTTGCTAGTGACTGATTTTTAATAAAAAGTTTTAAACTCTCAAATTGTTCTTCTAGCGACATCCCAGAATCTAATTCCGAGGTAGTCAAAATTTTTTTTGCCATACTTTTTTTATTTTGACTACAAATAGAATAAGAAATCAAGGGAAAAAATAGGAAATAATTACTTCAAAAAAAAAAGAAAAATTTCCATCTAACACTCGTTAATCTTTCTTTATCTTTATATTTTTACAAATCAAATCCAGTTTTCGAGTGACTAATTGGTGAAGAGTTGGATAATACTTAAAATTCTTAGAATTTACCCACTTATAGGCTCCTTTATATTTTTCATCAATAACCTTTTTCAAAACTTTTCCTGGAATCCGTCGGGTAAGAGAATATTCATAAAAAGAAACTTCATCTTTTAAATCGTTCATGGGGGTAAAGTTCTTCATAGCTGCTTTATCTACATCAGAATTCAAGTTTTTATACCAAGCCTCTTGTGAATCATTATAAGAAGATATTGCCTCGTAATCGCCTAAAAAACCGGACAGGTTTAATAATTTTCCAAGAAAAATCAACGCATCTCTTAAGCTATTAAAATTTTCCCAAAGTCCCTCCCCGTGAAGAAAATGAATATAAGCTTGCGTCATCGCACGACGATCTGTCACCGTGATTCCACTTGTTTTTTTCTTTTTTTCAACTTCCTCTTTTTCTTTTTTCCCCGTTTTCTTGAATTCTCTATATAATGAATACTCCCAAAATTCCCCGTATCGTGATGAAAAAAAACATCCTGCAAAACCGTACAGGAACATTTTAACATGAGCCTCATTTTCTACTTTTAAGCCGATTTTCCCTTCTCCATCATTTTCATTCAATTTTACTTGAACCCCTTTTATATCAAGCTCTCCATTAATTATTGAATAATAAAAGTCTGTTATCCGATCTGCTTCTTCTTGTTTCTTTTGCATGTAGTCATGATAGTCTGAATTCTTCTGACGTGCCCAATGTTTTTTCCCCTCCTGTTTGTTCAGGTTATAATCCTTAAAATCCACTCCAAACCGTACAATCAAAGCCAAATCATCCATATAATCTTTCATGAACCCGTATTTCTCATTGACGAGTTTTTTCAATTGCTCATATCTCACGTTATCCAGCAAGTAAGTGAGCATCCATGATTTCTTCCCTAAATAGAGCTCTAGGCAAGTATTCATAATATTAATTTTATGCCAGTTCCCTATAGGAAATCTCTGGGTTCTCGTCGCACACATAATCTCCTCTTTCATATCAGATAAATCCTCGGAATAATTTCCGATATATGTTTTATCGAATTTCTTGAAGGTAATTTTCATATACTTTATTTTTAGATGTTATACAAGTATCAAATATACTCAAATGATCACTTATTATTATATTGGATATAAGAATTTATGTATATTTCTAACATAATAAAGGATTATTCATTCTGAAAGATATTTTCCATATACTGATCTTGTATTATGCTTGATTCATGCAAATACCTACTTGTCACTGCAATATTCGTATGCCCAAGAAGGCGACTCACCATATACACATTATTCCCTTTCATGGCATAAGTGGCGAAGGAATGACGGGCTGTGTGAAATGATACATTTTTATCTATCCCCGCTTTTTTTATTATTTTCTTTAGACATTTATTTATCGCATTTCCTTTCACTTTATATCCGTTATATTCAACATCTTGAATCAATTGTTTTTCTATTCCTTTCAATCTCGGTCTATATGTTGAATGAATTGGAAATACATACTCATCCTTCTGGACGTCAGCCGTTTTATATAAATCCAGTATACGTTTTGCTTGGGGAAGTAATCTAACTATTTGCCAGTGTTTCGTTTTACGCATCTGGTAATTTATATGATCATCTTGGATATTCGTCCATTTTAAACCAATAACATCACTTATTCTCATCCCCGCGGCATAATAAGCAAATAAGAAATAATTCCTTACATGCCATAGAGGACTATCCTTAACTAGAGAAAGATTTTCTATTAAATTTACCTCTTCTGGGGTCAAGTACTCCTTTTTAGCAATTCTATTTTTCACTTGAATGTCTTCAAAAGGGTCCATCTGGAACAATATAATCTTTTCTTTTTTAGCTTGGTTATACAATGTTTTAAATCTCACAAAATATTCATGAATGCTACTTTCCATCAAACCTTTTTTTCGCAAAAAAACGACCAAATTTCGCACAAACATTGGGGTTATCTGATTGAATGACACATCTTTACCTCTATTAAATTCTAATAATATTCTCTTTACCTCTCCTTTTCCATGTGCTGTAGAGTAACATTTTCGTGCAATTAATTGTTGTTGTTTTTCTTCTATGTACTCGATAAAAGAATCATGATTTTTTCTTTTTAATATTTTAATCAACGTCTGGGCGGTCAATTCTCCTCTTCGATCTAGTTCATTTTTAATGTGTTCTGCCTTATCTAAGGTATCTCGCAACCTTTCGTTAAATACCTTGGAATATCTTTCTTTCATCGAAACCCAGTTACCACGCCGGGCTTGAGGGTCAAATCTCTCTAGAGATGTCACGTACACGTCCAAAACCATTTTATAGTGTTTGGTATTTTCTGTAGCCCTCAAATAGATCGAGTATTGTCCGTTCTTTCTTGCTTTACGATTCAATTCAAAATTTAACGTTATCATCGTTTTAAAATTTAAATTTCTGCAAAAATCATCTTTAAGACAAAGCGTTACTAGGAAATAATTTCAAAAGAAAAAAGAACAAATATTCCTTGAAATTTTGAGGTAAATATTACATAAAGCGAAATGTAATTCTTGGCACTCTATTGTACTCCAATATCTAATAGTAAATATTAATCGCCTATATAATTTTAATAATTAAGATGACATTAGATGTTATAGGGTGACAATGTACCATTTTTAACAAAAAAACACTATCTTTAGATCCTAAAACCTCAAACTACATAACAAAATGAAAAAACTATTCTCCACAATTATCTGTTGTTTAATCTGTTCCACAGCTTTCATGCAAGTGAAACCAGAATGGCAAGATGAGACCATACCTTTTGTCGGAAAAGAATATCCCCGAACAGCATTCATGACCTACAGTGATGTGGATAAAGCCCGGAGCAACGATTTCAATAGCTCCTCCGATTATAAATCCCTCAATGGGAAATGGAAATTCAACTGGGTTCCCTCCTATAAAAAACGCCCAGTGAACTTCTACAAAACAGATTTTGACGATTCTACATGGGGAGAAATTGACGTTCCTGCAAATTGGGAAATAAACGGTTACGGTGATGCACTTTATACAAATCACCCTTACGAATTCTGTCCACGTAATCCACAACCACCTCTTCTACCAGAGGAGAATCCCGTGGGATCTTACAGGAAATACATTAAAATTCCCCAACAATGGAATGGGAAAGAAATATTCCTACATATTGGTGCTGTAAAATCAGGTTGCTACCTATACATAAATGGGGTTAAAGTTGGATATAGCGAGGATTCCAAAACTGCTGTGGAATATAACATCTCCCACTATTTAAAACCGGGACGTAACCTCATCGCCTTGGAAATATATAGATGGTCAACAGGAAGCTATCTGGAATGTCAGGACTTCTGGCGGATCAGCGGGATCGAACGAGACGTTTACCTGTTCGCCCAGTCGCCCGTGTATCTCCGGGATTTTGCAATCCGGCAGGACTTGGATAGCACGTATAAAAACGGGATTTTCGGACTGGATCTATGCCTAACGAATGCGAATCCTCGGCAACCGGGACAGGTCACGGTATCCTATCAACTGGAAAATCCCTCGGGAACACGTGTAGCGGAAGGGAATCGCACAATTAAAATAGATTCGACAGGAACCGTTCATTTC
>OGES01001286.1_pt1 | contig 20679 bp, 18 predicted proteins | sample 1570711 | NCBI WGS metagenome assembly OGES01 (sample SAMEA2582133, study PRJEB24529) | metagenome | biome: Human gut stool | place: China | collected 2011 | reverse complement strand
GCATAGCCATCCTTTGTTTTATCAGAAAAAACCTCACTATAGTGATCTGATAAATTCTGACGGATAAATTTCTTAAGTTGTGCTAAATCTTCCTGATGTTTCTCATAGCGTTTAACCATTGAAGCAGATAAAGGTGCTTTTGTTGAGTTATCATCTACTGTCAAAATCCCTGACAGCAATATAGCATCATAAAGATTTTTAGCAGATGCAAACAAGTCCGCATACTCATCTCCAACTTCCCCAAGCAACCCTTCCAAATCTTCTTCGTACGTATCTTTAGAAAATTGTAACTTAGCATCTTCAGATAATTGGAAATTGGTTTTAAAGTTGGGTTGTAAACCCAAAGATAAAGCAATAAGATTCCCGAATAAAGTATTTTTCTTCTCAGCTGGATAATGAGCAATAAGATTTTCTAAACGACGAGATTTGCTAACTTTTTCTGTTAAGATACTCAATGCATCGACTGTTATTTCTGATAAATGACTTTCTTCAACTGTCTTATCATATACTTCTACAAAATCCTTAAATAATGCTTGAACATTTGTGTTTTCAGCTTTTAGCTGACCTTCAATAAGAAAATGCCCACGGAATTTAATCATATGCGCCAAAGCTAAATAAACCAAGCGCAAATCAGCTTTTTGGGATATATCGGCTAGGTGCTTTCTCAAGTGATATATTGTTGGAAAATCATCATGATATTTCACTTCTGCTGCAATATTTCCAAAAATTGGATGACGTTCCCCTCTTTTATCCTCATCTACAAGAAAAGAATCATCCAAGCGTTGAAAGAAGTTTTCATCTACCTTGTTCATTTCCTCAGCAAAAATTTCTTGCAAATAGCGTAGACGATTTCTACGGCGTGTGTATCGACGTCTTGCTGTCCGTTTCAAGCGTGTCGCCTCTGCGGTTTCGCCACTATCAAATAAAAGAGCACCTAATAAATTTTTCTTGATAGATTGTTTATCAGTATTTCCTAAGACTTTCATCTTTTTAGCAGGAACCTTGTAGTCATCCGTAACAACAGCCCATCCAACACTATTTGTGCCGATATCGAGGCCAATAGAATATTTTTGATTCATCTTTTTCCTCCTGATGTAAAGATTGATTTTTTATATAAAAGCAATTATTGAGAGCGTGAGCCTCTAAAACTAAGTTACTAAAATTAAAATGTTTATTTATCACAGTTGCTGAAAAGGTTATTTATCAAAAAATAAAAATCTTTAGAAGCTACTTATAAAATTATGAAACGAAAACCTTAACTATATCAACAAGAACCTTCATAAGTTTTAACAATTCCGTTATAATAACAAGTTCGTCCTTTTTTAATCTAATTTTCTTAAAAAACCACTCCTTAAGATACAACTTTTATAATTTATGATTTGATTATATCACATATTTTTAAATTTTCAACAAAAATAATGATGAATTTCTATAAAAATGTGATAGAATTAATAGAAAGTTGTATCTTAGTTTTAGAGTTGTGTTGTTTCGAATGCTTCCAAAACTACACCAAATTTCTTAGATTTCCACAGAACTATATATTTTAAACAGATCGTTCACACTAAGTTTTCTCATATAACAATATAATTTCCTCAGTATATTAATATTTTATCAGAAAAACGTTTACATTTAAAGAAAAATATTGTATACTATCATTGTTGGAATCATTCGAAACAACACAGCAAGTTAAAATAAGGCTTTGTCCGTATCCAACTTGAAAAAGTGGCACCGATTCGGTGCTTTTTTCTTTCTCTTGTTTCAACAAAAAACAGCCTCACGACTGTTTTTACTTTTATCCTACTGAGCCTTCCATACTCATGTTAATGAGTTGGTTGAGCTCCACTGCGTATTCCATTGGAAGTTCTTTGGTGATCGGTTCCATAAAGCCATTGATAATCATGGCAGTTGCTTCTTCTTCGCTAATACCACGGCTCATGAGGTAATAAAGCTGATCCTCCGAAACCTTAGAAACCTTAGCTTCGTGTTCCAGTGCAACATTCGAATTGTGAATTTCATTAAATGGAATCGTATCCGAGCTGGATTCACCATCCATGAGAATCGTATCGCACTCAATGTGAGACTTTGAACCAGCACTGTTCTTGCCAAAACGGACTTGACCGCGGTAATCCGTCTTACCACCGTCTTTAGCAACAGACTTGGAAATCAATGTGCTAGAAGTCTTCGGCGCATTGTGATAGACTTTACAGCCTGCATCTAAATGCTGACCATAATTAGCAAAGGACATAGAAAGAACAGAAGTTCTTGCATTGCGTCCATTCAAAATGCTGCAAGGGTATTTCATATTGACCTTGCTGCCCAGATTTCCGTCAATCCATTCCAAAGTACCGCCTTCTTCAACCGTTCCACGCTCTGTCACCAGATTATAAACATTGTCTGACCAGTTTTGAATGGTTGTATAGCGGAAAAAAGCATCTTTTTTGACAATAATTTCCACATTTGCAGCATGAAGACAATTGGTCGTATAAGTCGGCGCTGTACAGCCCTCAATGTATTGAATAGAGCCACCCTCTTCTACAATAATGAGCGAGCGTTCAAATTGACCAGCATTTTCTCCATTGATACGGAAATAGGTCTGAACTGGCACCTGACATTGAACATTTTTAGGAACATAGATAAATGTGCCACCTGACCAAACAGCACTGTTCAAAGCGGAAAACTTGTGCTCTGCATTAGAAATGACTGTTCCAAAGTATTTTTTGACCAAATCCGGATATTCTTGTACTGCCGTGTCGGTATCGGTAAAGATAATGCCTTGCTTGGCAAATTCTTCTTTCATGTTGTGATAGACTACTTCAGATTCATACTGAGCAACTGCTCCTGACAAAAATTGACGTTCCGCTTCAGGAATACCCAGACGCTCAAAGGTTTTCTTTATTTCATCTGGCACTTCATCCCAACTTCTAGCCCGATCCCCACTTAATTTTTGATAATAGACAATATCATCAAATCGTATGCCGGATAAATCCGGTCCAAAATCAGGCATGGGCAATTTATGGAACAATTCTAAAGAACGCAAGCGATAATCCAACATCCATTGCGGCTCATTTTTAATTTCAGAAATTTCACGAACAACCTCTTCTGTCAAGCCCTTACCAGTAGAAAATAACGGTTTTACATCATCGTGAAAACCAAAAGCATAATCTCGTTCTTTCGTCATCTCATTCCTCCCATTGATACAATTTCTCTTCTCTTATTATACTATTCTATATTAGAAATGTCAGAATATATGCCTAAAATCGAATAAATTAAGCTAAAAAAGGCTAGGAAAATTTCCCAGCCTTCTTACATGATTACCGTACTTTTTCGGCTAATGCTTCAGCGAATTTCTCCAGATTTTCAATATCTTCATCTTCTGCTGATAGATCGACTTTGACATTTTCAGCACCTTTTTCAGCACCTGTCGCTGCAAAAGCGCGATCAAAGTCATCTACTGCCTTACAAAACTCATCATAGAATGTATCACCTGACCCGACAACACCATAAATCTTTCCAGTCAAGTCAAGACTAGCTAAATCTTCATAAAAATCAACAATTTCATCAGGCAACTCGCCGTCACCGTATGTGTAAGAAGCAACGATTGCGATATCTGCTTCTAGAAATTCCTCTGCATCAACCGTTGTGCATTCATCAATATCTACTTCTAAACCAAGTTCTTTTAATTTATCAGCTACAATATCTGCGATTTCTTCTGTATTTCCTGTCATACTCGCAAATACAATTTTTGCTAAAGCCATAATTTCCTCCAAAAAATTCTATCAGTTTATTATAACACATTGAACAAATTGTTGCACTTCAAATCTCTTAAAGTTCCCTACTTTTCCCTTTTACTTTTTAAAATAATCATCTTATGATACAATGAATAAAAAGTAGAGTGGAGGTTAGAATATGGAAATTTTCAAGCAAATTTTACATAAAATTAAAGAATATGATATAATCATCATCCATCGTCACATGCGACCCGATCCTGATGCATTAGGAAGTCAAGTCGGTTTGAAAAAATTACTTCAAGTCAATTTCCCTGAGAAAAAGATTAAAGTAGCAGGAAAGACTGAACCTACTCTTGCTTGGCTGGCTAAAATGGATGATGTTTCAGATGATGATTACAAGAATGCTTTAGTGATTGTTTGTGATACAGCAAATACTGCTCGGATTGATGACGAACGGTACAACAAAGGAAATTTTCTCATCAAAATTGATCATCATCCAAATGATGACATTTACGGGGACATTTCTTTGGTGGATACTAGCTCTAGTAGTGCTAGTGAGTTAATTGCTCTCTTTGCATTGGAAAATAAACTGAAACTAGATGATTATTCTGCTAAACTGCTTTACGCTGGAATTGTCGGTGATACAGGACGTTTCCTATATCCTGCCACAACCGCTCGTACAATGGCTATCGCCAGCAAACTTCGCGAATATCCTTTTGACTTTGCTGCTTTAGCGCGGAAAATGGACTCTTTCAGCTATCAAATCGCTAAACTTCAAGGCTATGTTTATGACCATTTAGAAGTCGATGAAAATGGTGCAGCTCGTGTCATTTTAACTCAGGAACTTCTCAAAGCCAATCATTTAACAGATGCTGACACTTCTGCTATCGTTTCAGCTCCAGGACGTATTGACAGCGTTGAATTATGGGGAATTTTTGTTGAGCAAGAAAATGGCAATTATCGCGTTCGGTTGCGGAGTAAATTTATCCCGATTAATGAAGTAGCTAAAAAACACGACGGAGGCGGTCATCCTCTTGCCAGTGGTGCCAATGCTTACTCCAAAGAAGAAATCGAAGAAATTTATCAAGAATTGAAAGAATTGGCAAAAAGGAAATAATTTGGTAGAAAAGACTTGTCAAATCCGCTAGAATTTGGTAAACTATCAAAGTAACGAATCTATGGCTCGCAGAGAGACCATGGCAGAAAGGAAATTTTTAAAAATGAGAAAAGATATTCATCCTGAATACCGTCCTGTTGTCTTTATGGATACTTCAACTGGCTACAAATTCCTTAGTGGTTCTACTAAGTATTCTAGCGAAACTATTGAATGGGAAGATGGAAACACTTATCCTTTGATCCGTGTGGAAATTTCATCAGACTCACATCCATTCTACACTGGACGTCAAAAATTCACTCAAGCAGATGGACGTGTGGATCGTTTCAACAAAAAATACGGTCTCAAATAAAGATCATATTTACATTACAAAGAATGTTGATAATAAGCCCTTTCCAATTTTGGGAAAGGTTTTTTTATATAATCAAAAAAACTTGGAATCTACGACAGTATGACTTCCAAGTTTTTACTCTTTTTCGCATTTAGTATTTTAATTGTTGAATAACCAATACATGGCTATCTTTTACACCATATAAACTATGAAGTTCATTTGGTTCCATGGTTAAAAAACTTCCGGGAACAAGTTGAACTGTTTGACCAGATGATGTAAAATCAACCTTTCCTTCTAGACAGACAACAGTCACCAAAGCATCAGCCTTATGTTCAGAAATTATTTTTCCTTCTCCTAAGTGAAGGTGACGGATGATGCGGCCAGTTTCTTCAACAGGTGTTTCCACGACATCAATAGTAGGGTTCATTGTGTAGATTTTCATGTGTATTGTCTCCTTGTGTTCAACTTTAATCCTTATAATCTCCCCCGGAAAAGCCGAAATACTCTTCTAAAGATAGTCCTGAATCTGCAATCTCTTTTGCTTCTTTCCCAACATAACGAAGATGCCATTGCTCTGGCATATATCCAGTTTTGTCTTCTTTACCATTTAGATAGCGCACGACAAAACCATATTCGGCAGCATGTTTCAAAAGCCATCTGCTCGCCTTTTCTTCTGTTACTAGATTTCCGTCTGTGCCAATCAAGTCAAATGCCAAGCCTGTTTGGTGTTCACTATAGCCAGGTCGGGCAGAATAACGATCTGCTGCTTCTTTCCCGTCTTGATTGATATAATTTTGATAAAGAGTAACCTGCGTTTGATAACTACGGAAACCGCTATATTGATTACTGATAGGATAGCCTTTGCGCTGCATAGCAGCAATCAACTCCAGCAATTTTGCTTTAGCAGTAGGATTTTCACCGGGATTGTAATCTGAAGATAATGGATAATGTTTATTTGCGATGACAATTTCATCGTATTTTCCTTTTACACTATAGTAAGAACCATTATAATGAACTTTTGCTTTTTTCTTTACTTGCTCAGAGGATGCAACTTTTGCAGATGTTGCTTTTCCTTCTTGTTTCGTTTCCACATTCGTTTTCTTTCCCCCACAAGCTGTCAAAAGAAACAAACTCGCTACTAATAAAATCCCAATCCTTTTTTTCATCTGTATCGCCTCATTTATAGAATTTTCTAATTTACATTATAGGCGTAGATATACTGTATGTCAATTCAAAAAAGCATGCATTTGCACACTTTTCATTTTTTCTAGTTAATCATTTAAGACGACCACTTTCCCAAATCCCGCTTGACTTTCGATATAAGAATGGGCTGCTGGGATTTGCTCTAACGAAAAGATTCGTTGAGAAGATACATTTTTCTGGTAAGCATCAATATAGCTAAAAAGTTCATCAATAAGCTGCTGGCTCACATTGCCTGAATGAAAACTCGTCAAAAAACTATTATTTTTTATTTCTACGATTGGGTCAAACTCCTCTACATACCATTTGCCACCTAATTGACCAGTGTTACAGATAATTCCTGCACTTTGAATATGGTCAAATGAATTTTTTAGAGTAGCCGGACCGACTAATTCAAGGATTTTATCAAACTTTTCCTCAGTTTGCAAAACTCCTTTTTCATCTAAAATAATTTCATCAAAACCTCGATATTGAAGCAAATCTTTTTTAGCGAGAGAACGAACTGCGCCAACTACACGATTCTGTGGGAATTGCGCCTTTACCAATTTTAAGAAAGCTAATCCAACACCACTTGTCGCAGCTCGGACTAAGATTGAATCTCCTTCTTTTATCTGCAGATTTTTGAAGGAGCCAAAAGCGGTATAATAGGTCTCTGGTACTGCTGCTAACTCAGACCAAGGTAATTGGCTATCTACGGGATAAATCTGCTCATTTGGAAGTAGAGCATATTCAGCATAAGAACCGTCAAGGGCACGTCCCATTTCACCCCATGATAGAGACAATTTTTTATCCAATTTGTAAATCTCTCCTTGTCGTTTCAACCACTTGTCCTACACACTCAATCCCCAAAATTCGAGGAAATTGAACATCTGGAGATAGACCTTTCCGAGTGAAAATTTCTGAATGATTGATCCCAAAACCTTTAATCTTGACTAGAGTCCAGCCTTCTTTTACATTCGGGAATTCTCATTCTTCTAGAACAAATTTTTCTGGACCACCAGAATCATAAATCACCATGGCTTTCATTTTTTGATTCATAGAACTTCTCTTTAGCTTGCTAATTCTAGTAGTTTTCGTACAAAGTCATTTGCAGGCTGCATTTTTATTTCCTGTGGCGTGCCATATTGCTGGATTTCTCCCTTATCTAAAACGAGGATTTTCGTGCCTAGTTTCAAGGCTTCTGTTATATCGTGTGTGATAAACACAACTGTAATGCCGGTTTCTTCATGCAGTGATTTTAATTCACGCTGTAACTGATAGCGCGTAATAGCATCCACTGCTCCAAAAGGCTCATCCATTAGCAAAATATCAGGCGTCGCAGCGAGTGCACGGGCAATCCCCACTCGTTGCGCCTGTCCGCCCGAAAGAGCTGCTGGATAGCGATTTTTTAGCTGAGTATCCAAACCAAGCATGGCTAACTTTTCATCTACAACTTTCTCTATTTCCACTTGATTTTTCTTTTGCAAATTCAAGACATAAGCGATATTCTCAGCAACTGTCAAATGCGGAAAAAGCCCATTTCCTTGAATCGAATAACCGATGTTTCGTCGCAATTCAATCAAATCCGTGTCCTGCATATCTTGACCATTGATAAGGATTTGCCCTTGATTCGGCTTGACCAAACCATTTATCATCTTTAACAATGTCGTTTTGCCTGAGCCAGAAGTCCCCACAACTGTCAGAAAAGTGCCATCTTCAATCTTTAGATTTAAATTTTTAATAATGTCTTGATTTCCATAAGATTTGCTAATTTCTTTGTATTCAATCATTTTTTCAAAATTCCTTTCTCTACAAGATAGTCATGAGCGACTTTAGCAGGCTCTTCTTTGTCATTTTCTACTTTATGATTTAGTTCTGCCATTTTACTATCCGTTAAAATACCATCTAATTTTGCCAATGCTTTTTTCAATTGTGGGTATTTTTTAAGAGTGGCTTCTCGAACAACTGTTCCTGCCCGATAAGAAGGATAGATTTTTTTATCATCTTTCAAGACCACTAGATTAGCACCATAAAGTTGTCCATCTGTGGTGAAAATATCAATTGTATCCACTCTGCCAGATTTAACTGCCTGATATTTCAATCCGCTATCCATATCCACTTGAGATTTGAACTTCATACCATAGGTAGATTGTAAACGTGCAAAACCGTCTTCACGACCAAAGAAATCATACTCCGCACCAAAAGTTAAATTAGGACTAGCTTTAGCAAGATCGCTAAAGGTTTTAATATTGTATTTTTCTGCTACATCCTTGCGAACGGCTAAGCCATATGTGTTATTAAAGCCAAATGTATTTACCCAAGCAAGTTGATATTTCTTGCGGTATTGACTTTCAAGCGTCTTAAATTGACTTTCATCATACGAGCCTGATTTTTTGAGAATGACTTCCCAAATTGTACCAGTGTATTCAGCATAAATATCAAATTCCCCTTTTGTGATAGCCGGGTGAATATTGGCTGTCCCGCCACCAACACCTTTAGTCATTTTGACCTTCAGATTGGTGTATTCTTCAATAACTTGCTTTTGCATTTCACCTAAGATATAGTTTTCTGTCTGTGGTTTGGTCGCAATTTTCACGGTTCCGCCCATTGGATTTATTTGGAAAAATGCGATGGTTCCTGCCATCAAAAGAACTATAGAACTGAAAACAGCTAACCATTTTTTAGATACTTTTTTATGACGTAAGATTGATTTTTCAACCAAAGAAAGGAGAAAATCAAAGACTAATGCCAACAAAGCTACTAAAATACTTCCGACCAGGGTTAGGGTTTGATTATTGGTTGTAATCCCACGGTAGATTGCAACCCCCAGACCGCCAGCTCCAACGAAAGAAGCAATCCCGGCTAGCGCAATGGTCATCGTCACCATATTGCGAAAACCAGACATCATGACCGGAAAGGCAAGTGGCAACTGAACCTTGGTTAAAATCTGCTTGCGAGTAGAACCCATTCCTTCTGCTGCTTCAACGAGAAGCGGATCAACACCTATAATCCCTGTATAAGTACTCCGTACCATGGGTAAAAGTGCATACAAGGTTAAAGCTACAATTGCTGTTTTGTTACCAATTCCTGTAATTGAAATCAAAATCCCTAAAAGGGCAATAGAGGGAATTGTATAAAGAATATTCACTATTCCGATAACGACACCAGCCCAGCTTTTTTTGAAACTGATGAAAATTCCAAGCCCAACTCCCAAAATTAAAGCAAGTAAGATAGACAAGCCCGATATCCAGATATGATCCCACACCAGACTAAATAGAAACTGCCATTGATTGGTCACTAATTTAATGAACTCGTTCATGCTTCATCCTTTCTTGGCTTGGTTAAATTTGCCACGATACGCTCCAAATAAGTCTCAAATTCATCAATTTCTAGGTCAGAAAATCCGCTGTAAAAGATTTCAATTATTTCCTTAGAAATCGCATTATACTCATCTTGCAGACCTTTGGCATAGCCCGTCAAACAAACCATCTTTTTTCGCTTATCTTTTTCATGAGAGCACCGCTCCACAAGGTTCATGCTAATCATTCGGTCAATCATTTTCGTAAGAGTATTCAACGTCAAGCCAGTCTGCTCTGACAGTTCCGTTTGACTTTGATAATCTTTTTGCCAAAGCGCATGCAAAATGCGTCCCTGCTCTCCATTAAAGGCTTGAATTCCTCGTTCTAACAAAATGTGATTCATCAGTCGATTGGACAAACGATGAATTTTCCCGATGTAAAACCCACCATTGATTACTTTTTTACTCATTTTTCTTCTTTCTAAAATATACGATATAGAAGTTTGTGCTTATTCTACTATATAGAACATTTTTTGTCAAAGATTTTGTTTAAAAAAAGAAGCTGGGAAAAAGTGCCTAGCTTCTATTATTTATACGTTATGCTTGCAAAGCGCAGCGGTTTGGAGAAATTCATTAGGCGCTTCAGTACTAATGAACCGCTGTGGAGCAACAAAATCAAAAACTTTTAAATGATTAACTTTTGTTCCACACTATGAAATAATCTTTTGTACCCGTTCCCTTAAATCAGGAATTACGGTTTCTGCAAACCAAGGATTCTTAGCCATCCAAATTTGATTTCGTGGTGAGGGGTGGACAAGCGGGAAAAATTCTGGCAAGTAGTCTTGATAATGTTTTACCGTATCAGTTAGTTTTACAGTTCCTTTTTGATGAAGGTAGTATTTTTGAGCATACTGACCAATGAGAATCGTCAATTCAAGATCCGGCAACAACTCTAAAATCGGCTGATGCCATTTTTCAGCAAAGTCCTTGCGAGGCGGTAAATCGCCTGATTTTCCATGACCTGGGAAATAAAAGTCCATTGGAATCGCAGCAAAATAACCTGAATGATAAAAAGTATCATAATCGACACCCATCCATTCACGCAAGCGATCACCACTCTTATCATTCCAGTACAAGCGTGTTTCCTGCGCTTTGATGCCCGGCGCTTGACCGACAATGTTAATACGTGCCGTTTTAGGCGCTGCAAAAAGTGGCTCAATTCCTCGCTCGGTATATGCTTGATTTTGTGAATCAGCCATAATAGCTTTCTTAATATCTTCTAGCGTTTCCATTTCTTGCCTCTATTTTTGATAATTTTTCATCATGTAGCTTTTCAAATCAGTTGCTTGCCGTCCTGTGATTGTCCGAAAATCATCTGTCACAATGTCCAAACAGCCTCGGCTTCCAGCTTGGTAAAGAGAAGCCAGCACAACACCGAAACCTTTTGGTTGGTCATAAAGGACAGCAAATTCCTCAACTGTCACCGACTGGTAGCTAATCTCGTGACCAGAAACCTCGGACAAAAGATTAGCCAGCTCCAACATTGTGTAATTGCGTTCTTGAGTCAAAACATACGTCTTTCCCTGTAGGACAGGCGACATAGCCAGTTTGACAATAGCTTCTGCACTATCTTCTCGCGAAATAAAGCTCATTTTGGCATTTTCCATTGGATAGATGACCGCCTTGCGCTCTATTAACTCAGGTAAATAAGGTACCAATGGATCAGCATACATAGCATTTTTGATAATGCTGTAAGAAAATCCAGCTGATGCTAGACGAGTATTGGCATAAGCAAAGAAAGCCGCCATGTGAAAAGGGCTATTAACTTGATCGGCGAAAAATCCAACAAAGATAAAGTGCTTAACTCCAGCTCTTTCTGCCGCAATAACTGAATTTTCAAACTCGGGTACACGCACAATACTTGGATGAGAAATACTTGGAATGTAAATCAAAACATCCGTTCCACGCCAAGCCTCGACCATAGAATCCACATCTAAATAATCAGCTTCTCTGACATCAATCCCTGCTGCTGCATACTGGCTCGCTTTTTGGGGACTCCGAACAGATAGCCGAATGTCATTAGAATTTAAATATTTTTGTGCTTCAGCAACGACCTTTTGCCCCAATTGACCTGTCGCACTTGTAATTGTATAAATCATAATGGTCCTCTTTCTTTGAAAGAAACTCAACTATTTCTAGCTGAGTTTACGTCCTTTATTTAATCAATTCATAGATTGCCTCAGCATAAATAGCTGCTGCACGGAAAAGATCTTCTACATCTATAAATTCATTTGCTTGGTGCATGGTATCTGTATAGCCTGGGAACATAGCACCATAAGCAACACCGCGTTTCAAGAGACGACCAAACGTTCCTCCACCAATAATTTGCTCATAACCTTTCAGACCTGTTTGCTTTTCATACACATCTAAAAGTGTCTTCACAAGCGGATCTTCCATTGGAACATAGTGGGGAACATGCTCGTGCTCGGACAATGTCACTGTCTCCACAGGTAAGTTTTCCAATTTAGATTTGATCATTTCTGGATTGGTTCCTTGTGGATAGCGGAAATTAAGGGCAATGGTGTTGTCGTTGCTTGCTTCATCGAAGCGGAAAACACCAGCATTCATAGAAAGAGCACCCATTTTTTCATCTACATAATCTACTTTCAGAGCTTTTCCTGCATGGTCTTCTAAAAGAATGTTCCCAGCCACTTCAAGATAATCCTTAGCAGAACCTGCAAAGTCAAACTGGGTCAAGAATTTCGCCAAATAAGTCGCACCATTAACACCAGATTGCGGTGAAGCGCCATGAGCAGATTTACCAACAATTGTAACTGTTATTTGACCACTCGGTAATTCTTGGTATTCAAATTGAAGTCCGTGTTCTTTTGCAAATTCGTCCAATTTATCTACAAGATTTGGCACATTTCCTGATACTACTGCTGTTGCAGATTCAGGGACCATATTTTCACGAAGTCCACCAGTAAAGCTATGCAAGCGCGCAGCTCCGCTATTTTCCCCTGCAAAATGAAGATATTCGGTAATATTTCCTTTTTCACCATTGATAATCGGAAATTCTGCATCTGGCGAAAAACCAAAATCTGGCTCTGGCAGACCAACATGTTTGAAATAATAGTCCATATCAGCCCAGCCGGATTCTTCATCTGTACCAACTACAAAACGAACCTTCTTAGATGTCGGCAAACCTAATTCTTTGATGATTTTCAGTCCATAATAGCAAGCCATCGTTGGCCCTTTGTCATCACTCGCACCACGCGCATAGAGTTTTCCATTTTTAATTGTTGGTGTATAAGGATCTGTATCCCAACCACTTCCAGCCGGCACCACATCCATGTGTGCAAAAACTCCAAGAACTTCAGTTCCTTCACCATATTCAAAATGCCCTGCATAATTGTCCACATTCTTCGTTGAATAACCATCACGCGCAGCTAGTTCTAAGAATTTTTCCAAAGCCTTAACAGGTCCAGGCCCAAAAGGATGTTCTTTATCTGCTTTCATGTCATCTCGCTCGGAGTTAATTTCCAAAAGGCTGAACAAGTCAACCAATAGAGCGTCGCGACGTTTTTCAACTTCTGCTTTAAAATCAATCGTCATAAAATCAGATTCCTTTCTATCAACGTTTTTCAATAATCTCGTCCACTGGCAAACGATAGCTTGGCTCCAGTTTGTCATCTGTATAACCAACGGTAATTAAAAGTTCTGGACGGAAGCGTTCGTCAATATCTAGCACTTGATTAGCTTTTGACTTATCAAATCCAAGGATAATATTGGAACCAATTCCTTGGTCGGTCAAAGCCAAAACAAGATTCATTGCCACCAGACCAGCATTTAAAGCCAAATAATCGCTTTTTTGCTGCTCAGAATAATGACTATACTCAACCGGTAAATTTTGCATATAATATTGCAACAATTCGTCGGACATATTATTGACCCCAGCTACACGAGCAATTTTCCGAGCTCGTTTAACTAAGTCTGTATCTGTAAAAAGAGCAATCGTCACGGGTGCTTCTGTGATTTGGTCTTTGTTTGCACCGAAAGCAATCTCAGCCAACTCTGCATTTTTCTCACGCACAACTACAAATTTCCAAGGCTGGCTATTGTGAGCACTTGGCGCTAAAGTTGCAATTTCAATCGCCGTCCGCACATCTTTCGGATCAACTGCTTTATCATTGAAATACTTCGTTGCATGACGCTTTTTATTTAATTCAAGAAATTTCATAGGGACTTTCCTTTTCTTATTATACTAATTTCATTTTACCATAAATTGGAAGAGCTTGCAGAGGTTTGAGTAAAATACTCCAACAAAATCCTACTGCTCTAACTCTATTTTTTATTATTCTCTTCAATCATTTTTCTAACCTGCGTACGTTGTTGAGCATCAAGATTAAGTTGATTCAATTGCTTATCAATGCTGGACTCTACTGTCTTATACTTTTTATCATACATCTCAAGTAGTTTGTTTCGAAGAATAGGCTCGCTGATCAAATGAATTTCTCTTAATAGTTTCTCGTCTTCGTTTCCTTCCTGTTTCTCTTCTCCGTTTAGTCTATCAATCATAGAATTAATCTTTGCTAAGGCAAAATCACCATAAATGTTATCAATCAAATTTTCCTTCATGATTTCTTGGATATTCTTAGCGAAAGTGTTTTGAAGAACTTTACCTTCTGAATAGCCAGTTTTTTGATTCTTTTCAAGCATAATTACATTGCCTGGTTTAATATCCGAAAGCATGTAGGGAGAGTGAGTTGTGAAGACAAGCTGTAAACTTACATCTTCTCGCTGTCTTTTTCTTTTCAAGAACTCAATAAAGTTATCAATTAATTTTCGAGACCATTCTAAATGCATTCCCATTTCTATTTCATCAATTAAAAAAATGTAGTCTTTGATATCATTAAACTGTTGTTGAGAAAACAAGGCATTTGAAAACAATCTGATGAAATTTATTTCACCTGCTGACATACAGAAAGAATCAAAATTTAAAATACTTAATCCCAGATGTGAGTACCTATTTAAAAACTCACAAAGTGAATCAAATTTTTTACAAATTTTTAAAAAATTTTGATTTTGTGATAAATCTCGTGGAAACTCTACTATTATTTTTTCGTTTTCTATGCCTATAATATAGTTCTTAAAAAGGAATAAAACGCTAGAAATCCTCTGAAAAACTTCAAAAAAACTTACATCATAAAACCCTTCTTTCAATAAATAAAATGCATCATCTAAGTCCTTCATTTTATTTTCATAAAATTTAATATCTGATTCCCAATCATCTTTATCTTCAGATTTATAATCAGCAATTTGTGCCAATATTGAATCTAATCCAGCAAGACTTTCACCTTTTTCTTTATTAGTCTCCCCTAGTGTGCCAAATATTTTATCTCTAATATTTGTAATTAAGGTTAAACAAACTTCTTTAATAAGTTCTTTCTTATTATCAAGAGCTTGAGTTAATGAATCAGGAAAAAAATAGGATCTAGTTAATGAAATTTTAAATTTAAAATCAGAAAAAATTTCTTTACTATAAAACTCAGAATAGACTTTATAATAATTTTCTAACGGAGACCAATTTATTGCCATTTCTAATATATTACTGTTTTCTGCCACCCCAGTGACCCCTCTAAAAGTCTGATTATGCAAATTAAAATAACTTATTGTAGTGTTCACATTTATTTCTTGTGGTAATCCATCATCGCCATTAATTTCAAAGTTCTCATTCTCTCGTACAGTCATATTATATTGTTTGACTTTGAATTTTTCATTATCTTTTTTAAATACTTTAAAACAGGAATTATTATTTTCTAAATGAGAAGCTGAGTTTTTTCCTAAATCCCTTATTAATTCCAATAAAGTTGATTTTCCACTGCCATTTATACCAACTATTGGAGTTATATTATAAATAGACTCTCCATAAAAATTTTCAATATAATCTGGATTTTCGTCAATTTTTAATTCATTCGTTTCAAAATCAAAATTAACTTTATATTCGTCCGAAAAATTAAAAATTTGTTCTTTAAAAAGTTTATCATACTGCTTAATAACCAAAGCAATTAATTTCATTGCTCTCCTCCTATCAGTCCAATTTCTCTACTAATATCTGCAACCATTTTTGAGAGTGGACGCTTCCCATAGTCTTCTTTATTGATATAGTATCCAGTTATAAATCTATCGATTTCATGATTTGTTAATTTCAAATCAGTATTATCCAAAATAGCTGATAAGCCTTGCTTATACTCATTTGTATATACTTCTTTCTTCCACAATAATTCATCGATTACATCAATGTGACTTTGGTACAATTCTTCAATTCCCAAATCCTTTATAGATTGCTTAAATCCTGAATATTGAGAAGAAATTTTAATTTCAAGGTCATCAATAGCTTTAGGTATGTAGGTAAATTTTACATCATCAAATCGAAAATTCGTATTATACGGACTATATTTTAATTCTTTTTCCAACTTAACATGATTACAGCTATAACAACTAGGTATCAGGTTATAAAAGGACACTGTAAAAAGTGGGTACTTATTTTTAGGAAAAAAATGATCCAATTGTGCTGTATTAATCGGTTTTCCTTTTTCCCTACTCTTCCGTTTACATGTAGGACATTTTTTATCAGCTTCATCAAGGATAAAGAAATTTTGATTACATTGGCTACAATGAATACTTTTATAAATCGAATTTATATAATTACGGTTACAATATGGACATACTGTAATATTCTTTAAATCAATGATTTTTTTACGGAACTCAGAATCAATTTTACCGTACGATTGTATTAAATACTTTGATATTTTTTCTTCTTTTTTTGAGAAATTTTCTGACTTACCAATATCTTTATACTTTTGTAAAAGGTGATAATCTGCAGTCATAATCTTTATAAATACATCATCTTCACTTCCAAGTTCGGGAATATTTTTCTGTACCCATTCTTTCAAATCCCTCTTAAAATCTTTGTACTTAAAAAAATTCATTTTCTTATATAATTCCAAGCAAATTTTTTCAACAGCAACTGGATTCGATTTTTCTATTGGTATCACAACAAGCACCTCATTATTTTCCACTAGTCTCCCAATTATACCACAAAAGGTCGCTAACGCGACCTTGCATTGGTAGTGAATTCATCCTCAATCTTTTAACTCTGCCTGAGGTTCTGCAGGATTGAGTTTTCTCTGCACAGCCTCTGCCACTTTTCGCGGCACACCCACTTCGACAATTTCATCCACGCTGGCTTTCTTGATGTTGGTCAAAGATTTAAAATGTCGCATCAAATTTTGCTTGCGCTTGGGCCCCAGTCCTTCAATGCCATCTAGTTGTGATGAGAAGGAATTCTTAGACCGGAGCTGGCGATGAAAGGTGATAGCAAAACGATGAACTTCATCCTGAATACGTTGCAGGAGGAAAAATTCCTGCGAATTGCGAGACAACTCAACCACTTTCAAAGGATCGCCAAAGAGTAATTCATGCGTTTGGTGCTTGGCGTTCTTTTGCAAACCAGCGATAGGAATATCTAACCCTAATTGATTTTGAATGACGTCTTTAGCAATGTTGACTTGACCCCGACCACCGTCAATGACAATAAGATCAGGCGGTATTAAACCATCTCGCATGACTCGGCTATAGCGGCGCTTAATCACTTCTCGCATACTAGCATAGTCATCAGGGCCGACAACTGTCTTAATCTTATACTTGCGGTAATCCTTTTTGCTGGGTTTCCCATTGATAAAGACCACCATAGCTGAAACAGGACTGGTTCCCATAATATTGGAATTATCAAAGGACTCAATCCGAACTGGGGTGGGAATATTAAGCAACTGACCTAGATTTTCAATAGCTCCTTGCGTTTTTTCAACAGATTTCTCCAACAAATCAAACTTCTGCTGCAAACTAACTTGCGCATTTTTAATAGCCAAATTAACCAGCTGTTTCTTCTCTCCTCGCTGAGGTTTGAGAATCTTCGTATCTACCACAGCCCGTACTGATTCTTCGTCAATATCAGATGGAATCAAAATTTCATTGGGAATCAGATGAGATTTATTCTGATAAAATTGTCCAATATAGGTCAAAAAATCCTCGTCAGGGTCATTGTAATAAGGAAACATATTTACGTCTCGCTCAATGAGTTTTCCTTGACGGACAAAGAACACCTGCACACACATCCAGCCTTTGTCTACATAATAACCAAAGACATCCCGATTCTGCAAATCCTTCGCCATGACTCGTTGTTTAGTGCGAAGCGTCGCAATGCTTTGAAGCAAGTCGCGGTACTCAGCCGCTTTTTCAAACTCCATTTTATCAGCAGCACTGGTCATTTTCCTTTTCAGCTCATCAATAATCTTATCATCATGCCCTTTGAGAAAGTCTGATACTTCTTGAGCCATATCTTGAAAAAAATGTGGTTCATTATGGCAGATAGTGTGAGCTCGGCACTGCCCGATGTGGTAGTAGAAACAAACTTTTTCAGGCGGATTAGTGCATTTGCGAAAAGGGAAAATTCGATCCAGCAGGCGCTTAATTTCATTGGCAGCACCTACATCAGGATAAGGTCCGAAATACAAACCACCGTCTTTCTTGACCTGACGCGTAATAATTAGACGCGGATATTTCTCATTAGTAATTTTGATAAAAGGGTAGGACTTATCATCCTTGAGCATGATGTTGTACTTAGGCTGATTTTCCTTGATGAGATTGATTTCAAGCAGCAAAGCTTCAATGTTAGACTCCGTGACAATAAACTCAAAATCCTCAATCTCAGACACCAGTGCTTCGGTCTTAGTATCATGGCTCCCACGAAAATAAGAGCGCACTCGATTGCGCAAATTCTTAGCCTTACCTACGTAAATAATGGTACCATTTTTATCTTTGTGAATATAGCAACCTGGACTGGTTGGCAGCAATTCTAATTTTGATTGAATCAAGTTATTCATAATTATCATTATAGCAAAAATGAGCAAAAGGAAGTAAAAGGGAACACAGAAAGCCTAAATGATTTGCAATATAAAGAAAGAGGACAACAACGCCCTCTTTCAATAACTGAGATTCCAATTGTCTTAATTGACAATGGTCTTCGTTTCGATATTATTCAAAATCAAGATATTCTTTTTCAAGTTCAAGAACTTCTTCCATCGTTGCACATTCTGTAAGAGCACGTTGAGCGAGTTCTTGCATCTTCTTCGTATCCAATTTCTTCATCAAGCTACGTGTACGAAGAACAGATGTTGCACTCATTGAGAACTCATCCAGACCGATACCAACTAGAAGTGGAACAGCGGTTTGGTCACCTGCCATTTCACCACACATACCAGCCCACTTACCTTCAGCGTGAGCAGCTTTGACCACTCGATCCACTAAGCGAAGGATAGAAGGGTTGTATGGTTGGTACAAGTAAGAAACTTGTTCATTCATACGGTCAGCAGCCATTGTGTATTGAATCAAGTCATTGGTACCAATTGAGAAGAAGTCAACTTCTTTTGCAAATTGGTCAGCAAGCATTGCTGCCGCTGGAATTTCAATCATGATACCAACTTGAATATTGTCCGCAACTGCCACACCCTCTGCAAGCAATTTAGCTTTTTCTTCTTCCAAAATGCCTTTTGCAGCACGGAATTCAGTCAACAAAGCAACCATTGGGAACATGATACGCAATTGTCCATGCACAGATGCACGCAACAATGCACGTAATTGTGTGCGGAACATTGCATTTCCTGTTTCAGAAATAGAAATACGAAGAGCACGGAATCCAAGGAACGGATTCATTTCTTTTGGCAAATCAAAGTAAGGAAGTTCTTTGTCTCCACCGATGTCCATTGTACGGACAACAACTGGTTTGCCATTCATTCCTTCCAAGACAGCCTTATAAGCTTCATACTGCTCATCTTCTGTTGGGAAATCTTGCGAATCCATATAAAGAAACTCAGTACGGTAAAGCCCGACAGCTTCTGCACCATTTGCATTCACACCTTCGACATCTTTAGGTGTACCGATATTTGCAGCCAGTTCAAAATGTTTTCCGTCAGCTGTTACTGTTTCAGCATCTTTCAGCAAATCCCATTCAGCTTTTTGCTTTGCATAGGCTTCACCCGCTGCTTTAAAGGTTGCAACTTGTTCTTCTGTTGGATTGATAATAACCTCACCAGTAATTCCATTCACGGCAACTGTATCACCGTCTTTTACTAATTCGGTAATGTTATTTGTTCCAAGAACCGCAGCAATTTCAAGAGTACGAGCCATAATAGCTGAGTGACTTGTACGTCCACCAATATTGGTTACAAAAGCTTTAACAAAGTTTTTATCTAATTGAGCGGTATCAGAAGGAGTCAAGTCATGGGCAATCACAACTACTTCTTCATTAATCATAGCAGGGTTTGGCAAGCGTACACCAAGCAAGTGAGCCAACACACGTTTGGTCACGTCGCGAATATCTGCTGCACGTTCTTGCATGTATGGATTATCTTCCATATTTTCAAAGAGAGTGATGAACATGTCTGTTACTTCTTTCAGACCTGCTTCAGCATTCACTTTTTTTGCACGAATTGTTTCTTTAATCTGACCAATCATTTCTGGGTCAGAAAGTACCATTAAGTGAGCATCAAATACTTGAGCTGCTTCTTCTCCAAGGCTTTCTACTGCTTTCTCACGGATAACAGAAAGCTCGTTCTGTGAAGCTTCAAGAGCTACATCCAAACGAGCCTCTTCTGCATTTGTATCTTCGACTGAAGCAGTCTCAAATGATAAATCCGGTTGAACGAGTAGATATGCCTTAGCAACAGCAACACCGTCAGATGCTGCAATTCCTTTTAGCATTTCTGTCATGTTAAGCCAATCCTTCTTTTGTCATTGTTTCTGCGATTGCTACAATTGCATCATCAGCGTCTGCACCTTCTGCAGTAATTGTTACATCAGCCCCTTGACCAACACCAAGGCTCATAACACCCATGATTGATTTAAGGTTTACTGATTTACCTTTGTATTCAAGAGTAATATCTGAAGCAAATTTGCTAGCAGTTTGAAC
>OGES01001272.1_pt1 | contig 20894 bp, 19 predicted proteins | sample 1570711 | NCBI WGS metagenome assembly OGES01 (sample SAMEA2582133, study PRJEB24529) | metagenome | biome: Human gut stool | place: China | collected 2011 | reverse complement strand
CCAGCCAACTCAGCCGACTCAACCAACCCAGCCGACTCAGCCGACTCAACCGACTCAGCCAACCCAGCCAACCCAGCCAACTCAACCGACTCAGCTAGTTAATCTTAGTCTCAATTATCCAGCAACTAAGACGTCTGATCCTCAAAAGAATCAATCGCTACCAAAGACTGGCAATCAATCTGAACATTCATTATCAATTTTAGGATATCTTGCTATCATTTTAGGTGGTTTAATTAGTCTCTTGACTTACCGCAATAAACGCAAAGACTAAAGGTTAAAAGAGGTGATCAAATGCACTATTTTATTACATCGCGAATCGATAAACTCACTTCGGCAATTGAGTTGGCCGAAATTAAAAGACTAAAAATCTTTAAGTCGCTTCAGATTTCGGCTAAAATCATCACGTTGGTCTATTCACGTTATCAACAACATGTTTGGCGTGAACTAGGTATCGAGCACGACGTTATTAATCCAATTGCCTATTTTCAAAAATTATCTAATCATAAAAATTCAACTGCTAAATTAAGAAAAGAACTGTTGAGTGGTGATCAGTTAGTAATTCAAGAAAATCGTGGCTTTATCAATGACCGACTCCGCATTGAAATCAATATGTATGGCGATGAGATAGATTACGTTACGTATCTTGATCGTTGGGGATTTACTGATCGTCGTGACTTTTACGTCAATAACCAACTCAGCTTTTCTGAATACTTCGATGACAAAGGTAAATTGATAACGCGAACGTATTTCGATTATCAAGGCATTGCTTTTTTAACCTATCATTATCGCGGCGGACCTGGCAACGTGCCAGTGCTCACCTTAATTCAGCTAAGACATTCAAACAGTTGGATTCAATTTGATCAAGAAGTCAATTTTTGGGCTTACTTTTTAACTTTAATCGTTAAGCAGGATTCAGCAGCTGTCTTATATTCGGATCGAGAAGACTATGTCGTGCCGATTTTTAAACTGATGAATATATCGGCTAAAAAATTCGTCATTCTGCATTCTGCATTTACACAAAATGCTCAAGCAGATGGCGAACCATTTCCCTATATCAAAGAAATTTTTGACCTTGGTAATCAGCTCAGTGGCATTATCGTCTCCACTAGCCATGAAGCAATTGATTTAAAAAAACGCCCTGAGGTAAAAATACCATGCTATACAATCCCAGTCAGTTTTCTACCTGATTCGCTATTGGAAAAACAGGTTCCTTTTGAAAGCCGGATTCCTGGTCAGTTAATTGCCGTAGCTCGCCTCACTCCAGTCAAGCAACTAGACCAGCTAATCAATGCGGTAATCTTACTTCATCAGAAATTGCCTTTCATTGATTTAAAAATTTATGGCTATGATGACGATTGGCAAAATTATGAGACCTCAACTGCTTTGCATCATCTGGTAAAAAATGCAGATGCTGCAAATTATATTCATTTTTGCGGCTATTTAAAAGATTTAACTCAGGTTTACCAATCTGCTGATATCGAAGTCGTTACCAGCGCTTATGAAGGCTTTTCCATGGCCACTCTAGAAGCTTTGGGGCATGGATGTCCGGTCGTAAGTTATGATATCAACTATGGACCAAATGAGCTGATTAAAAACAACAAGACCGGCAACCTGATCCCTGCTGGTGATACTTGGAGTTTGCAGCGAACTTTATCAAACCTGCTAATTCACCGTGAAATTTTAAAAAGGTATAATCAAAATATATCAAAAACTATGCTCCCTTACTCTCAAACAAGTGTAGCCAAGGATTGGTCAACTTTTATTAGCCAAATTAATGCTGATTAATCAGTAAATGCAATTAAAAAGCCCGATTGATTCGCGATTTTTCGCGAACCAGTCGGGTTTTAAGTTACTCTAGATTTTCAAAAATTAGGCGTAAGCACACCATATTGAACCGTGTTGCCTACTAAGCGATGGCCAATTTCAAAAATTAAAGAATAAAAAAGCAGCGGTCGACCGGCGCATTTCTGCGTGGTCGACCGCTGTTCATTTATCAATTAGGCTTTACAGCTTTCTTGAATTTCACGAGCCCATGGCAAATAAGCCTCTATTTCTGGCGTTTCGCGTTTTGTAAAGGCGCTAAACAGGGTCTCTAAATATTTAAAGACATCCAAGCGGTGGTTGTAGTAGTCAATCCACTCTTCAATGGCTTGAATTAAGTCTTCTTGATTGGCATAGTCAGTGTCCGGCCTGTTCTCTGCTTTAAGTTTGCTAAAGACGGTCTCACAGGCGGCGTTATCCAGACACGTTGCTCGATGGGACATGCTTTGACGAATCCGGCCATGCTTTAATAAGACTCGCCAGGCACGATGCTGGTACTGCCAGCCTTGATCTGTATGCAGAGTTAATAGATACCCAGTGTGCGGTAAAAGACCGATTAGCTTGCGCAACGGCTTAAGGCTGAATTCCAGGGTTGGATGCGTCCCGATTTCCTAAGTCAGAATTTGGCTGGTTGCCAGATCCTTGATAATTTCCAGATAAACCTTACTGCCGTCCTTAGCCTTCAATTCAGTAATGTCGCAGACCATCTTTTGATATTTGCGATTACTCATAAAGCGACGACGGATTACGTTTTTAGCCTTCTTACCCGATGGACCCTTGGAAGAATCGTACTTGCGGCGGCGTTTGCTGTATTTTGTACATTTGAGTCCCATCTCACGCATCAAGCGGTAAATTCGTTTGTGATTGGGCAGTGGACGATTGATAATTCGGTAGTAGTCACGTACTTGCGCGCTCAGCCGACGAACGCCATAGTCGCCCTCAAAATATTCAAACAGGCCCTTGATGACGGATTTAAGCTCTTCTTCGGCTTCATCAGGGTGTTCAAATTTGGCCTGCCAATACTGGTAAGTCGACATAGAGATTGGCAGTGCTTCAATCAGGTCTTTCAAACGATATTTTGCCTTGAGGTCATAAATTACTTGGGCAAGTTCTTTTTTGGATGCTTTCTCAAGGCTGCTAATTTTTTTGAGGCGTCGAGTTGAATCTTTAAGGATAAGTTCTCTTTTTGGAGAAGCTGATTCTGTTTCTTTAAACGTTGAATCTCTTTCTCGTGATTTGAGCTCATGTTTTGATTTCCTTCCTGGTCGTAGTTTTAAGAGGGCCTGTGCTCCATGTTCGTTGTACTGACACTCCCATTGATAGACAGAGCCTGATGAACGAAAGCCAAAGTGGATACAGGTCTCTGGAATGGAAGCCAGGTTTTGTTGCTTCCACTTTACCAGATTTAAGCGGAAATCCCCAGTTGCGGTTGGTGGATTCAATAGTTTTTCCTTGCCGAAACGTGCATAAATACCCACGCAGATTTGAAAGTCAAGCTTTGCAATCCCGTATTTGCGAGCGATCCCCCGCAGAGAACTTGCCGTTGTACAGAACTCTTCAATTGCCTTGATCTTAGTCTCTATGCTGATTTTGGTCATAAAAATACCCCCAAAGTTGTGTTTCCAACTTTGGGGGTACGGGTCAAGATTTTTATTATGATCACCAGCATCCAGCAATACTTCGTTGGGGATTGAATTTACAAAATCATTAATTAAATTAACAATATGATCTGATGCTACCTTAAGTTCATATTGTAATGCTAATTGAAACTGAACTGTGGTACAATTTTGATACATGGAAACCGACTCCTTTTGGTTGATTTGTGATTATTTCTATCATAACAGGAGATCGGTTCCTGTATACACGAAACCCGGATGATTTGCAAGTGAATTGCGAATCATCCGGGTTTTCATTTTGAAGAATAGTTTTTTTCCCAGCCTCTCATTTTTTCATACATTTTTCAACCCGTACCGTTATGGTGTGCTTACAACCAATAATGTCACTGACAGCAATCTCTTAACTAGAAACGGTTTAAATACGGAAAAATTCTGCGATCAAGCCGCATAATCAAATTTTATCTATTTATCTTCTTGTATGCTTGACAGGATTATAGCGCTATATCCGCTTTTTTCTAAATCTCGTTCTCTTTCCGAATCAACACTAAAACTGCCAGCAAATAGAAAACCACGCCGGTAATCAACAAAGCTACTACGGACATCCATGCTGACGCGGTATGCCCGTTATACACAAATACAACTCCTAGAATTTCCTTAGTTTCTTTTAAAATGGCTGTCGGTTGATTTGCAAAATTCTCTTTGATAGAATCCTTCATCAATAGTTGCCGATAAAGGATGGCTGAATGAGCACACGGAAAATACTTTACCAGCCATTGAACGTTTTCTGGCAAATTACCGATTGGAATATATGCCCCTACCAAAAAACCGATCAAAGTCCCGACTATCGTGCTGGCAGCTGAGTAGGCACTGTTGGTCTTCAAAAAAGAAATTATGAAGGAAGCGATTGCTGATGAAGCAAAGGCTGACAAGACGATTACACCAAATAACTTGAGCAAAATATCCATATCCAGCACTGCTCCACCAATCATACCCATGTAGATTTCCCCAAAAATCAAGGTGAAAATCGACATGATGATACTTATGATAAAGCCAGTAATGATATAGCCTCCTGCAATCTGTCGTCGACCGACTGGGGATGAATAAAAGTTCTTGATAGTTTTATTCTCTCGGTCGCTGATCATTACCCCGTAAGCTCCCAAACTAGTAGTGATCGATGCCGAAGCCAACATCCCCGCCAACATCCAAGCCCTCATCAGCCGGTTAGGATGTGGCAAAAACTTTAAACCACTGCTTATCGAGTCACCAATAAAAAAGATGTACAAGGCAAAAATAATGATTACACTCAGCATTGAGAAGAAAACAGCAGCTTTGTCTTGAAAGTAAATCTTGAGGTTTCTCTTGACCATTATTTTCATTCTCGTAGGCTCCTCCCTGTAATGTTCAAAAACACGTCATCCATCGTTCCGTGCAACACTTCAAAACTCTGTAGCTGGTTCCGTGCTTTTTGGACAATATCAATGGCATCCAGTGTGTCTGTTAACTCAACCTCATAGTAGTCTTCCATCTTGCTCCAGGTAAACGAAAAGCTTCCCAGTAAATTATCCAGACGCTGCCCTTTCTTTGGGTACAGTCTCAATCGATCATAGCTGTAGCGCTCTTTTAGACCGATTGGATTTCCATTCGCGACAATTTTTCCGTGGTCTAGAATTATTACATAGTCTGCCATAGCTGCTTCTGCCATATAGTGGGTCGTCAGAAAAATTGTCATCCTATGCTCTTTCTGCAAGCGTTGGATTGTCTTCCAAATATGCTGCCTTGTTTGTGGATCAAGCCCTGTTGTTGGTTCGTCTAAGAAGAGAATCTTTGGCGTGTTTAAAAGGGCTCTTGCGATATCCACCCGTCGCCTTTGCCCGCCTGACAGTTTCCCGTACTGACACTTAAGTAGGTCTTTGATCTTTGTATATTCGACTGCACGGTCAACAGCTTCTTTAACTTCTGCCTTGTTGGGGTAATAAAAACCGGCTCTAAGCGTTAAGTTGTCAGCAACCGTGAGTTTCTTATCCAAAAGTCCCTCTTGAAACACAATCCCAATCTTCTGTTTGATAGTTTGAGCTTGCGTCTTTATATCAAAGCCTGCCAACTTAATCTCTCCTGAATCAAATTTGGTCAAAGTCGATAAGCAGTCCACCGTCGTTGATTTGCCAGCTCCATTAGGGCCAAGAAAAGCTAAAAGTTCACCTTCACGGACATCAAAAGAAATATCATTGACAACTTTCAAGTCACCATAAGATTTGGAAAGATGCCTGACTTCAATTGCATTTTCGATTGTTCTACAGCTCCTTTCTTTTTATTCTCACAAGGATCTATAGTCCCCTTAAAGATAACGCCGAAAATAATAAATAGTTTCCAACAATCACGCATTCATTTATTATAATCGTCTTTCTTAGATCCGTCATCATTTTGTAAGCTTTTCTTCACCTCAGCATCCAAGAATTCCTTAATGATTTTGGCCGCTGAACCACTAAGAATGACTGGCCTGCTCTCGCGCGTAATCCTTCTCAAAACAAAGAATGAACGCACAAAAACAATCACGCTGACGCCGCCGCCAATCATAAAGAAATACTCATTCGCGTAGGCGCGCATCGTTAGGAAGCCAACCAAAAAAGCTAGTACCATCTGACTCAAAGCGCGTCTTCCCTGCTTAAGCTTTCTTCTCGACCCTAGGATCTTCATTTTCCATCTCAATCGACTGCTTTTATCGAATCTGGACTTGTTTTCTAAATTACGAGATAACTGTTCTCTTTCATTTAAAAGTCGAATTGCCAATGCCGCCATCATCAATATAACCGCAATCCCCAAAGCTCTTACCACAATACTCATCATACCGCTCCTAACATCTTACTTCGCGTTCCCAATCAGATTGGGAATGCTTTTGGTATATTAAGGATAACTCAATTTAGCGATATCTTCTGCTTGATCATAAGGAATGTTGGTGCAAATTATATACTCGCTATAAAATACAAAGACGCCAGCTAATGAACATCACCTTGACTGATTTTTTGAACGGCTTAAAAAAATCTCCTTTTTCGGTTTTCAGTAATTTAAAGAGCATAAGGGGAAATCTGCCACCGACTAGTCTGTGGCCCGCCAGTGACGGGGATTTGACGTGGATACTAATTTTCTCGGTTCGCGCCTATAATGCACCCTCAACGAGTACGTTTCGCTGCCCAAAATGACTCCGCAATGCGTCCATCAGCGATTTATGAATTCTGCATGGCACGTGGGGTATTGTACATTTCGAAATTGCCATTCTTGTACAATTTCACGCTGCCGTTTTATTAATTTTTACGACAGCAGAGGGATATAAATTTGCTCGAGCTGCTTGGCAATTTTGTTCCAAACGTTCCATCAGCAATCAAAAAACAGGCTCGCGGAATCTCCACGGGCCTGTTTTTCGTATGTTAATCTAGTCTTCACCCAGCTTTGCAAGGATCTGATCGTAAACCTTATCTACACCGATTCCAGTCAGCAGCGGAAGGCCATTGATAACTTTGTCGCGAACGTCTTCTGGAACGACCGTCGTGCTGACAAACACATCGTAATCATCAATATTGTTGATCTGTTCGGCAATGTTGCTCTTGTAGATCTTGACCTTGTCCAACAATCCTTTTGAATCCAGAAAGTCGCGAATCTTTCCTTCAGCAACAGTGGAGGTAGCAACACCGCTACCGCAAACAACCATTAATGTCTTCATAGTTATAATCTCCTTTCAAATTTAAGCAGACCTAGGCAGCAGGTTCGGTCTTCTTAGCTTGGTTCTTCTTGTGGAACTTGTTGTACCAGATCATCAATGCCAAGGTAACGACACCGATCAAGCCGATACCGCCCCAAGTCATGATCTTGCCAAGGCCAACAACGACCCAGGTAGTCCAGACACCACCGTCACTAAGAACGGAAATTGAAGTATTGCCTTGAAGGCCGAAGTTGGCAGCTTTTGCGGAAGCCGTAACCAGTGGGGCAACCCAAGAAGCGATGTACAGGCTCAAGATGATGTCCACGATCCCACCAACCAGCGTCCGGAAAATGTCGCCGCGGAATACGGCAGCCATGATGGCAATCATGTAAGGGATGGTTGCCAAGTCACCAAATGGCAGCACGTGGTTACCTGGCAGAATTACGGCAATCAGCAGCGTAACTGGAACCAACAGCAGTGAAGCGGACAGAACCGTTTCGTTACCTACAGCAAGTGCGCTGTCCATCCCGATGTAAAGGTTCCGGCCTGGGAAGTGCTTTTGAACCAGTTCGTTAGCACCTTCAGAAGGAGTCAGACCTTCCATCAGCAACGAAACCATCCGCGGCATCAAGACCAGAACAGCAGCCGTTGAGACACCAAGCTGCAGCGTCTTGGTAACGGAGTACTTAGCCAGAATACCGATTACGATACCGATCAGCAGACCCATCACGCCAGAGTCGTCGAAGATTCCCATACGTTTTTGAATCGTCTTTGGCGTCAGCTTAATCTTGTTGATACCAGGGATGCGGTCCATCAGCCAATTCAGCGGCAGGGCCAATACGTAGCCTGGTGCTGAGGCGCCTTGTGGGAATGAAATACCATCCAATCCGTATTGCTTTTGAACGTACGGAGCAGACATATCGGCAAGCAGATAAATGACCATTACGTGAACGATCATCGTAAAAATCCCGAGCGAGAAACTGTGTGAAACCGCGTAGACGAGGGAACCAGTAAAGGCAATGTGCCAGTAGTTCCAAACGTCAACGTCTAGCGTCTGAGTCAATCCCAACAGCAGCAGTACAACGTTGGTGATAACGCCAACCGGAATAGCCAGACTCCCCAGAACGGTACCGTAAGCAATGGCAGAAGCAGCCGGCCAACCAATGTCAATCGTGCCAAGGTGCATCCCAAAGTTTCTAACCATGGCATGCGAGGCAGGGCCAAGATTCTTGGTTAACAGACTAATGACCAGGTTCAAGCCAATAAACCCGATTCCAACCATCAAACCAGCTTTGAAGGCCTTGCTTGGCTTGATCCGTAAAATCAAAGCAAAGATAAACAGCAGTATTGGAAGCATAACGCTTGCCCCAAGGTTAACGAACCATTGGAGCCCTGATGCTATAGCACTCATATCTTTATCCCCCTTTAGCTCTATTCAATTATTTCGTTCTTCTTCATCAAATCGAGAAAATCATTCTTCTGATCAATTTTTTGCAAAGCGTCCATGGCTTCTTGGTTTTGTAAGAGCGCCATCAGCTTCTGCAGCATGCTCAATTGGTCGTCTGACTTTTTGAGCGCGAGCATGAAGATCAGCTTTACTTGAATCTTGGCATTATCGCCCATTTGATGAAAAGTCACTGGATGCTTCAGACTCATGAATCCAATCTGCGGTTCGATCACCTTATCTGGATCCGTATGAGGAATCGCAACCCCAATCGTTTGAGTCATCAGTCCGGTGGGAAAACTTTCTTCACGCTTCAGTAAGGCATCCCTGTACTCGCTGGTTACTACTCCTTTGGCATACATACTGTCAGCCAGCCGAGTTAAGGCGCTTACGTTGTCAGAAGCATCTTGGTTAAATAAAATAACCTCTTTATCAAACAACATGCGTTTCCCTCTATTCTTCTAAAAGACTTTCAATAGTTTTCTTCTCTATGCCTCGTTCACACAGCCGTTCTACAAAAGAATCATCTGCCATATGAACCACAAAATTACTTATCGCTTCATCGTTGCCTTTTACGATCAGAAACGTTCCGGTATCCACTGAATGATTATCAAACCATTCAACCGGGGATCCCAATTGACTAACGATGATATAGCTATCGGCAATTCCAGGCATTACGACATGCGGCATTACCAATTTTTCCGCAAGTCTTGTGCTCCCAATTTCTTCTCGCTCTCTTAACGTCTGAATGAGCGGCGTTGGATCATTCGAGAAATCGGGGATGATGCCCGCAACGTGTTTAAGCCATTCATCGCGGTCAGGCACGATTACGTTTTTATCCAGAATCAGCTTAGTCTTCATCATTCAATAACCTGCTCAATCGATTCCTATCCTGTTCGTTAAACATCGCGCTTGAAAGGATCACCTTAGCGTCCTTTCGCGGCACGACCGGTACTGTTGAGACAATCACGTCAACGTCATCGTACTTGTCGGGATTCTCAACGTAGTCGGTCTTTGAAGTGACTCCCACGATATTCAGATCCGGAAATGCCTTATGAATCTTTACGTACAGGAGTTTTGAAGTTCCAATCCCGCTGGCGCACATAATCAGTACTCGCTTTGGCAGGCTTGATTCTTCAATATATTTAGCAAAGTAAAGCGTAAGGAATCCAATCTCATCATCATTGATCTTCCAAGGCAGCTGTAATTCGTTTTCTGCCTTTTTGGTAATTGCCGCAACTTTTTTAAATAGTTGACCATATTCCATTTTGATATCAGCAAGTACCTTATTGGCAACTACGATATGATTGTTCAGACGGTTGATCATGGGCCGGATATGACTGACCAGATCGTTCTGAAGCGAGATAACGCGCGATGACCCTGGATTTAATCCAAACTGCTTGATATAGAATTCAGCCAGCTCCATCGAGTCAGATGAAGTCTTTTTGTCGTATACGTAATTGTTGTTGTAACGCATCGAAATTAGATATTCCAATAAATAATAGCTTTCAATGGCTGGTATATCACAGTTAAGGTAATCGGCCACGTTCTTGATCACGTCATTGCTTACCTTATAGAATTTTGGATTGGCCTGAATGATCTTCTCATATCGCTTGTTTTTGATCTGCCCGTCCTTAGAGTCGATCATCTTTCCTTGACGAATTCTCTTCATGAGAATGTAGAGGTGAGAAAAGATGTTTACGTTATAAGGATAGGGGATCGTTGTATTAAGCAGGTGCTGAATCAATTCCAACTGCGTGGTTATGAATTGATTGTCAAAGCGGCTCAGATCATGAAACTCACTGACGAAATCGTTGATGCTCTCTTGGTTCATGGCATTGCTCTGCATCAAGACCGCGTTGATGGCTCGCTGGATATTCCACTCATCACCAACTACCGAAACAAAGCTGCCGTCCCGCTTTAAGCTGAGATCATATTTTTGAAGCTGCTTGCTGATAATCGTCAAATCTTGATGAATCAGCTCAATGCTTACAAAGAAGTCCTCATACATCTCTGACACTCGATTGGCCAAAGGAGCGTTGAACAGCAGCTTGGTAAGAATCTGGTTCCGTCGCTCCAATGGCGTACTGTCCAGCTTGTCGTTTTCAGAACCAGTCTGCTTCGTCAACTTGAGATACCGATCGTAATTCAGCTTCAACCCTTTGCCACGCTCGGAGACAATGATTGGTTCGTCATAGTGGTCATTGATCCCATTGACGGCTCGATAAATAGTCTTTGTCGAGATGCCAATAGACTTTGCCAACTCATCGACTGTGACAAAACGATCGCTTTTCGACAGAATCTTTATTATTTTGTCACGGTTTCCACTCATTTTTCCTCCCTCCTTGTCTAAACTATATCAGTCAATGTAAGCGCTAAAAATAAATTAATATCCATTGTTGTGGACACTCTTTTGAAAATCGTATCAAAGTATAAACGATTATCAGTGTAATTGCATTTTTGCTTCACAAAAAACAAAATCCCTGCCTCGATTTTGAGACAGGGATTTCATTTTTTAAGATTTTTAGGATAGATATGAGTAAGCGATAAACTATTTCAATTAAGCATTGGGCTGTTCTTGAATTCGGCCGACAAATAGCGCGCCACTGGCAAAAACAATACCGGCCAAAAGGAGCATCCCCGGCATGGACTTGCCAATCAATGGGAAGATGGCAAAGCTGGCAACGGAAGCAATGATTTGCGGCAGGCAGATGCTGCAGTTGAACAGTCCCAGATATGCCCCTTCATGCTTACCGGCCAGCGCAGTCGTCAGCAGGGCAAACGGAATCGAGTTCATTGAAATCCAGCCAATGCCGATCAGAGCGAAAGAAAGAATCAAAAGCATCTTATCGTGAATGAAGAATACTGACATAAAGCCAAGTCCACCAAGAACCAGACCTAAACGATACATCGTCTTGCGCTGATTTGGCTTGGTCTTTGACAGAAACATTCCCCACAGTACGGCTGAAATCGACTGAACCGCGGACAGAACACCGAACCAGTTGCCGGCAGCCTGATAGCCAGCCGTTGATGGATCAGTTACATTCCAGACATTCTTTGCAACAGCGCCAGTACCGTAAGTCCAAAGGTATTGGAACGCAAACCAACAGAACATCTGAACGAGTGAGATCTGCCAAAATGCCTTAGGTGCGTTCTTCAGCAAAGTTGCGAAACTAAGCTTTTCTTGATTGGCTGCAATATCAACGCCATGGTACTTGGCATAGTCTTGAGGGTTGTATTCATGAACCTTGGCCAGCGTGAAGATACTGGTTAAGAGCAGTACAGCCGCGCCCAGGTAGAAGGTCCAGATGACTGAGTTAGGCAAGGAGCCCTTCTTAGCAGTATTGGAAACCCCTAAAAGCGTCATGATGAATGGCATTAAGGTTGCGAGAATTCCACCCATGTTAGAGAAGATCTGCTGCCAGGACCAAGCAAAATCTTTCTGATCCTCGTTAACCATATCACCAATAATCATCTTGAATGGCTGCATGCAGACGTTTGAAGACAGATCCATGAACAGAACTGCAATTGCACCAAACCAAAGCGCGGCTAATGAACCATACCCGAAACCAAATGATCCTGCGTTGGGCAGAAGGATCAGAACCAAAGCCGCAATTGGTGCACCGACCAAAAGATAAGGCATCCGCCGACCAAATCGATTCCATGTTAAATCGGAATACTTGCCGACTAATGGTTGAACGATCATCCCCATCAGTGGCGGCAAAATGAAGAAGAAGCCAAGCTTGGTCGGGTCAGCACCGATTGTTTGAAAGATTCTTCCCATTTGCGAGCTTTGCAGCGAAAATGCCATGTTAACGCCAAAGAACCCAAAAGTCATGGCAAACAGGGTACTTATTGGCAGACTCGGCAGTCCCGTAGTTGTTTTTTGATTTTCCATATTACTTGTTACCTCTTTGAACTGAATTCATATACTTTAGCTTCATATGGACGCAGAGTTTCTCCCATGTCATCCTCGTAGTTGCTTAATAAGAGCTTGCCTTGACCAGCCGCGTATTCTCGCTTGATTGTTTCCTTAGTAAAGTTGGCTACTACAAGCAGCGTTGTTTCTCCATCATCACGCGTGTAGGCAAAGACCTGCTCATCCAATTCGTTGCCATTGACCAACGCAAACTTTCCTTCTGTCATTACTGGCAGGTCATGGCGCATTTGAATGAGTTTCTGGTAGTGATAGAAGACGGATGATGGATCCGCCAGTGCCGCCTTTGCGTTGATCTCTGAATAGTTGGGATTGACCGCGATCCAAGGTTCAGCATCCGAAAAACCGGCATTCTTGCTGTCATCCCATTGCATTGGCGTTCTGGCATTGTCCCGAGAATGAATTGCCAGATATCTGCTCATTGTCTTTCCATCAACCAGATGCTCTTCGTCAACCAGCTGATGGTAGGCATTAATGCTCTCCAAATCACGATAGTCAGACAAAGAGTTAAAGGTCGTGTTGGTCATTCCCAGTTCCTCACCTGCGTAGATATAAGGAGTCCCTTGCAGACAGTACAGCATTGTTGCCAACATTTTAGCCGAAACGACACGATATTTTGGATCATCATTGCCAAAACGGGATACGACGCGTGGCTGATCATGGTTGTTCCAGTAAAGCGAGTTCCAGGCCTTACCACTCAGCTGAGTCTGCCATTTCACCAGGTTATCTCGTAATTCTGGCAGACTGACTTTTTTGTCGCTCCATTTTCCTAAAGCTGGGTTGTCGTTATCGTCTAAGCCGACATGCTCAAACTCAAAAACCATGTTCAGCTCAGTCTGTTCTAGGTTGGCATACTTCTTGGCATCATCTGTTGTGGCACCAGGTGTTTCGCCAACTGTTACCAAATTATGCTTGGCCATTACAGCCTGATGCATTTCTTGAAGGAATTCGTGCATCCGATGACCATTGGCAACAACCGTCTCGACATCGCCATACTGCATTCCGGGTGCGGTCGGAACATCTTTGTAGACAGCCGGTTTTGAAATTAAGTTGATGACATCCATTCGAAATCCATCGACACCGAGATCTGCCCACCAATTCATGATGTCGTATACCGAATGACGAACGGCTTCATTTTCCCAGTTTAGATCCGGCTGCTTTACAGCGAACAGGTGAAGGTAGTATTGACCGCTTGCCTCATCGTACTGCCAAGCTGAACCAGAGAAGTATGATCCCCAATTAGTTGGTTCATGGCCATCGACTGGATCACGCCAGATATAATAGTCACGGTATGGATTTTCTTTTCCCTGGCGGCTTTGCTTAAACCATTCATTTTCATCTGATGAGTGATTGACCACCAGATCCATCATTATTTTTAATCCAAGTTCATGAGCCTTTGTCAGCAGCTCCTTAAAGTCGGTCAATGAGCCGAAAGTTGGATCGATTGCCCGATAATCACTGATGTCATACCCATTATCAACGTTTGGCGAACGGTAGATTGGATTGAGCCAGATAATATCAGCACCTAGTTTTTTAATATAGTCAAGCCGGCTAATGATACCTTGTAAATCACCAATGCCATCATGATTGCTGTCTTGAAAACTCCGTGGATAGACTTGGTAGACAACTGAATTTTGCCACCACCATTTTGGTGTATATGCCATTATTATCATTCCTTGTAAAAATTCTAAAAATAAAAGTTACGCAAACGTTTGAGTAAATGCTAAAATAATAAAAACGGCATCAGTAACCGTTTTCACGGAGTATTATAAATACAGCTGACTTAAAAAGTCAATAACTTTTTTCGAAAGAAGGATCCCGATGGCCACGATTAAAGACATAGCCAAACTAGCAAAAGTAACTCCATCAACCGTCTCTCGCGTATTAAACCATAGTGGGGGATACAGCGAAAAAACTCGCCGTCGGGTTGAGAAAATTGCAGATGAGCTACACTATCAAAAAAACGAAGCTGCCGTTAATCTGGTTGCACAGACCTCGAATCTGATTGGGGTAATCGTAACCAATGCCACAACGAGCTTTGCCGCCCCCATTATCGACAGCATTGAAGACTGGGCCTACCAAAATGGCGGAAGAATTCTCTTGGCTCACTGTGGCTTAAATGACTCTGAACGACTGAAGACATGTCTAAATCTAATGGCTGGACGCAAAGTCAACGGTATCATTTCAGTTTCGGTTCAATTTGATGAGGACAATCTGAAACTACTTGATCAACTGCAGCTGCCATTAATTTCTCTAGGCGTCAAAGTTTCCAACCAGCCAATGATTTCCATCGACAATCTAAAAGCCGCCACTACAGGGACCAATTATCTAATCAGCCGCGGATACCAACGGATTGCTCTGATTGCCGTGGATACCAGCGACCCGCAAACTGGTAAGACGCGTTGCGCAGGATATCAAAAAGCAATGGAGTCAGCTGGACTTACACCATCCATTATTCCCGGCGACTACTCGTTTGCAGCAGGAAAGCAGGCCGCAGAACTTCTTTTAGCAAAAGGAGAACTTCCCGAGGCAATTTTTGCAGCTAGTGACGATGCCGCAGCCGGGGTTATCTATGTCGCTCAGGAACACGGCATTAAAGTACCTGAGCAATTGGCAGTTCTGGGTTTTGACAACTCATCAGTAGCCAGTATGATCTATCCGGGAATCACAACGATTGATCAGCCATTTGAACAGATGGGACGGTTGGCAATTGAACATTTGACCAACCAGAATGTTTCTTCAGTTGAGCTGCCGTATCAAATCAAGGAACGTGGCTCGGTTGCCAAATACAATTCAGCTCAGTCATAGTGCCGTTCTGGCAATCAAAAAGCAGGCTCGCGGAATCTCCACGGACCTGTTTGCCGTATTATTACCCTTAAACCCTTTATCTTCGTTTTCACCTTTACGAACACTCATTCGCATATTATAATAGAATGCAAACAGAGGTTCGAGGAGGGCGGCATGATGGATTATTCAGAGGAGCCGCGGGGGATTTTCCTGGTCATTGACAACAAATCATTCTATGCCACGGTTGAGTGCACGATGCGTGGGCTGGATCCGCTCACCACGCCGCTCGTAGTCATGTCGGAAGCTGAAAATACCAATGGCGGGCTGGTGTTGGCGTCATCCCCAATGGCCAAAAAGCTTTACGGCATCTCCAACGTCAATCGTCAGCGTGATCTGCCGCGTGACAACCATTTGATCGTGGTACCGCCGCGGATAAATACGTACATAGAAAAGAACATTGAGGTCAACAACATCTATCGCGAGTTCGTGGCGGATGAGGACCTGCTGCCGTATTCGATTGACGAGTCGATTCTGGACATCACTCACTCCTGGAAACTGTTCGGGGATGATCCAATTGCGGTCGTTAAAAAGATCCAAAAGACCGTTCATGACCGTCTGAAGCTGGTTACCATGGTAGGCGTGGGCGAGAATCCGCTGCAGGCCAAAATCGCGTTGGACGTCTACGCTAAGCATGATCCGCGTTTCATTGGCGAGATCACCTATGACACGGTCAAGGAGAAGATCTGGTCCATCCCTGAGATTACTGATGTCTGGGGCATTAACGAGCGCACCGCCAAACGCCTTGCCAGACTTGGGATTCATTCCATGGCTGAGTTGGCCCATGCCGATCCGTTCATTCTCAAGGAAGAGATGGGCGTGATGGGAGCGCAGCTGTACGCGTCCGCTTGGGGTATCGACCGCACCGACCTGGCCGAGGAAGTCCTGCTTAAAGACAAGAGCCTGGGCAACTCGCAGGTGCTGCCGCGCGACTATACAAGGTCGGAAGAGATCGAGGTCGTCATCCGTGAGATTGGTTCGCAGGTCGCTTCCCGGCTCCGCGCGCATGACAAGCAGGCGTGGGGCGTTTACCTTTCAATCGGCTATTCCTTAAGCACGCCAACGGAAGAAACGGGCTTTGCTCACTCGCTGAAGCTTTCCGATTCCATGGTCGACTCAAATCTCATCAACGAGCAGCTGATGTATCTGTTCTATACATACTGGGATGGGGTATCGCCGGTCCGCCGCGTCAGTGTAACCGCGACCCGCTTAGCCGACCGTTATGGCGAGCAGCTCGATCTGTTCAATCCGCCCAAGTACGACATGGTCAAGCTGGAAGACACCGTCGACGCCATCCGCAAGCGCCTTGGCAAGACGTCGATCATGCGGGCATCCAGCTTAGAAAAGGGCGGCACGTTTATTGAAAGAAGCCAGTTGGTAGGAGGTCATGCCGGTGGACAAAGCTTGGAATAAAGCAACCGAAAGCGAAAAGATCTGTGAGCGAATCAAGCGCTGCTTCACCAATCGATGGCGCACCAGGTACTGGGTCTCCGTGGTCTACTATGAGCCGGAACATGGCTATAATCTGTTTTTTAACATTCAGCCTCGTAATACCTATAGCCGATCAGTCCCGATTGCCCGGTTGGCGGATTGCGAGCATTCTGAGTTGCCTGATATTATAACTAAGGTTCGCCAGACGTATCAGTTCACCTTGAACCACCTGAACTTCACCGATGACCAGGTCCGTGAAATGAGGAGGATGTTTCGATGAAAATGCATTTTTACGATGGTCAGGAAGCTGACAAGGTGGCCACGCAGTTTTTCAAGTACTACTATCATGATCGTGGCAAGCTGAAGTGGAGTGGCTTCTTGCTTTCAGAACATACCGCCGCGTTAAATAAGGAAATCGATAAGGAGCACAATGATAACTCTCAAGAATAGGGAAACGCGTTAAAGTTCCGCTATAATAACGTCTGTGCTGCATACACACCTGTTTGTATTAATTTACGGTCCATGTCATTTCGATGTGGGCCGTTTTTTGTGCTGAACGAAATCATTTAAGATATTAGAAAATTCAATATATACGTTTTAAAACTGCCATCAACGGCATCTTTGAACTATACAGTTAGCCTATTTCCGGAAAAGATTAACGGCGTGTCGGTTTTGCTTGGAGGCGTAAAAAATAACATGGTATTATAAAAACGTTGCTCGTCCCTTTGTCTGTATGAGAGGGGGTGAAAGCATTGAACTATTGGCAAGATTTATTTAACTTATTCTCCAGTCTACTTATTGTAGTTTTCGATCATTGGCTTGATAATTGGAAGCGTTGATAATAGTAGACGAACCGAGCAAAGTCAAGCTACCAAAAGCCCTAGCGTATGGCAGTACGTTAGGGCTTTTGGTTTACCTGCATGATAGCATTGAACTATTCACGACAAGCTATTTAACTTATTCTCGCTGTTATTATAACATACAAAAAGCCTTAATCAAGCAACCAAGACGTCTTTGAATTGCCTGCTTATTAAGCAAAATCAATTCATGATATTTTTAAATTCAACGTGGACATCTTCTGTGAGCATCGTGAACAAATAACTTTGAAAGTACACATTGCCTTTTGATTCTTTTCGACTACAAATCGTTCAAAGAAAACAGCGCTGTGATCAGGTTCTTCTTAATTTTTCAAATGTTGTATTCCTTTATTTATTGCGGCATGTTATTTACCGCATCAGATAAATAACCGCATCACGGTATACAACTATTTAACACTTGGCTTTTCAACAATTAAAACAAGGTATAGCCAAGAAGGGGACTAGGCTGCCTGCTCATCGGTCATGGCTAGTTTCTGCTGCAGCTCTGCCCGCACCTGACATAGAATCAGATAGTGCTCCGGTCGATTATAGGATGTCGGGCCTTCTTTTATGAGATCAGTCTCGCCATCAATCAAACCATTCATCAGCGTGCAGACATAGATGTGCGTCTCAAGCATCATATCATCAATCTGATTGGATCTGGTCAGCACGCGTTCCGCCAAGATCAAACAGTCAAGGTACATGTCGTAGATCTGCTGATTATAAACGTTATGATCATTCATCGCGCTAAGACGTTCAAATTTTTCCATCATCGCGTCATAGACCTGGGTAAACACTGCCGAAACGTCAAACATTGTAAAGACCTCCTTACATACAAAAACCGCCTGGACCAACTTCGGCCTGGGCGGCTTTTTAGGGAAACTTAATGAAAGTAAATTATCACCAAGCAATCAGTCTTGAGATAAGAATGACCATCGGCCGCCGATCAGCCCCATATCCAACCGGCTGTCTGCATCATAAAACATTATCATCAGCCGTGCCTATCAGTTTTGAACCTGATTGAACATTCAAAATTGATAGTTTATTATTAGTTATATTATAGTACAATGAAATATTTGAAACCACCAAAATATTTTAAAATTGCTGTTTTACTGATAAGATTAATCAAGAAGCCGCTTACAGGCGCTGCATATTATCAAGATAAAAAGAAAGGCGACCTGCCAATGAAAAAAGAAATTAAAATTCTTCGGGCTGGTTTGCGCTTGCATGGCCTAATTGATATCCCCGATCAGGAAAAGTTTGATCTGGTTATTTTGATGCATGGCTTTACTTCTGATCTCGGCTACACCAAACGCCGTGTCTTTTATGATCTAGCCCCAGCCTTGCGCGAAAAAGGTCTTGGCGTACTCCGCTTTGATTTAAAAGCGAAGGCTTGCTTGCAGATATGACGATTCTCAATGAGCTGTCCGATGCAAACGCGATCCTTGATTTTGCTCTGCATCTAAAAGGAGTTCATCGCGTTTATTTATTGGGCCATTCGCAAGGCGGTGTTATCGCCAGCTTGATGGCGGCATACTATCCTGACGTGATTTCAAAACTGGTTTTAATGTCTCCAGCTGCCACGCTGATTGATGACGCGCGACTTGGCATCTGCCAGGGCAGCGTCTATGATCCTCACAATATTCCCGAAAAGATTACGGTTAAACAGAAAACAATCGGCGGCTTTTACTTTAGAACCGCGCAACTATTGCCTTCGTATGATATCGCCAAACACTATGAGGGCCCCGTGTGTCTGATACACGGCACGGATGATACCATTGTTAATCCGGTGGCCTCGCTTTGGTACAATGATGTCTACAAGAACAGCACGCTAAATCTGATTCCAAACTGCTATCACTTCTATCTCGATGAGGAAAAACGCCAACAGGCGATCAAGATCGTCTGTGACTTTTTAACTAAATAAACCGTTGAGCATGGCATGATATCGGTCATGCTTTTTTAGTCAATAAAAAGTCGCGCCACAAGCAAAGGCACGGCACGAGAAAGATAATTTTGAAAGCGTGAGGGGCAAGGGGATTCATCCGGTAAGACTTATTTCAAGCGGCATTCTTTCTTCCGCCCCTCTATCTATACTTTATGCAAGGTATCGAGTTTCGCACTTTTTAATCTCAATTTTTTCTAAGTTAATGGCAACTTAAAAACGTCCAGTTATGGCAGTCTCAATTTGTACAAAAATGGCAATCTCAAATCACACAACATCATCTTAGTTATCAATTAACTTTTTACAATTCACTATTTACTTTATTGTAGTCTCTATCAGGAGTTCGCGACCAATATCCTTCACATCCACGGATTCGATGACGCCACCAATCATCTGGAATGGTTTGCCAACTACCCGCTCCAGGTAATCAACCGAGCTACCAAGGTTGGCGGCTATACGCCGAGTGAAGGCAAAAAATTGTTTAGCAGTTGCATCGTGCTCGACGATTTTGACAATAGTCGGAAAGGAATAAATTCAAACCTACGTGCGCGAGCTCGGTTCTGAAGCCGGGACAGAAGGCGTGATTCTCAGTGCCGACTGAACGGTACACCGTGATATCCCTTATGAGCATCTGAACTGGGAAATTGAGACCGCGCACGAGCTAAAACAAGTCTCAGTCATGTCAGATTATTTTGTATATACAGTTTGGTGAAGCCTCACAATATAGAATCAGCTTCAATAATGTTTTAGACATTGGATTGAAATCCTACCATGGAATTGGTTAAAGATTATAATCTGACCGACTCAATCCTAATCCAATCACCGCTTAATTTCATATGTTTATAATTCACGATTTACAATTTACAATTAATAATTAACTATTTACAATTCATTATTTACATTGTAGAAGTCTATCAAATAGTAAAATTATCGTTGATGTAACAACATTCTACGCAAGAAAACAATCTGCTATTCACAATCCATAATTCACTATCTGCAATTTACAATTCACTATTTGCATTGTTGGAGTTTGTATAGGAGTCATTCAGTACCTCCCATTAAGCTGCTAGATTCATCATTATCCGGCCGCTTTTTGACGCTGAAATTTTTTCGCGAAAAAGGAATTGCTGATATCATTCAAGACTACATGCACTAATACATGACCGGAATGTCCTGTATATACAACGAGTGTATATGCATCATTCCCCAGGCCGGCGGAGCGTGAGCGGAACATGAGGCTCACTCGAGGCGACGGCAAGCATGGCACATGCGGCCCGCCGGAGAGGAGACCCGTGAAGTGGAAGCGGA
>OGES01001261.1_pt1 | contig 21055 bp, 20 predicted proteins | sample 1570711 | NCBI WGS metagenome assembly OGES01 (sample SAMEA2582133, study PRJEB24529) | metagenome | biome: Human gut stool | place: China | collected 2011 | reverse complement strand
TGTTACTAATAGGTCGAGGGCATAACCAAAGCAGTGATAGGTTTGGATGATGATGATGGTTTTAACTGTATGTAGTTTTGAAGGTATATGATATATAGACAGGAATGAGAAGCAGTGCGAAAGCGCTGTTTTTTTCTTGCAAAAAAATCAAGTTTCTTGACAAAGAAAAGATTTTGCTATATGTATATATCAGATGAGGATTGTGTGTCTCACGGCAAAAATGCCGGTGACATTCTTGACAAAAGTATATAGAAAAGATGAGATAATAAATGATCAAGGGAAGAATCATAATAGCTGATATAGAAAAAATATCATGCAATAAAGAGTGGATTCTCTCACAGATAGCACAAAGATATGTTGAAAAGTATCAGAAGCATAAGAGAGAAACGGATAAAAAACAGGAGCTGATAGCGGGATATCTTTTAAAAGAGTATTTAGGTGTAGAAAATGATGCTCAGCTTGTAATAAGTAAAAATGGGAAGCCGATGCTTGTGGATGCAAGAAAACATTTTAACCTGTCACATAGCGGTAAATATGTAGTTCTAGCGATTGCTGATCAGGAAGTGGGCATTGATATTGAACGTGTGCGTCCATATCATGAAGCAACAGCGAAGAAGATATTTTCGAATGAAATACAAAATGCAATGTCTGAACTTTGCGGGGAGGAAAAAGACCGGATATTTACTCAATTATGGACAGAACTAGAAGCGAAGCTGAAAGTAAAAGGCATTGGATTTAGTAAAGAATGGGAAAATGAAAAAGTAAAGGAATATTTTATTGAGACAAGATGTATAGATGAATATTATGTAAGCTTAGCAACAGAAGAAAAAATTTCTGTAGAAATAGAATGGTTTACAGGGAATGGAAAGGAAGTAAAAAAGTATGATTAAGCCTATTATGAGAGACATATTTTTCTTAAATCAAAAATCAGAACCGGCGACAGAAGCGGATAAACAGATAGCAATCGATCTGTTAGATACATTGAAAGCAAATGAAGCAGGATGTGTAGGTATGGCAGCAAATATGATTGGAGCAAAAAAGAGAATCATTGCAGTGAATATGGGGATGTTTAATATTGCTATGTTTAATCCGAAAATCGTGAAGCGCACAGGCGCTTATGAGACGGAAGAGGGGTGTCTGTCATTAGACGGAGTGCGAAGCTGCAGACGTTATCAGGAAATAGAAGTTGAATATCAGGATATGAATTTCAAGAAGAAAAAAGAGAAATATAGCGGATGGACGGCTCAGATCATTCAGCATGAAATAGATCATTGCGATGGGATTTTGATATAAATTTTATTTGTGCATTGAGGAGGTGCGGCGCATGGATTTCAAGTATTGCAAATTAGAAATCTTTATTCCGGAAACACATATTTCGCAGCTACAGAAAGCGTTACAGTCAGTAGATGCAGGACATATAGGCAATTATGATTCATGTATGTCATGTTCACAGCTTACCAGTTACTGGAGACCGTTAGGCGGGACATCTCCTTATATTGGAAATGTAGGTGAAATCAGTTGTGAACCTGAAGTAAAAGTTGAGGTAACTGTATTTACAGAGAAAGTGGATGAAACTATTCAGGCAATCAAAGAGGTACATCCATACGAGGAACCGGTAATCAATGCATTGCCGATTTATCGGACAAGTTTTTAAGGGAAAATGAAGTCTTACGATCAGACAGAAAGGAGGTTTGATCGTAAGGCTTCTTTTGTTGAAAAACCACAGGAAACAGATGGTTTATCTTTTTCTTGTTGCGGTATCCTGGAAACAAGTATTTCTCATCAATCTGAGTTGCCCGTTCAAAACAAAATGCACAAATATGCATCGCAAAATATGTTGAAAATCCTACTTGAAAGACGAACGTGTGTTCTATATAATAGAGACATCAACGAAAGGAGGGGAATATGCCATGAAAGAACGCACCTATATTGCAATTGACCTGAAATCTTTTTACGCTTCTGTGGAATGTGTGGAACGGGATCTGGATCCGTTGGAGGTGAATCTTGTCGTGGCAGATGTAACCCGTACAGAGAAGACTATCTGCCTGGCGGTATCTCCGGCGCTGAAGTCTTATGGGATTCCGGGAAGAGCCCGCTTGTTTGAAGTTGTACAGAAAGTAGCGGAAGTGAATGAGGCGAGACGGTATCGAAGTCCGGGTGGAAGATTTCAGGGAAGTTCGTCTGACCAGCGTGAATTAAGGAAACACCCGGAGCTTGCATTGGATTACGTGACAGCGCCACCAAGGATGGCTCTTTATATGGAGTACAGCCGCAGGATTTATGCAATCTATCTGAAATATATTGCGCCGGAAGACATACATGTTTATTCCATAGATGAAGTGTTTCTTGATGTAACTTCCTATCTGAAAACTTACGGACTCACGTCGGAAGAACTGGCGAGGAAGATGATTCGGGAGGTACTTCATGAGACTGGAATCACAGCGACTGCCGGGATTGGGACGAATCTGTATCTTGCAAAGATTGCAATGGATATTATGGCGAAACATGTCGAACCTGATGAAGATGGAGTGAGAATTGCGAAGCTGAATGAACGAAGTTATCGAGAACAACTTTGGAATCACAGGCCATTGACAGATTTCTGGCGCGTGGGAAGAGGATATGCGAAGAAGCTGGAGGAGAATGGTCTGTATACAATGGGGGATATTGCCCGCTGTTCGATGGGAAGCGCACAGGAGTTTTACAATGAAGAACTATTGTATCGTTTATTTGGCGTGAATGCAGAACTCCTGATTGACCATGCCTGGGGATGGGAGCCGTGTACGATGGAGGCAATTAAGAATTACAAGCCTTCATCGAACAGTGTCGGTTCCGGTCAGGTGCTCCAATGCCCGTATTCCTATGAAAAGGCAGGTCTGATCGTACGGGAAATGACAGAACTTCTGGTATTGGATCTGGTTGATAAAGGTCTTGTGACTAACCAGATTGTACTGACAGTAGGATACGACATTGAAAATCTGAAACAATCAGAATTTCAGAAGAATTACCGAGGTGAGATAAAGACAGACCGTTATGGGAGAAAGATTCCGAAGCATGCACATGGAACAATGAATTTGGAAGAGTATACGTCTTCTACGCGAAAAATTGTGGATGCAGCGGTAGAACTGTATCAAAGGATTGTGGATACCAAACTGCTTGTACGCAGGATATCACTGGTGGCGAATCATGTGATACAGGAATGTGAGATTGCAGAGACGGACTCGTATGAACAGATGGATCTTTTTACAGATTATCAAGCGAAGGAAGAACAAAAGCAGCGGGAAAAAGAAGAACGTGAGCGTGAGAGAAGCATGCAGCAGGCAGTCCTTGAACTCAAGAAGAAATTTGGAAAGAATGCAGTGCTGAAGGGAATGAATCTGCAGGAAGGAGCGACAACTATTGAGAGAAACAGACAGATCGGCGGACACAAAGCATAAATATGATGATATTTTAGATTGTCCGCATCACGTATCTTCTGTTCATCCATCAATGCCGTTGATAGACAGAGCGGCACAGTTCGCTCCGTTTTCAGCATTGACCGGATACGAAGAGGTCGTGAAGGAAGAAGCAAGACTTACAGAGCAGAGAGTAGAACTGGATGAGGAGGAACTGGAACGGTTAGATCAAAGTTTACAATATCTTAAGAAACGATTACAGGACGATAGGGAAATAAATCCGGATGTGAAGATTACGTATTTCTGTGCAGACCAGAAGAAGGAAGGTGGTCAATATCGAACTGTTCAGGGGAAGGTGAGAAGAATCAGACAATATGAAAAAGCGGTCGAGTTGGAAGACAGGACAGCAATTCCAATCAAAGATATCGTGCAAATTTTAGTGTTGTAAATAAATAAGAAATTTATTCAAGCTTATATAAATAATATGTTCCAAGCTGGTATGTTCATGTGAGTTTTATTATACAACAGATTCTGATTTCATGCATAGAATAGTTAAGAGAAAGTATCGGCAATCATGGAATAATGCCTATGAGATTCTGTGAATTAAAAGAAAAAGAGGTAGTGAACATCTGTAATGGAAAGTGTCTTGGAGGTGTAGTAGATCTGCAGATAAATGAATGCTCCGGTGCGATAGAAGCATTGATTGTTCCTGGGCCGGGAAAGTTCTGTGGATTCTTTGGAACGGATAGCGAATATGTGATACCATTTGCATGTATAAAGAAGATTGGACCGGATATTATTCTTGTGGAAATTAAAGAAGAAAAGTTTTTGCAAAAATATTAGACATTGTGTATAATGAAGGCAATAAGATACGTGGAAAGGCGGAGTGGATTATATGAAGTGTCCATATTGTGGCAATCCAGATACAAGAGTGATTGATTCCAGACCAGCAGAGGATAATAGTTCTATCAGAAGAAGACGTTCTTGCGATGAATGTGGTAAGCGTTTTACAACTTATGAAAAGGTAGAGACGATCCCACTGATTGTAATTAAGAAAGATAATAACCGTGAACAGTATGAAAGAGCGAAGATAGAGAATGGAGTTCTGAATGCATGCTACAAGCGTCCGGTTCCGGCTGAAGAGATTCAAAAGACAATTGATGCGATTGAACTGTCAATTTTTAATCGTGAAGAGAAAGAAATCCCAAGCAGTGAGATTGGTGAAATTGTTATGGAGAATCTGAAGGCATTGGATCCGGTTGCATATGTCAGATTTGCATCTGTCTACAGAGAGTTCAAAGATGCGAATACATTCATGGATGAATTGAAGAAATTTCTAAAATAATAAAAATCGGTTATACTCTGTTCGTGAGTATAACCGATTTCAATCTTTCGGAGAATGTTAGTATATTACACGGGGGCGAGAATGAGAACTTATAAATTAACAATTGCTTATGACGGAACTGCATATCAGGGATGGCAGAGACAGGCAAACACAGAGAATACTTTGCAGGGAATTCTGGAGCGAACAATTTCGTCAGTGGCAGGATATCCAGTGGAGATTGATGGTTCAGGACGAACAGATGCAGGTGTTCATGCGAATGGACAGACTGCAACAGTAGTTCTTTCTGGTCAGGTGGAGGATGGATTTTTTACAGAAAAGATAAATTCAAGATTACCCGGAGATATTCGGATTTTAGATGCAGAGCTTGTGAGGAATGGATTTCATGCGAGAAAAAGTGCGGTCGGAAAAAGATACATTTATCAGCTGGATTTGGCGGAGAAACCAGATGTATTCACAAGACGATATACATATCATTTTCCGCAGCAATTGAATTTAGATGCGATGAGAAAGGCAGCACAATTGTTGATTGGCACGTATGAGTTTGCCGGATATACGGATAAAAAGGATGAAAAGTCCACAAAAAGAACAATTTATGCTATAATGATTTGCGGACAAGGAAGCAAAGTCAGTATTCAATATGAAGGAACAGGATTTCTTTACCATATGGTAAGGATTTTGACAGGAACTTTGCTGGAAGTTGGAACCGGAGCACGAAGCATAGAGAGTGTGAAGGAACCTTTGAAATCAAAAGATAGAAGTCAGGCTGGATTTTTAGCACCTGCAAGAGGGTTATTCCTTGATGAGGTGTATTATTGATTCGGTTATGGAAAGTTGCTGATTATTCAAAGAAGAGTTGGCGAATGGACGGTGAACAGCAACACTCTTGAAAGGGAGGATGCAGCGTATTGAAATTAATATCATGGAATGTAAATGGTATTCGTGCCTGTGTACAGAAAGGATTTCTTGAGTTCTTTCATGAGGCAGATGCGGATATCTTCTGTATTCAAGAGACGAAGATGCAGGAAGGACAGCTAAATCTGGAATTAGAAGGCTATTATCAGTATTGGAATTATGCTGTGAAGAAGGGATATTCCGGAACAGCTGTGTTTACAAAGAAAGAACCATTGTCGGTAAGTTATGGAATCGGTATTGAGGAGCATGACCAGGAAGGACGTGTGATTACGTGTGAATTTGAAGAGTTTTATTTCGTCACAGTATACACACCGAATTCTCAGAATGGGCTGGCAAGGTTAGATTACAGAATGAAGTGGGAGAATGACTTCCGCACTTATCTGAAGAAGTTAGAAGAGACAAAACCGGTGATTGTGACCGGAGATATGAATGTAGCACACAAAGAGATTGATCTTAAGAATCCGAAGACTAACCGTAAAAATGCAGGATTTACGGATGAGGAAAGACAGAAGTTTACTGAACTTCTGGATGCCGGATTTATTGATACATTCCGGTACTTTTATCCGGAGCAGACAGGAATCTATTCCTGGTGGTCTTATCGTTTCAGTGCCAGAGCGAAGAATGCAGGCTGGCGTATAGACTACTTCTGTGTCTCAGATAGTTTAAAGAACCGACTGGAAGATGCAAAGATTCTGACAGATATTATGGGATCGGATCATTGCCCGGTTGAATTGGATTTGAAATAAATGATAGAAAAAGGAGAAGAGAAAAATGACAAAGATTGACATTATTTCAGGATTTCTTGGAGCAGGAAAGACAACTTTAATTAAGAAGCTTCTTTCTGACGCATACAAGGGAGAGCAGGTTGTATTGATTGAGAATGAATTTGGAGAGATCGGTATTGATGGTGGATTTTTGAAGGAAGCAGGAATTGAGATTCGTGAGATGAATTCAGGATGTATCTGTTGTTCACTGGTTGGAGATTTTGGAAAATCTCTTCATGAGGTCGTAGATACTTATCATCCGGATCGTATTCTGATCGAGCCATCAGGAGTTGGAAAGCTTTCTGATGTAATCAAGGCTGTACAGGATGTTCAGGGTGAAATCGATGCAGAGCTCAATAGCTTTACAACAGTTGTAGATGTAACAAAGTGCAAGATTTACCGTAAGAACTTTGGCGAATTTTTCAGCAACCAGATTGAATATGCAGGTGCAGTTATTTTAAGCCGTACAGATAAAGCAAAACCGGAGAAGATTCAGGAAAGTGTTGCACTGTTAAGAGAACTGAATGAAAAAGCTCCAATCATCACAACACCGATCGAGCAGCTTCCGGGCGAGAAGATTCTTGAAACAATGGAATCAAGCAAATCTCTTGAAGATGAGTTACTCGCAGAAGTAGCCAAGGAAGCACATGATCATGAACATCATCACCACCACGATCACGAAGAGTGCGATCACGAGCATCATCACCACGACCATGAAGAACATGATCATGAGCATCACCATCACGACCATGAAGAACATGATCATGAGCATCACCATCACGACCATGAAGAGTGTGAGCACGAGCATCATCACCACGATCATGAAGAGTGTGAGCACGAGCATCATCACCATGATCATGAAGAGCATGAGCACCATCATCATGATGGAGAGTGCAGCTGCGGCTGTGGACACCATCATCACCACGATCATGAGGGTCATCATCATGCAGATGAGGTATTCACAAGCTGGGGTAAAGAGACAATTCATACTTATACAAAGGATGAGGTCAGTGCAATTCTGAAGACTCTTGAAGAGGACGGCTCTTACGGAAATGTACTCCGTGCAAAAGGAATGGTTGCAGGTGCAGACGGTGAGTGGATTTACTTTGATATGGTTCCAGAGGAACATGAAGTAAGAACAGGAGCACCGGAATACACAGGAAGAATCTGTGTGATCGGAGCAGAGCTTAATGAAGACAAGCTTGCAGAATTATTTAAGCTGAAATAAAAGGATAAGCAAAGCAGTACCCCATAGGGGGCTGCGTAGCATTATGTAATAACAGATGTCTTCTGCGAAAAGGAGACGGAATGGAGATAGATATGATGAAAGAGCCAGATGTTATGGTTTATCTGATGACAGGTTTTCTGGACAGTGGTAAAACTCAGTTCCTGAATTTTACACTATCTCAGGATTACTTTCAGATTGATGGAAAGACACTTCTGATTCTCTGCGAAGAGGGGGAAGAAGAGTATGATCCAATGGAAATGCTGAAGTATGGTGTCGTTATTGAGACTGTAGAAGATAAAGAAGATCTGACAGAAGAATGGCTGGAAGAGATGAATAAGAAGCATGAGCCGGAACGTGTTGTTATTGAATATAATGGCATGTGGCAGGTGAGTGAATTTGAGAAGATGAAGCTTCCGGCAGGCTGGGCTATTGAGCAGAAGATCACAACGGTAGATGCAAGTACTTTTCAGATGTATCTGACAAACTTAAAACCACTGTTTGTCGAGATGGTAAAGGGAGCTGAACTTGTGCTGTTTAATCGTTGTGAAGATAAGAAACCGTTGGCAGGATACCGCAGAAGTGTTAAGGTTGTAAGCCCTCAGGCAGAAGTAATCTTTGAGGATGAGAACGGTGAGGTAGACAATATCTTTGAAGACGAAGTACCATATGATCTCAAAGCACCTGTGATTGAGATTCCAAGAGAAGATTATGGTATCTGGTATATTGATATGCAGGAGCATCCGGAGCGCTATAAAGGAAAAGTTGTAGAATTTGTTGCAAAGGTTATGAAACCAAAAGCATTTCCGTCTAAGGTATTCTATCCGGGGCGTATGGCAATGACTTGCTGTGCAGATGATACATCTTTCCTTGGATATGTTTGCAGAAGCGCTTATGCGCCGAAGCTGAATGCGGGAGACTGGGTGAAGATTCGTGCAAAAGTGCGTTATGCGAATCTGTCTGTATATGGCGGAGAAGGACCGGTGCTTGAGGCAGAGAATATTGAGCCTGCAGAACCAATTGAAGAGTTAGTATATTTTAATTAAGACAAGCAATAAGACAAAGTAATAAGACAAGAAATAGGAGGAGAACTTCATGGCAAAGAAATATGATGTAATCGCATTAGGAGAACTTCTGATTGATTTTACAATGAATGGACAAAGCGAACAGGGAAACAATATGTTTGAGGCTTGCCCGGGAGGTGCACCGTGTAATGTGCTGGCACTTCTGAACAAGATGGGAAAGAAGACAGCATTTATAGGAAAAGTTGGAAAAGATCAGTTTGGAACGTTATTAAGAGATACGATTACGGAAGCCGGAATCGATGCCTCCAATCTGATGGTTGATGAAAATGTGAATACAACACTTGCGTTTGTACATACATTCCCAGATGGAGACAGAGAGTTCTCATTTTACCGTAATCCGGGAGCAGATATGATGCTTACAGCAGATGAAGTGAATCCAGAAGTGGTAAAAGATACAAAAGTCTTTCATTTCGGAACACTTTCTATGACACATGAAGGTGTGCGTGAAGCGACAAAGAAAGCGGTAGAAACAGCAAAAGCAAATGGTTGCCTTGTATCCTTTGATCCAAATCTGAGACCGCCGCTGTGGAGTTCTCTTGATCTTGCAAAAGAGCAGATGGAGTATGGATTTGGAAAATGTGATATCCTGAAGATCTCTGATAATGAAATTCAGTTTGTATCCGGTAAGGAAGACTATGATGAGGGAATCGCATATCTGCAGGAGACATACAATATTCCGCTGATTCTTCTGACTATGGGAAAAGACGGAAGCAGAGCTTATTACAAAGGCATGCGCGTAGAGAGACCAGGATTTTCAGTGAAAGCAATTGAGACAACCGGTGCAGGAGATACTTTCTGTGGAAGTTCTTTGAATTATCTGGTTGATCATGATTTTGAGAATCTGACAGAGGAACAGTTAGGAGAGATGCTGACATTTGCGAATGCGGCAGCAGCACTTGTAACAACAAAGAAGGGTGCGATCAAAGCTATGCCTGTCAAAGAAGAAGTGCTTGAACTAATTCAGAAATAATTGACAAGAAAACAGTCAATCATTATAATGTAACACAGAAACAAGGGCGTTTCCAACTTAGGTGGAGAACGCCCTTTTATCGTATGAGTTTATGATAAAGGAGGTTGAAAAATAATGCATAACTATACAAGAGATGATATTTTTCACATAGTAGAGGAAGAAGATGTCGCTTTCATCAGATTGCAGTTTACAGATATTTTTGGAACGATGAAAAATATGGCGGTAACAGTAGGACAGCTTGAAAAAGCATTGGATAACCGCTGTATGTTTGATGTTTCTTCTTTGGAAGGGGTTGCAGATGAGGAAGAATCAGATATGTATTTATATCCGGATTTGAGTACATTTGAAATCTTTCCATGGAGACCACAGCAGGGAAAAGTTGCAAGACTGATCTGTGATGTGTATAAAAAGGACGGAACACCGTATGAAGGCGATCCACGTTATGTACTCAGAAAGGCTGTTGCGGAGGCGAAAGAGATGGGATATACGATGAATGTCGGCCCGGAATGCGAGTTCTTTCTTTTCCATACAGATGATGACGGTAGACCGACAACAGTAACTCACGAGCAGGGTGGATATTTTGATGTAGGGCCGTTGGATCTTGGAGAAAATGCGAGAAGAGATATGATCTTAACATTAGAAGATATGGGGTTTGAGATTATTTCTTCACATCATGAGATTGCGCCGGCGCAACATGAAATCGACTTTCATTACGATGAGGCGATGATTACGGCAGATAATCTGATGACATTTAAGATGGTTGTCAAGACAATTGCAAAACGACATGGTCTGCATGCAACATTTATGCCAAAGCCGAAGAGTGAGACTTACGGGTCAGGAATGCACATTAATTTGTCTTTATGTAAAAACGATGGGACAAATGCATTTTATAACGCGGAGGATGAAAATGGACTCAGCCAGGAAGGATATTATTTTATTGGTGGCTTGATGAAACATATGAAGGCAATCACCTGTATTACAAATCCAACGATCAATTCTTATAAACGTTTTGTGCCGGGGTATGAAGCACCTGTTTATATGGGATGGTCAGCTAAGACAAGAGGACCTTTGATCCGTGTGTCTATGGAGAAAGAAGACAATTCAAGACTGGAACTTCGTAGTCCGGATGCTACGGCGAATCCATATCTGGCGCTTGCAGTACTTCTCAAAGCCGGATTGGACGGAATTAAGAATCAGATTATGCCTCCGAAGAATATTGATGAAAATATTCAGAAGATGACGCAGGAAAGAAGAGATGAACTTCAAGTGGAAGAACTGCCGAGAACGCTTGGAGCTGCTACAGCAGAGCTTGAGAAAGACGAACTGCTGATCAGCGTATTAGGGAAAGAGCTTGCCGAGAAGATCATCAAAGCAAATAAGAAAGAATATAAAGAATATTGTATGCAGGTGACAGACTGGGAGATTAATCATTATCTTTACAGGCTGTAGTTCAGGTATCCTGGCATTGGGCATTTAGAGACCGCATATGTTGGTATAGAACATTTTATAGAAAACAGATTAATAGAAGAGTAGTTAGCGGAAGAGGTGAGCAGATATGAGTAACATTATTGTCGTTTTCCCAAAGAGGGAAAATGCAGTAAATATCCGTAATAGTTTGGTTCGTGCGGGTATTGAAGTATCTGCGGTGAGTTTGACAGGAGCTAAGGCTTTGCAGTATGCTGATAACTGGAGTGATGGAATTGTCGTGTGCGGTTATCGGTTTCAAGATATGCAATATACAGATTTGCGAGAATCTCTTCCGGATGCGTTTGATATGCTTTTGGTGGCTTCAGCGGATAAGTGGATGGATGATGGACTGCCGGATGGGGTTGTAGGACTTCCGCTCCCAATCAAAGTTTATGATTTGGTAAATACCGTTGAAATGATTCAGCAGACACAGAGCAGGAAGAGAAGAAAGCGCAGAGAAACGATACGAAAGAGAGACGATTCTCAGAGAAAGATAATCGATCAGGCGAAAGCGCTTCTGATAGAACGAAATAACATGTCAGAAGAGGAGGCACATCGATATTTACAGAAGAGCAGTATGGAAAGTGGAACTAATATGCTCGAAACAGCACAGATGGTGCTGACAATTATGAATGAATAAGAGGCAGTTGTTAACAGTAACGAATAAGAAGTGCTGTAAACAATAATAAAGGAGAGGACTGTCAGTGATGACAGCGGAACGGAGAAGAGAATGAAATTTACAAAAATGCAGGGAATTGGAAATGATTATGTGTATGTAAACTGTTTTGAGGAGAAGGTGGAAGATCCATCAGCGTTGGCAATCCAGGTGAGTGACAGACATTTTGGAATAGGATCTGATGGATTGATCCTGATCTGTCCGTCAGAAGTGGCAGACTGTGAGATGGCCATGTATAATGCGGATGGCTCCAGAGGAGAAATGTGTGGAAATGGAGTTCGCTGTGTCGGAAAATATATGTATGATTACGGTCTGACTGATAAAAAAGAGATTACAGTTGAGACTTTAGCAGGAATCAAAACACTTCAGCTTTTCATAGAAAATGGAAAGGTTGCGAAGGTTCGAGTTGATATGGGAAGCCCAATCTTGACACCGGCAGAAATTCCGGTTGTGGCTGAGGGAGATAAAGCTGTAGATGAACCGATTCTTGTGGATGGAAAAGAATATCATATGACTTGTGTATCTATGGGAAATCCGCATGCAGTCGTTTATGTAGATGATGTGGACAATCTTCCGATTGAAGAAATCGGACCGAAATTCGAAAGCCATGAGAGATTTCCAAGACGTGTGAACACAGAGTTTGTAAAAGTGTTGGATAGACATACTGCACAGATGCGTGTTTGGGAGAGAGGATCTGCTGAGACGCTTGCCTGCGGAACAGGAGCATGCGCTGTAGCTGTTTCCTGTATTCTGAATGGATTGACAGAAGATGAAGTAACTGTAAAGCTTCTTGGCGGAGATTTGGAGATTCAGTGGGATCAGGAGAAGAACACGGTTTATATGACAGGACCGGCAACTGTTGTATTTGATGGAGAGCTGAAATAAAGATTTGATTAGAATGCGTTGACTAAACTTTCATTTTAAGATTTTTGGTCAACGCATCTGTAACAACAAAGAGACTATAATCCTAATATACAACAAAAAAGAGATTACAAATTGTAATCTCTTAAAACATCGGAGTGACAAGATTCGAACTTGCGACCTCTACGTCCCGAACGTAGCGCTCTACCAAACTGAGCCACACTCCGATAAAATAGGGAACTTGCCGAAGCAAATTCCCAGCTACGGAAAAGGGACTTGAACCCCTACTAACAGAGTCAGAGTCTGCTGTGCTGCCAATTACACCATTCCGCATTACTTGAGTTTTGTTTGTTGCTTGTTTCAAACAACATGGTTATTATATCAAAGCTACAGAAAAATGCAACCCCTTTTTTTATATTTTTACGTTAGACTTTTTAAAGAAATTGTCTTAAATATCAGAAAATTAAGAAAATTTGTTTCGCCAAACGAAAAAGGGCATCGACAGTAGCGAAAAAAGCATCAATGGCAGAAAAAAGGGCATCGACAGTTACTAAAATCTATAAGATTACTCTACAAGAAAAGCTCTGCAATAAATACAACTGCGCAGCAAAGAACTGCGACCGGCAGCAGTCCGGCACCGCACCATGCGGCCACAACTCCAACAATAAGAGCGAGAGCTCCGGAGATTGGAGACTGTGTGGCATGAAGGATCGCCGGGAATGTCATCACTGCTAGTGTGACATAAGGTACATAGTATAGAAAGGACTGAAGAAACTGGTTCTTCAAAGGTTTTCGGATCAAGGTCATCGGCAGTACGCGGATGAAATAAGAGATACCGCCCATGATAAGAATATAAATATAAATATTGTGTGTCATAATTTTTATTCCTTCTGAGTAACTGAACAGTTACGTTTCTATTATTGCTTAGTTGAAGCTGAAGTTTCGTCTTCTGTCGGTATCGGGAAGAAGAATGCTGCTCCGGCTGAAAGTGCGACGGTCAGTATGATTGTTCTGGTACCATCCGACAGAGTGGAGATCCAAGGCAGGCAAGTTGCTGCGAAGCTTGAGATAAATGCAAGAGTAACCAGTCCTGCAACGACTTTATTCTGCTTCGAAGGAGGAATGATGATAGCGATAAACATTCCAAAGAGGGCAACACTAAATGCACTGACCATACGTGGTGACATGATATTTCCGGCAATGACACCGAGCATAGTTCCAAAAGCCCAGCCTGGAAGCGGAGTTACCATCGCACCATAGGTATAATAAGGATTTAAAGTACCGGGTCTGCTGATCGCAATTCCAAAAAGTTCGTCTGTGATATCATAACTCATCAGCAGACGGTGTCCTAACGAAAGGTCGGGACTTAAACGCTGACTCATGGCACAGCTCATCAGAAGATAACGTGCATTCGTGATCAATGTGACAATTGCGACCTCAATATAAGGAGAGTTTGCAGCAATTACAGTCAGTCCGGCATACTCTCCGGCAGATGCATTATTTAACAGACTCATAAGGAATCCCTGAAATGTATTCAGGCCGATATTTCTTGCAGCGATACCGATTGAAAAGGAGACCGCAAGATATCCAAGTCCAATCGGAATTCCATCGCGAAAACCACGACGAAATGCTTGTCTATTAGATTCTTTCATAATAATAAACCACCCTAGTTACAAATTTTGTCTCTGAGGGATATTGTATCATTTTTGCTGAGGAAATCAAAGTCGGAAATGAGGCCAAATCCTCCAATTTATAACATTTCTTGACGCATTTATGTAAGTGTGATAGAATGACCCCGTTGTAACATATAATTTAATACAGATGCGTGAGGTGTCAGTCAGATGGATGATGGCATCCTGATTATGAATGCTCAGGGGAACGACATGGGAAATCTGGACTGGTGAAAAGGGAAACAGGTGAGAATCCTGTACGAACTCGTCACCGTATTTCGTGAGCTTGTGTTTTGAGACCACTGGGAGACCGGGAAGGTGAAGCAGAAGCGTTTGAACGATCAGCCGGGAGACCTGCCTTTCGCAGTACAGGAATGAAGAGTTCATGCCACGAGGAATTGGCCGTACGAAAGAAAATGATTTAGACTGCAGTAATTATTTACAGATAGGTTGTAAATAATCACCGGTTTTTCTTTGCGTACCCTCGTTTGATTCGAGGGTGTTTTCATTTCTGAGAACAAGAAATCAGGAGGATGACAATGAAAAAGAAAGTATTAATGGTTTTACTGGCAGCAACACTTAGTGTGTCCATGATTGCAGGATGTGGATCAAAGGGCGACAACAACACTGACACAACAAAGACAGAGTCAAAACAGGACAGTGATCAGGAAGCAGCAGATAAAGTTGCGAAGCTGATCGATGACATTTATGTTCAGGAAAGAACAGACAAGACAGATGAGCAGTGTACAGCAGCGAAAGAAGCATGGGATGCACTGACAGATGCACAGAAAGAACTCGTTGAGGGAGAGAATGCGGATCCGGATTATTTCGGAAGAGATACGGGAGATGCATCCAAGGATGATCCACTCAACGCTGATGAGATCGGTGAAAATGAAATCCTTGTAGTAAGTTTTGGAACATCCTTCAATGACAGCCGTGCGACAGATATCGGTGGTATTGAGAAGGCAGTTCAGGCAGCTTATCCGGACTGGTCTGTAAGAAGAGCATTTACAGCGCAGATCATTATCAATCATGTACAGGCCCGTGATGGAGAGAAGATCGACAATGTGGATCAGGCATTGCAGAGAGCAGTAGACAATGGTGTGAAGAACCTCGTTGTACAGCCAACACATCTGATGCATGGAGCAGAATATGATGAACTTACAGCAGCATTAGAGGGATATAAAGATAAGTTTGAATCTGTTAAGATTGCAGAGCCACTTCTCGGAGAGGTTGGAGCTGATGCAACTGTTATCAATGCAGACAAGGCAGCAGTAGCGGAAGCAATCACAGCAGAGGCAGTGAAAGACGCAGGATTTGACAGTCTGGATGCAGTGAAAGAAGACGGAACAGCATTTGTATTCATGGGACATGGTACATCTCATACTGCAAAGGTAAGTTATTCTCAGATGCAGACACAGATGGAACAGCTTGGATATGACAATGTATTTATCGGAACTGTAGAGGGTGAGCCGGAAGATACATCCTGCGAGGCAGTGATCGAGAAACTGAAAGAAGCAGGATATAAGAAAGTAATCCTTCGTCCGCTGATGGTTGTTGCAGGAGACCATGCGAACAACGATATGGCCGGAGATGACGACGATTCCTGGAAGAGCCAGTTTGAGGCATCAGGAGCATTTGACAGCATTGATACTCAGATTGCAGGTTTAGGAGAAATCCAGGCAATCCAGCAGCTGTATGTAGCACATACACAGGCTGCAATTGATGCGGAGTAATTTGTAAGAAGATATTGAGAAGGTCATGCTTGTTCAGAGAAAAGGGAATTGCATGACCTTTTTTGAATCAATGAAAGGAAGGATTTAGATGAAAAAGAAGTTATTAATGGTATTAATTTCTGTTTCTATGATCGCATCTGTATTTACGGGATGTGGAAATAGCACAGAGGCTAAAGACAGTGGAAAAGCACAGACAGAACAGGCGGATACAAAAGAGGATTCTGCAGATAAGGCAGATGAGGAGCAGGCAGCACTGGAAGACGGAACATATACAGCAGAATTTCAGACGGACAGTTCTATGTTCCATGTAAATGAAGCAATGGATGGAAAAGGAACACTGACAGTAGAGGATGGGAAAATGACAATTCATATCAGTCTGGTGTCTAAAAATATTGTCAATCTGTTCGAAGGAACTGCCGAGGATGCACAGAAGGACGGCGCAGAACTGCTTCAGCCTACAACAGATACTATTAATTACAGCGATGGAACATCTGATGAGGTCTATGGATTCGACGTTCCGGTTCCGGCACTGGACAAAGAATTTGATCTTGCATTGATCGGAAAAAAGGGAACATGGTATGATCACAAGGTCAGCGTGACAAATCCGGTGGAAGTAGAAGAATAAAATGGATTTGTAACCTTTACAAACCGGCAAAGAAGGGATAAGATACTTTTATAAAATAATTTATAAAAGGAGCCTTGGATATGGCTGGAACGGAAAAGAGAAATATCACAAAATCAAAAATAGTAAACTATATTATAAATCACGAAGCAACGTCTAAAGTGGAATTGTCGAAGGATCTCAATCTTAGTATGCCGACTGTATTGTCGAATGTGAATGAGCTCTTGGCTAATGGAATTGCGGTTGAAACCGGAGAATATGAATCTACAGGCGGGCGAAAAGCAAAACGAATCAGTATTAATCCAGCGTACCGTTATGCGGTTGGGATAAGGATCACTGCGAAGCATGCAGGATTTGTACTTGTGAATTTGAGCTATGAGATAGAGAAATATGAAAGGATCCGCTTAGAATTTTCAACAGAGGCCGCTTACTACTTACAATTGAGCGAAGCATTGGAAAGATTTCTTTCAGATGTAGAAAACAGAGAACGAATCTTGGGAATCGGAATTTCAATTCCGGGAATTGTTAATTCGAAAGAACGAATGCTGATCAAATCTCATGCGCTCCAATTGGAGAATTATAGTTTAAGCTTTTTGGAACAGGTCTTTTCACTTCCGGTTTATTTTGAAAATGATGCCAATGCGGCAATGATGGCAGAGGATTTAAATAACTATAGAAATGCATTGTATCTTTCATTGAATAATACACTCGGAGGAGCATTTTGCATTGACGGGAAATTGATTCCGGGAGCGAATCAGAAAGCCGGAGAATTTGGACATATGATCCTTGTTCCGGGCGGAAAGAAATGTTATTGCGGAAAACAAGGCTGTGCGGATGCTTACTGTGCGGCGAGCGTGCTGACAGATGATACCAAAGAGACACTGGAACAGTTTATGAAGAAGGTGGAAGAGCAGGACGGACAGGCTGTGAAGGTTTGGAAAGAGTATCTTAATAATCTGGCAATCCTTATTTCAAATCTGAGAATGGCATATGATATGGATATTATTCTTGGAGGAGAAGTAGGGGGATATCTTGCAGATCATATGCTAACCTTAGGGAAAAAAGTAATGGAATATAATGGATTTGATCATGATACGAGATACCTGAAAGTTTGTTCATATAAGAGAGAAGCCTCGGCAGTTGGTGTGGCAAAACATTATTTGCAGGCTTTTATTAAAAAATTATAACGATCAGAATGATGGAAATTTAGAAAATCCAGAGAAGAAACATTTTTAACACATGTTTCTTCTCTGGATTTTTTGTTTTGCGCAAACTGCATAAAAATTATAGAGAAATCTTGTGCAATAGGCAGAATTGAACAATAACATATTGACAAAATGCATTTCTCGAACAATAATGTAATTACTTTAATAAAACATTTAATAAAAGATATTCGATAAAGGAGGAAAACATTATGTTACAGCAGGTAATGACAAACCCGGGAGAAATTATTTTCAGAGAGGTACCGGTTCCGGAAGTGAAAGATAATCAGGTACTAGTTAAGATTATGAATATTGGAATCTGTGGATCTGATATTCACGTATATCATGGAAAACACCCATTTACAAAATACCCGGTGACTCAGGGGCATGAGGTATCCGGTGAGATTGCCAAGGTCGGAAAAGATGTTACAGAATTTCATGAAGGACAGAAAGTTACGATTGAGCCACAGGTTTACTGCGGACAGTGTTATCCGTGCCGCCACGGAAAATATAACCTTTGTGAGGAACTTAAGGTTATGGGATTCCAGACAACAGGAACAGCTTCAGAATATTTTGCAGTAGATGCCTCTAAAGTAACACCGATTCCGGAAGATATGTCTTATGAAGAAGGTGCCATGATCGAGCCTCTGGCAGTTGCAGTGCATGGAGTGAAGCAGGTAGGAGATGTAAAGGGATTGAATATTGCAGTTCTTGGTGCAGGACCGATCGGTAACCTGGTTGCACAGGCGGCAAAAGGAATGGGTGCCGCAAAGGTAATGATCACAGATGTCAGCGACCTTCGTCTGGATAAGGCAAAAGAATGTGGTATTGATGTATGCGTTAATACTATGGAGAAGGATTTTGGAGAGGCAATGGTTGAAGCCTTTGGTCCTGACAAGGCAGATGTGATCTATGATTGCGCAGGAAATAATATCACAATGGGACAGGCAATTAAATACGCAAGAAAAGGAAGTATCATCGTTCTTGTTGCCGTATTTGCGGGAATGGCAACAGTAGATCTTGCAGTTGCAAATGATCACGAACTGGATATCAAGAGCACAATGATGTATCGTCATGATGATTATGTAGATGGTATAGAACTTGTAAATGAAGGAAAAGTTCATTTAAGACCATTGATTTCTAAGACATTTGCATTCAAAGATTATCTGAAAGCATATCAGTATATTGATGATAACCGTGAGACAACGATGAAAGTAATCATCAATGTGCAGGAGAAATAGGAGATCGAATCAAGAGAGAACAGAGTTTTATCAGAAACTCTGGCAAGGAGGTATTAATGGAAAACGAGAGCAATAATGGAAAAGTGCCTCTGATCAGCAAGATTGCATATGGTTTCGGAGATGTAGGATGTAACTTTAGCTGGATGTTTGTCAGTAACTTTTTAATGATTTTCTATACAGATGTATTTGGAATCAGTATGGCAGCAGTATCAGCATTGATGCTTTTCTCAAGATTCTGGGATGCAATCAATGATCCGATCGTAGGTGGATTAACAGATAAAACAAACACAAGATGGGGAAGATACCGTCCATGGCTGTTGGTGGCAGCACCGATCACATCAGTGCTTTTGATCCTTTCTTTCTGGGCGCACCCAGATTGGTCAAATACATCGAAAATAGTTTACATGGTAATTACATACTGTCTTCTTGTCTTAGGATACACTTGTGTAAACATTCCATATGGAACACTTTGCGGTGCTATGACACAGGATATTGATGAGCGTGCCAAGATCAACACATCTCGTTCCGTAGCAGCAATGATTGCAATCGGAATCATCAATATCGTAACAGTGCCACTGATCAGCAAACTTGGAAGCAACAGTGTAAAGAACGGTTATCTGTTTGTTGCAATTATTTACGGATGCATCTTTGCTGCATGTCATTTCTTCTGTTTTGCAAAGACAAAAGAACAGGTGACAATTCCGGAGAAAGAAAAAATCTCCATTAAAGTACAGTTGAAGGCCGTTATGCAGAACAGACCATATCTGCTTGCATTAGTTGGACAGGTGCTGTTTGGATTCACATTATATGGAAGAAATGCAGATATTTTATATTATTTCACTTATGTAGAAGGAGATGCTTCCTATTATACAACATATTCCATGTGTATTATTATTCCTTCAATTATCGGTGCAGCTTGTTTCCAGCCGGTATTCCGTAAGTTGAATAATAAAGGAAGAACAGCATCTGTTTTTGCATTACTTACAGGAATCGCTATGCTTGCAATGTTCTTCTTTAATGTAAAAGAATCTCCAATTGTATTCTATGCATTGGCAGGTATTACACAGTTCTTCTTTTCAGGATTTAACACTGCAATCTATGCGATCATTCCGGATTGTGTGGAATACGGCGAGTGGAAAACAGGACTTAGAAATGATGGATTCCAGTATGCATTTGTTTCTCTTGGAAATAAAATCGGAATGGCTATAGGAACTGCACTCCTTGCAGCTCTGCTTGGTAAATATGGATATGTGGCAAATCAGGTACAGAATCCGGAAGTAATTGCAGTTATGAAACATGCATTTTCAACAATTCCCGGAATTTTGTGGATTGTCACAGCGGTTGTACTGTTCTTCTATCGTTTGAATAAAAAGCGTTACAATGAAATCGTGGAAGATCTGAAAAATGGAAAAAGAGGTTAAGAAATATAAAAAAACGTGGCCCGGTGCACTGCACCGGGCCATTATCTATATAAACTATTCGTAATTTTTGGTCGAAGTCCGGCAATCATAAAAGATCTGTCGCTAATACAATCACCGTCTTCTTTTATTTATGATACTTTAGCATTCATCTGTATCAACTTGATGATGTTATTATACGGAAGAATTATGAACACCTCGTGTCACGAAAGCTAAAGAAAAGTAAAATTTATTAAGAGAATATAATTTAAAACTGAAGAAATGTTTAACCTAGATTATAGACAAAATGTCGACAATTTCGTTAAGGGAAGACTGGAAATTTTTCACGATACATGATATGATGATGTAAGTGTCAAAAAGTATAAATTGCGTTTGTGCTCGCACAAATAAGCAATTTATACTTTTTGACACGCTGAACACCGAGGACGAAATAAAATGGTGTGAATACACCATTTTATGGGAGTTCGAG
>OGES01001252.1_pt1 | contig 21134 bp, 14 predicted proteins | sample 1570711 | NCBI WGS metagenome assembly OGES01 (sample SAMEA2582133, study PRJEB24529) | metagenome | biome: Human gut stool | place: China | collected 2011 | reverse complement strand
ATCAACTTGAAAATAAAGAAATAAAGAATTTACCACCAAATTTGAAGAAGAACCGGAATAACTCACCAATAAAAGCTTCATCAAGGAAGTGGATGTTTATAAAGTTTTGTGGTAATGGTTATCGTCCTGGTATATAATGGAGGGTATTGGAACAGAAGGTCTGCTTACTATGGATGCCAAATAGCGGACCGTTTCTCTTTTGCCAGGCAAAGGGCGGTTTCTATTCTGTTTTTAGAGTAGTAATTTTTTCACCTTTGGCTGCACGTGTACGAAGGGCACGCGGGGAGTCTCCAAAAGAAGCTTTGCAGAAATGTGCAAAATGTGATAAGGAATCGAAACCATAACGATTGCTGATTTCAGTGATGCGTTGTTTGGTGTGCTGGAGATCTTCCAGGATACCTTCTCTTTTCTTGCTCAGAATCCATTCGTATACCGGCACTCCATACATATTCTTAAATAAGCGGCGGAAGGTAGTAGTTGTATAGCCTCCCAAGTGTGCGAACTCTTCCACGTTTTTCACTTTTTCGTAATTTTGCATGACGAAATATTGGAAACTTTCTGTGTAACTGCTGATGGGATAAAAGAATCTACTTAATTGGGGTGACGGGTAATAGCAGGTAATCAGATACATAAGTTCCTGACATTTGAGATCGATAAACGCACCGCAAGGAATCTGTTCACTCAGGTAATCACAAATATCTTTCATGAAATTGGTAATACGTTGGGTCATTACCAAAGGCGTATAAGTTAAGGGTGATTCTGATTGTTGCAGGATTTCCTGATAATGTTGCTCACAGATCAAAGGTGGTTCGTTGAACCAATACACTACATAACTTACGTCTGTCAGCGCCAATAATTCTAATTTTGAACCGATGGACTGGAGGATAAACTGTCCTTCGCGTAACGTTGTGCCGGGATACTCTTCGCTGTTGATCAATAACTCTCCTTGTAGCATAAACAGAATACAGTTTTGTGTGCATTTGTCAGCCGGGAAATGTTGTCCTTTTGGAAACGTCCGATGAACAAGTATGCCTTCTGTAGCTTTGGGACATTGCGCACAATCTGTCTGTCTATTACAAAGAGTTTCTCTGGCCATGAATTAAAGTTAGGTGTCAGGGTAAATAATACTTGGGGAACAAAGATAGGTTTTTTTTGCGAAAACTCTGTCTTTTTAATCTATCTTTGCTGCAAAATAGTAAATTAGTAGAAAAATGAAGAAATTTGTGCTTATTTGTTTTTGTGTGCTTTCTTCGATGGGAGGGTATGCTCAGAACTGGGATATCAATACGTTACATAAAATAAACAGTCTTGATGGTAAGTTTGCGAGGAATTATAGCAAGGCTTTTTCTAAATCGGCACCTTATATCGCAGTAGGTGTTCCGGTGGCGATGGCTGTATATGCAGGGATTGATAAAGATAAAGAGTTATTGAAGGATGCTATTTATATTGGAACGAGTGTAGCCGAGGCAGTTGTAATTACATATGGTATGAAATATGCTTTTGACCGTGAGCGGCCATATGACCGTTATCCGGATCGGGTGAATGCGCGCAGCCATGAATCGAGTCCTTCGTTTCCTTCCGGTCATGCGGCGGCGGCCTTTTCATTGGCTACTTCTTTGAGCATCCGCTATCCTAAATGGTACGTGATAGCTCCATCCGCTTTTTGGGCATGTTCTGTAGGGTTCTCAAGAATGAACGAAGGAGTACATTACCCGTCGGATGTAGCGGCAGGAGCTGTGATAGGAGCTGGTTGTGCAGTGGCCAATATTTATGTCAATAGATGGCTTAACAAGTGGTTGTTCGGTGAGAAGAAGAAGGCTACAATAAATTATTGACAATAAGCAGTGTGTGTCGAAACTCATATTCACCACAGAGTACCACAGATTAATATCATTAGTTGTCATTATCAGTAGATTAAGTTTACTCTATGTTACTCTGTGGTGAATGATAATACACCCTTATATCGTTTTCCGTTATAGAAACGTTATTTCAATATTTGTTCGTACTCCTTGTCGTTTAAGATTTCCAATGCCCGTTCTACACTCTTATTGGTAGCATTCATTACCTGGAAATATTCATTCATATCCCATAAGTCACGGGCTATCAAAGCTTTCAGCTGAGCTTTAATCAGTGGCAGGGCTTTGTTGTATTGCTCTTCGTTGAATTCAATCTTTTCTTTATCGGCAGCTTCTCTCAGGTAGTTCAATAGCTGGTCGTCGATTTCAAACTTTTCATTGAATTTCTCGAATGTCTTATATTTATCCAATAAAGCCTTTCGGTTCTTTTCGATGAAGTTCATTGTGGTTTTAATGACTACCCCTTTGGCTACCAGGTTACGGTGATAGTCGGTATATAGCGTTGTGTCTACCGGAACGAAGTAGTCCGGCATGATACCTCCTCCACCATAAACCGTACGTCCCAGTTTTTTAGTCTGGCATTTCAGTGAGTCTGGGAAGTGGATGCTGTCTGCACTGACCATTTCGCCATGATTATACCGGTCGATCAGATCCTGGTTGTATTTTTCAATGCTGTTTTCACTGCTTTTTCCTTTTCCCGATTTTTCGTTGATACTACTGTCATAAGGCTTTTGTATGCAACGTCCTGCAGGTGTATAGTAGCGGGCGATGGTCAGGCGGATCATAGAACCGTCCGGAAGGTCGATCGGGCGTTGAACCAGTCCTTTACCGAACGAACGGCGGCCTACCACTACTCCTCTGTCCCAATCCTGAATGGCACCTGTCACAATCTCACTTGCCGAAGCCGAATATTCGTCTACCAATACCACCAGACGTCCGTTACGGAAGTTTCCATTGCCTTTGGCAAAAAACTCACTGCGTTGTGCAGAACGTCCTTCTGTGTAGACAATCAGTTCTTTTTGTCCCAGGAACTCGTTTGCCAGATCGATGGCGGCATTCAGATAACCTCCTCCGTTGCCTTGCAGGTCCAGAATCAGGTCTTTCATCCCTTTCTTCTGCAACTCTTTCAGGGCTTTTAGAAACTCTTCGGCGGTAGTTGCTCCAAAACGGTTGATACGGATGTATCCTATTTTAGGCTGAATCATATAAGCGGCATCCAGGCTGAGGATTGGAATTTTATCTCGTTTTACATTAAATAAAAGCGGTTCTTTCACACCTCTCCGGATAATGGTCAGATTTACTTTTGAGTCTTTGGGGCCCCGCAGGCGTCCCATGATTTCTTCTGTTCCCATTTTTACGCCTGCTATGGCTGTGTCATTTACTGCGATGATGCGGTCTCCTGCCAGAATACCCACTTTTTCGGACGGGCCATTACTCACCGGTTGTACGATGAGCAGCGTATCTTCGATCATTTGGAACTGTACACCTATCCCTTCGAAATTGCCTTGGAGCGGTTCATTCATTTTCTTCACCTCTTCGGCATCCGAATAGGTGGAATGGGGGTCGAGCTGTGCCAGCATCTCAATAATTGCCGATTCAACGAGTTTGTTTTCATTGACCGTATCTACATATAAATTAGAGATAGCGAACTCTGCCAATTGCAATTTCCGCATGGCGGGCGAGCCGAAGTTTTGTGCCTGTAATCCTAAGACAGAGCACAAACCGATAAACAGGTATATTATTTTTTTCATGATCACATGGGTTTATTACATTTCCATCCCTTTGGGAATGAACATACTGATATCTTTATTATAGCCCAGCAGTTCGCGAACGATAGTAGAGCTGACGCAGGTCAATTCCGGTTCGGTAAACAGCAGAATGGTTTCGATCCCTGCCAGTTTCCGGTTTATATCGGCTATGGTTTCTTCGTATTCGAAATCTTTTACGGTACGGATGCCCCGGACGATAAATCGGGCATCCACCTGACGGGCAAAGTCAATAGTCAGGCAATCGTAAGATTCAACCCTGATCCGGGGTTCGTCTTTATAAAACTTACGAATCATTTCCACACGTTTCTCTATCGGGAAGTACGTATTTTTATTTTCGTTGATACCGATACCGATGACAACTTCATCCATAAATGTCAGGGTTCGTTGTACAACAGAATAGTGTCCGATAGTAAACGGGTCGAACGTTCCCGGAAAGATGGCTCTTCTCATGTCTATGCGATGTCTTCTTCTATAACCAGATTGTCAATAATAAAGTTTTGCCGTTCCATTGTATTCTTACCCATATAGAATTCAAGTAGTTCTTTGACCGTGTCTGTTTTGCGCAACGACACTTGTTCAAGACGCATGTCTTTACCGATAAAGTGTTTGAATTCGTCGGGTGAGATTTCTCCCAGACCTTTAAACCGGGTGATTTCCGGATTCGGGCTAAGTTCTTTGATGGCATTCACCCGCTCTTCTTCGGTATAGCAATAGAGTGTTTTCTTTTTGTTGCGTACGCGGAAAAGAGGGGTCTGAAGGATGTATACATGTCCTTTCTTGATCAGATCGGGGAAGAACTGGAGGAAGAAAGTGATCAGCAGCAAGCGGATGTGCATACCGTCCACATCGGCATCGGTCGCTACAATCACTTTATTATAACGCAATCCCTCTATGCCGTCTTCTATGTTCAATGCGGCTTGCAGCAGATTGAATTCTTCGTTTTCGTAAACCACTTTCTTGGTCAGGCCGAAAGAATTGAGTGGTTTACCACGGAGGCTGAATACAGCTTGTGTGTTTACATCCCGGCTTTTGGTGATGGAACCGCTTGCCGAGTCACCCTCGGTGATGAAGATGCACGATTCCTCTTCCAGGCCTTTGCCTTTCACATCGTTCAGGTGGATACGGCAATCACGCAGTTTCCGGTTGTGCAGATTGGCTTTCTTTGCACGTTCACGTGCCAGTTTCGTAACTCCGGCAATGGCCTTGCGTTCTTTTTCCGAATCCTGTATCTTCTGTAACATGATTTCGGCTACATCTGCATGCTTGTGGAGGAAATTGTCTACCTCTTGTTTTACAAAGTCGCCAACGAACTTGTTCACAGTAACGCCACCCGGCGACATGTTGGTAGAGCCGAGTTTAATTTTAGTCTGGCTCTCGAACATGGGTTCTTCCACATTGACAGCAATGGCGGCTACCAATCCGTTACGGATGTCGGTATAGTCCTGGTTCTTATTATAGAATTCCTTGATAGTGCGGGCAATGTGTTCTTTGAACGCACTTTGATGGGTACCTCCCTGAGTGGTGTGCTGTCCATTGACGAATGAATAGTACTCTTCGCCATATTGTCCTGTATGGGTAAAAGCAATTTCGATATCCTCTCCCTTGAGGTGGACGATGGGGTAGAGTCCGGTAGCTGTCATATTATCATTCAGCAAATCGACCAGACCGTTACGCGAAAGAATCCGCTGCCCGTTATAGATAATGGCCAACCCGGTGTTCAGGTAGGTATAATTGCGCAGCATCGTCTCGATAAATTCGGGACGGAAAGTATAATTCAGAAATAAAGTATTATCGGGTTCGAAGAAGATGTAAGTACCGTTTTCTTCCTCGGTATCCTCGGTGTGATCTGTTATCAACTCACCTTTGGTAAAGGTGGCGTAGCGCACTTTACCATCCCGGTAACTACGTACTTCGAAGTTTGAGCTCAAGGCATTGACAGCTTTCACGCCGACACCGTTCAGTCCGACACTCTTCTTGAATGCTTTGCTGTCATACTTACCACCGGTGTTCAGCACACTGACTGCTTCTACCAGTTTTCCCTGTGGGATACCACGGCCGTAGTCGCGTACGCTGACACGAAGATTTTCTTCAATTCTGATTTCAATCTTCTTGCCGGATTGCATTTTGAACTCGTCGATACTGTTGTCAATAACTTCTTTCAGAAGGACATAAATTCCGTCTTCGGGATGCGAACCGTCGCCCAGCTTACCGATGTACATACCCGGACGGGTGCGCACATGTTCCATGTCGCTCAGGTGGCGGATGTTGTCGTCTGTATATTCTACAGGGTTGTTGTCTACAGGTATCAGTTCGTTCTCTTCCATTGTTTTTAGTCTATCTTCTTAGTAAACGCACGACGTCGTTTATGTTGTTCGGTTTTAAAGTATTCCCATTGTGCCTGAACTTTTCCGTTCATTTCCAGTTCGGGGTTGCTTTCTGCAAAGATAAAACCTAATTTTTGATAAACCGGAATTAAATCGGAAAATAACAAAGCATTAACACCTTTGTTCTGGTACTCCGGTTTTACGGCTACAAGCAGCAAGTCAAGCATTTTGGCTCGTCGTTTCATAAATAATGCCTTCAGCAGATAATACCATCCGAGGGGGAGTAATCGTCCGTGTGATTTCTGCAATGCTTCTGAAAGTGAAGGCATTGAAATTCCTACGGCGATCAGTTTGTCTTCCGCATCGGTAATCAGGGTCACCATCCGCAGGTCGACAATCGGGAGATACATTTTTACGTATTGGTCAATCTGGCGTTGGGAGAGGGGAGAGTAGCCATACAGCGGGCTGTAAGCTTCGTTCATCAATTCGAAGATGGCTTGTCCGTAATCGGCTGCGATCTTTCTGGATGAAGTGTATTTCTTTACCTTGAGGTTATATTTACGTTGGATAAGATCGGATATGCGCTGATGTTTTTCGGGAATGGCATCGGGAATGAAGATTTTATATTCCACCCAATCGGCGTCTTTGCCGAATCCCAGTTTCTCCATATGTTGCGGATAGTAGGGATAGTTATAGATAGTGGCCATGGTGCTGAGTTGATCGAACCCTTCGATCAGCATGCCTTCTGCGTCAAAGTCGGTAAATCCGAGGGGACCCTGAATATTTTCCATTCCTTTGGACTTGCCCCATTCTTCTACGGTTTGCAAGAGTTTCGAAGATACTTCAAGGTCGTCGATGAAATCGATCCAACCGAAACGGACATCTTTCTTGTTCCAGGTGGCATTGGCACGGTGGTTGATGATACCTGCGATGCGCCCTACGATTTTCCCGTCTTTATAAGCCAGAAAGTATTCGGCTTCACAAAATTCGAAAGCCGCGTTTTTCTTCTTATTGAATGTGTTCAGCATGTCGTCGTAGAGGTCAGGTACGGAATAGGGATTCTCTTTGTATAATTCGTAATTAAAACGAATGAATTTCTTAAGTTCTCTTTTCGTCGATACCTTTTTAATTGTAATGGCCATAACTTGTATTTATGATGAGGCAGCAAAGATACGTGATAATCTTTAAATTACCACGTACAGAAACTAAAAACTGTGTGCCTCAATGTTTTCAGATCTGATAGATAAGATAGGTTGTATAGGCTATATAGCACAAGACCAGAATGCTTCCTTCGATCCTTGTGATGGTGCGTTTGGCGAAGAATAATCCGAAAAACCAGAGCAGGATGCCTGATCCGACCAACGTGAAAAGATCGAAATTATTGATGCCTGCCAACTGTAAGGGGGTGATGGAGGCACTGCACCCCAACACAAAGAAGATATTGAACAGATTGCTGCCTATGACGTTGCCGATGGCTATTTCGGGATTCTTTTTCAAGGCAGCCACAATGGAGGTAGCCAGTTCGGGCAGGGAAGTGCCTCCGGCTACGAGTGTGAGTCCGATAACGGATTCGCTGACACCCAGATTACGGGCGATGTTACTTGCTCCTTCTACAAACCACTGTCCTCCGAAGATAAGTCCGCCTAATCCGCCCAGAATAAAAAGTACGGATTTCCACATCGGAAGGCTTTTGATTTCTTCTTCCGGTGGCTGGGCGTCGTTCGTATTACGAGAAGCTATGGCAAATGTGTAGCCCAGAAAGATAGTGAAGAAGCAGAGCAGAATCAGTCCGTCTGAAATACTTAATGTATTACGGGGAGCTTTGTCCAGAAAGACATCGTTGGCACATATCAGCAGAACAATGGAAGAAAGAATACACAAGGGAATTTCTTTTCTCAAGGTGTTCCGGGTGATTACAATGGGAGCGAAGAGGGCTGTGCAACCCACGATCATCAAGGTATTGAAAATGTTGCTTCCCACAACGTTGCCGACAGCGATGTCCGCACTGCCTTTCAGGGCGGATGATACACTTACCGTCAGTTCCGGTGCCGATGTCCCGAAAGCTACAATGGTCAGTCCGATCACAATGGAAGGAATATGGAAACGTTTGGCTACGGACGCAGCTCCATCCGTCAGGCAGTTGGCGCCCACTAAAATAAGGAGTAATCCTCCGATAAGTAGTAATATATCCATGTTGATACCTTAAATTACTGATTCGGGTGCAAATATAGTGATTTCACTCTATGCTATGTCAAAAACAATCTGTATGTTTGGCACGTTTATCCATTTTAGTGACAATGACTATATGAGTTTTTGATATGAAGAAGAACAGATTATTCAGCCTTTTGTTGTTTCTGTTAGTGGCCAACAGTATGTTTGCCCAGTTAGGGAAAGCGGTCCGGGAGATACTGACCGGCGATAGTACCGTTACCCATACCACGGTCCGGAATGATTCGGATTCCATACGGATGGCAAATATGAAAAGGGAGTTGGAAGAGGCACGTCTGAATGAAGCCAATATGCGTATGGAAATGGAGCAGTTGAGGTTGAAGGCCTTTGCTGCCGATTCTGTGAAGCTGGCACAGCAGAAAGCACGCATCGACTCGCTCCGTCAGTTCACTCCGGGCGTACCGGTGGTGGTTGAGGGTGATACGTTGTTTTATCTCTACACCAAGCGTGGAGGATACACTCCGTTGCAGAGGGCTGAAATGATTGACGCGGCCATTACCCAATTGGGTAAACGGTTTACGCTGCATCCCGATTCGGTATATATAGAGAGCAGTGATATAGTGTCCGATTTGATGTATGGCAATAAGGTCATTGCTTCGTTTACCGACCAGGACGGGTTGTGGGAAGGACGTTCCCGTGAGCAACTGGCGGCAGATAAGCGTATCGTGGTAGTGAAGAAGCTGAAGGAACTGAAAGAGGAACACAGCTTCTGGCAATTGGGTAAACGGATTCTCTATTTCGTTTTAGTATTGGTGGGGCAATATCTCTTGTTCCGGCTTACTACCTGGCTTTTCCGTAAGCTGAAAGTACGTATCCAGAAGCTGAAGGACACAAAGTTGAAACCCATTTCCATTCAGGACTATGAACTGCTGGACACACAACGGCAGGTTAATTTGCTGATCTTCCTTTCCAACCTGTTGCGTTACGTGCTGGTGTTTCTCCAGTTGTTGATTACTGTTCCGCTTCTATTTGTTATTTTTCCGCAGACCAAGGGGTTGGCCGACACGATCTTTTCGTATATCTGGAATCCGGTGAAGGATATTTTGGTAGGCATCGTCGATTATATTCCCAATCTGTTCACCATCTTTATTATCTGGTATGCTATTAAATATCTGGTGCGTTTTGTCCACTATCTGTCCCGTGAGATTGAAGCCGGGCGGCTTAAGTTCGGCGGTTTTTATCCCGACTGGGCAATGCCTACTTTCCATATTATCCGCTTTTTGCTTTATGCATTTATGATTGCGATGATTTATCCTTATTTGCCGGGATCCAGAAGCGGGGTGTTTCAGGGAATATCGGTCTTCGTCGGATTGATCGTTTCGTTGGGGTCCAGTACGGTGATCGGTAATATCATTGCGGGACTCGTCATTACCTATATGCGTCCTTTCAAGTTAGGGGACCGCATCCAGCTGAATGATACTACCGGGAACGTGATAGAGAAAACACCTTTGGTGACCAGGATCAGGACACCGAAGAATGAAGTGGTGACAATCCCCAACTCGTTTATCATGTCGTCCCATACGGTGAACTATAGCTCTTCGGCGCGCGAATACGGATTGATTATTCACTCAGAGGTGACCATCGGTTACGATGCTCCCTGGCGTCAGGTGCACCAGTTGCTGATAGAAGCCGCCTTGAATACTCCCGGAGTGATTGATGATCCTCGTCCGTTTGTACTTGAAACGTCATTAAGCGACTGGTATCCGGTTTATCAGATCAATGCTTATATTCGCGAGGCGGATAAGCTGGCGCAAATTTATTCGGATCTGCATCAGAACATTCAGGATCGTTTTAATGAAGAGGGCGTCGAAATCATGTCACCTCACTATATGGCTATGCGTGACGGCAACGAGTCTACCATTCCGAAAGATGATCTGAGACCTAAAACCGATAAGCAGTAGTAAGCGGATGAGTCAAAAACTCACACCACGGAGAATCTTAAACGGTTAAGTTTCCGGTTAATTAAGAATAAATACTTTATGGCACACTCTATGTCTTTTATCGTAAGAAATAAGTTTTCGCCCTGTTTTTTTGCTTTCTCAAACGATTGTTCCTATCTTTACGGAGATTAAAAAGAAGAATCCCGCCCGCTTGGTCAGTATCTGGATAGATCCTCTAAAAAAGGCAGAAATCAAGATAAGTAAAAATCAAGACATAATACCATTAGAAACCGCTACTAGTAGCGGTTTTCTTTTTATACAAAATCGGGAAATTTGAAAATCGTCGTCCAGAGGGCGATATGCCGTCGTCACGATCTCAACAAAACATCGTCTCGATGACAAAAAATCGTCGTCGTGATCTCAATTTTTCGGAGGGTAAACGCCCTTAAATCGATTCTGGTAATTATAGAATACATTTTATAGGTTGCTGGTTTGTTTTTGAATATTGACAAATAGAGCCTCTCAGAGAGTCGGTTCTCCGATTCATTGCAGAGTGAAGAAGCAGGAGTACTATAGAGCTTTCAGGTTCTGATTTACTATAGAAGATATAGAGACTGATTCTATCTTATATATTCCTAAAGATTAAAACTCAGTGTCAGTTTGCGTAATCGGCTCCTGTGTCCCATAAAACAGAGCCGGCTCTTTCGTCGCGAAGAAGCCGGCTCTTTGAAAGTTGTGTATTTTTCAAGAGAGAGTGATTTATTTCTTTCGGGTCACTGTATAGAGTATATTCCCTTTTTTATCGATCATACGTAAGTTCAATTCCTTTTTATCGGCAGAACATACAGAAAAGCCCGGTTCGGGACTACAGAATTGAGTACCTTCAACCGGTTTCACCTTACGCGCCAGCGATCCGGCAGAGTTTACGATATAGTCGGTATCACTGCCCGGTACACGGATATGCTGGAAGTTGTGAATGTGTCCGCAGATGTACATATCTACCTTATGCTTCCTCAGGATAGGGTCGAGCCGTTTTTGCAAATCACCGCGCTCACTCTGGTCTTTCGGTGTTTCGGCATAGATAGGATGATGGCCGGCAACGATTACCCAGTCCTCTTTGGCAGCAGTCAGCACAGAATCCAGCCAAGCCAGTTGTCCGTTCATATCCTGCCGGCAGGCATCGGGATAAGTTTCGGTTTCGTTGCGGTATTTGTCGATCAGGGGAGCGGTATCTATCCAGACAATGCGGATGGTGGCACCTTTTTCTTCAAACGTCTTGGTGTAATAACGTGCAGGCATGGTCCAGCGGCGGCTCACCCGGCTGTAGTCCAGTACAGCCTGTGTATTACCCCGGTATTCGTGGTTTCCCAACACAGGATACCAGTCGATCATCAGCTCCGGATGACTGTAGATCAGCTCAAAGTTGGTCATCCAAAGCGGGTCGTCCACGCTGCGTACTCCTTCGAAGTGATGGACGTCTCCGGGAGCCAGTACAAATTCAGGGCCTATTTCCTCGCCCATGGTTCCCATTAATTCGGCGATTGGTTTCTGGTCGTAGTAGCCGTTACGTCCCAGATCGTTGGCAATATAGAAGTTAAACTTCTTGTCGAATATAGAGTAGTCCCTGATCTGGGCTGAGGCTACCGCCCCGATGAAGATAAACAGAAGTGTCAGTAAGTTCTTTAATTTCATAAATATGGTTTTTTATATTGATTATTAATGAATTGAATACGTTTTTTCATCAGTGATGCGAGAAGACGGTTTTAATCTCAGACCCACGGTGCACCGTTTCTAAAGGAGCGATGCACCGTTTCCTAATCAGCGGTGCACCGTTTTTCAATAGCCGGTGCATCGTTGATTCAACCTCCTCTGATAGCCGGTTAGAAGTTGATCTTAAACCCGGCATTAATCTTTACGCCATAATATTCCGCCTGCATCGTACGGTCTTTTGTCCCCTGATAATAGCGGAGCGGCTGATTCAGCAGGTTGTTTGCTTCGGCATAGAGGGTGTAGTGTTTTGCAAAAGTGTAACTGGCGTTTACGTCCAGATAGCTCACACGGTCATAATAGCGGTCGTGAAAGGCGTCTTCACCCATCTCGTCAATAAAGGCGGAGGCAAAGTTATAACTCAGGCGGAGATTCAGCCCGCTTTTCTCAAAATAAAGTGATGCGTTGGCGGTATGCTTCGGAGAGCCCGGCAGGCTCAGGTCCTTTTCGTTCTCGCGTCCTTCGAAGTTGAAGTCTTCTACACGGGAGTGGGTGAAAGTATACGTGCCATAGAAGCCGACACATTTCAGGGCAGGAGCGATAAATCCGAAATCACGCTGGTAAGAGAGTTCCATACCTATCAGATTGGCATTGCCTGCATTCTTGGGTTGGATAAAGCGGTTGTATAGGTTGCCGTTGTATTCGTAGTTCGTAGCCACCTGGTTGACAATGAAGTCGTCTATCTTCTTGTAGAATACTCCTGCGCTGACCAGGCCGATACTCTTGAAGTAATAATCCGCGCTCAGGTCGAAGTTATAAGAAAGAGTCGGTTTCAGGCCGGGATTACCCACTGTCACTTCGTTATCCGAACGTTTAATGTTGACGCTGGGCACCAGGGCGGAATACTTCGGGCGCGACAGCGTCTGGGTAAACGAACCGCGTACCTTGAAATCTTCATTTATGCTCCACTTCATAAGGAGTGACGGAAGGAAGTTGATGTAACTGTTTGTTTCTCGGGCAGTCTTTGAGGTTTGGTCTGTTTCATCGTCATACGTCCGTCCGGTATAGCTGAGGCTGGTATTCTCAATGCGTAGTCCTGTCATCAGCTCCACGTTGTCGGTGAGTTTCTGGTCGAAGCGGATGTATCCCGAGCTTACAGTCTCGCGTGCTTCGAAGTTGCCCGCCAGTTCTTCCTGTACCTGTTCTTTGTCAAATAAGGAAGGATTGTTCAGATCCAGTGAGCCTGCATATTCTTTGCTGGCATAAACACCTGCCTTGTATTTGTTACTCGGCATGAAGTTTTTGTTAGTCTGATCTACCGTATTTTGCAGGCTGTGGGTCATAAATGCATCTTCATCTTTCGGGGTATATTCATAGAAATCCACCTCCTTGTCTTTGGTTTTGCGCACTACTTTGGCTCCAAACTTCAGTTTGTTTCCGTTTTGGAACGGAAGCTTGAAGTTCATGGAGAATTTCAGATCTTCTTCTTTGATGTCTTGTTGTTGTTCGGTAAGTTCTTTCAGGCCGAAATCCTTGTTCAGCGTCATCGTAGAGCCGGGCTTCGGAGTAGCCAATGGTTCGCGTTCGTTACTCAGATCCATATCGAATTGTTGCTTCTTGAGCTGAAAGTCGATGTAACGCTCGTTCGGGCGCTCCTCGGTTGCTTGGGCATAACTGGCGTTCCAGTCCATAGATAGCGGTCCGAACAGATGCTCCCCGCCCAATGTGAAGTCCATTGTGCGCTGGCGTTCCAGACGGGCATTCCGATTGTCGGGTGTGCCGGCTTTAGTCTGTACGCGTACGGTTGCTTTGCCTTCTTCGTCCAGATCTTTAAGAGTAGTGCGGTACCGGTTTTCCCAGTCGTTCCGGTTATTGAAAATACCTTTGAACATCAGTTTATGGTTTTCGTTGATGTCCCAATCCAGGGCTGCCGAATAGCTCTGGCGTTCGCGGGTCACATAATACTGGCGTATCTGATAGTCATTGATGTATACATTGCCTTTATCGTCTTTCTCCCAGAGGAATTCCGTATCGTACGAACCCGAAGGGGCATTTTGATACGAAGCCGATAGCATGACTCCCAGTTTATCATTAAAGAAGCGGTCGCCATAAGTCAATCCCAGGTTCAGCTGTGCCTTTTCGCTGATCCAGTTGTAGCCGGAACCGGCTGTGGCTGTCAGCGTACGTTTATAAGGAGAGTTCTTGGTGACCAGATTGATCGATCCTCCGATGGCGTCGCCGTCCATGTCCGAGGTTACCACTTTGCTCACTTCGATGGTCTGAATCATATCCGCCGGAATCAGGTCAAGCTGCACGTTACGTGTATCACCTTCTGCCGATGGGATGCGGTTACCGTTGATCGTGACAGAACTGAGGTCTGCCGATGTACCGCGCACCTGTCCGAAACGGGCTTCACCCTGGTCATATTGAACGTTGATACCCGAGATGCGTTTCAGCGCATCTCCGATGTTTGAGTCCGGAAACTTACCTACCTAATCGGCAGAAACCACATTCTTGATGCCCAGACTGTTCTTTTGTGAGTTGATGGCGCGGCGCTGGCCTTGAAAAGCACCGCCTATTACAATTTCCTGCAATTCGACTCCTTCATTCAGTATGACATCTCTTTCGAGCGTCTTGCCTTCGGGAATCGTTATTTTCATCTCTACGGGAGCATATCCCACATAGCTTACTTTTACGGTGTAAGTGCCCGGATTGAGATTGGCGAAGGTATAAAAACCGTTTACGTCGCTCGTTACTCCTGTTTTCAGATTCTCGATGTAGATCGATGCCCCCGGTAATGTCTGTTTGGATGTGTCGATGATACGTCCCCGGATCGTACCTTGTTTTACTACGTTTGCTTTTTCATCGGCGTAGAGATGACCGCCCATGTTCGATAATAAAAGAACGAATGATACCAGTTTCAGAATTCGTTTCATATTTGTTAGTATGCGTTAATAATTTGTTGCAAAAGTAGAGGGAGGAAGTTTCGTCACTTTTACAGTTGTTTGAACGCTGGGTGACAAAGATGTTACATCTGTATGACCGTAAAGCTTCTTTCGGGTAACTTGAGTGATACGTTTTGTACGCTGAGTGATAGCTTATCCCTGAAAAAATGCGTAAAATTGCACTCAGGTTTTCCATTATTAACTAACAAAATAAAACTATGCATTTGACTACAAAATTATTTCTTGCCGCAACGCTGCTTGCCGGTAACCTGTTTGCTTCATTTGCCGGCGATGTTACGCTGAAGATTACGAAGAAGTATATCAACCTTCCCGTGTCCCACCAAATGGACCGGAAGAAAATGACATTCGAGGTGAAAGGGGCTCCGGAACGTAACTTCGTGATTCGCCTGGCCGACGGGAAACCCGATTATTGGGTATTTTGCGATGTTTCTTCCTGGAAAGGCAAGACACTCCGAATCAGCTATGAAGGAGAGTCTGCCGGATTGGAGAAGATCTATCAGGACGATGTGATTGCGGGGCAAGACAGCCTGTATAAAGAGAAGAACCGTCCGCAATTTCACTTCACTACCCGTCGCGGATGGATTAACGATCCTAACGGATTGGTTTACTATGAAGGCGAATACCATCTTTTCTATCAGCATAATCCTTACGAACGAGAATGGGAGAACATGACCTGGGGACATGCTGTGAGCCGTGACCTGGTACATTGGGAGGAACTGCCGGATGCTTTGCACCCCGATGAACTGGGAACCATCTTTTCCGGTTCGGCCGTGATCGATTATGATAATACCGCCGGATTTAATAAAAAGGGAGAGCCGGCACTGGTAGCCGCCTATACAGTGGATAATCCGGAGAAACAGCGGCAGTGCATTGCCTACAGTCTCGACCGGGGACGTACGTTTACCAAATACGAAGGCAATCCGGTGATAGACTCAAAGGCAAAATGGAATAGTAAAGACACACGTGATCCGAAAGTTTTCTGGTACGCACCCGGCAAACATTGGGTGATGGTGCTCAACGAGCGGGACGGACATTCCATCTACAACTCTTCCGACCTGAAGAACTGGGAGTACAAGAGCCATGTTACCGGTTTCTGGGAATGTCCCGAACTGTTTGAGCTGCCGGTCGACGGAGATAAGAATCACACGAAATGGGTGATGTACGGAGCCTCGGGTACTTATATGCTGGGATCGTTTGATGGCCAGACATTTACTCCGGAGGCGGGTAAGTACTACTATTATACAGGAAGTATGTATGCTGCCCAAACCTATAGCAACCTGCCTGCCAGTGACGGACGTCGCATCCAGATAGGCTGGGGACGAATTTCACACGATGGCATGCCGTTCAACGGAATGATGCTGCTGCCCAATGAACTGACCCTTCGTACTACTTCAAAGGGAGTCCGTTTGTTTAGTGTTCCTGTCAGGGAGGCAGAGCAACTGTTCCGGCCGGTAGGAAACTGGACATCACTTACTTCTGATGCAGCCAACGGGCGGTTGCAATCATTTTCCGACAAGGACTGTTTGCGGATACGGACTACCATCAAGTTATCACATGCCACCAGTGCCGGACTGAATCTTTACGGACAGCCTCTGGTGGATTATGACATGAACTCCAATCTGATAAACGGTGTGTTCTATTCACCCGACGACCGTACCAGTATGGAACTGACAGCCGACATATACATCGACCGTACCTCCATCGAAGTCTTCATCGACGGAGGAGCTTATTCGTATTCGATGAAACGGAGCCCGCGTGAAGGAAATCGCGAAGGACTTCACTTCTGGGGCAACAACATAGAAGTCAAGAACTTGGAAGTGTTCTCGGTAAAATCCATCTGGTAACGAACATTTTCTTTTGATAAGGCGTCCTGTTTCTTTGCTTCAGGACGTCTTATATACGTATTACTAAGGAGAACACAGCATGAAAAACACAAATCTATTTCGGTTCGGCATTTTGCTTTTTGCAGGCCTGTTCGTATTCCTGTCTTCTTGCCAACGGAAGGAAGAGGCGGACAGAAAATATGTTATCGGTTTTTCTCAGTGCACTTCCGATTCCTGGCGCGAAGCCGTATTGCTCGAAATGCAGATTGAAGCCTCCAATTACCGCAACGTGGAGTTGGTAGTATATAATGCAATGGATAACAGCAGTCGGCAGGTAGCCCAGATCCGTAAACTGATTTCGCAGAATGTGGATGTACTTATCATTTCACCCAACGAAGCTGTTCCCATTACCGACGTGGCAGTGGAAGCCTACCGGAAAGGCATTCCTACCATTATCCACGACCGTAAGATACAGTCGGATGAATATACGGTTTCTATCGGCGCCAATAATTACAACATCGGTTCTGCCATCGGCGAATATATCAACGGACAACTTTCTCCCAATTCCCAAATACTTGAAATATGGGGACTGGAAGGTTCTTCGCCCGCCATGGAACGCCATGACGGGTTTATTGACCATCTCCGCAGCGACAAAAACTTCCGGGTGACCCAGGTTTTTGGTAAGTGGCACTATAACAGTGCTTACGATGCTGTCAGCAAGCTGCCTGCTTTTACAGATATCGACTTGGTGTATGCCCATAATGATGTGATGGCTCTTGCTGCACGTGATGTCATTATGAAGCGTGACTCCGTGTCCGGCAGACGTATCCGGTTTATAGGTATCGACGGAGTATATGGTGATGGAGCCGGATTGCAGGCTGTAGCCGACGAGAAATTGGAAGCCTCTTTTCAGTATCCTACCGGAGGAGCTATCTCCATTCAGGTGGCTATGGCCATTATTAATGGCGAGAAGGTGAAGAAAAACTACGTATTGAATACCGCTATCATTAACCGGGGAAACGCAAAAACCATTCTGGCACAGTCCGAACAACTGAATCATTACCAGAAGCGGATCAACCGCCAGAAGCAGGAAGAAGACAATCTGCTGTCTCGTTTCAAGTTCCTGCGCAACTCCACCATACTGATCCTGGCGTTGATGTTACTCATTATCCCTTTGTTGGGATATGTCATGTACATGAATCTCCGTATCAAGAACAAAAACAAAGAACTGTATGATAAAAACCAGCTTGTAGAGGCGCAGAAGGAGGAACTGGCGGTCAAGAATAACCAGATAGAAAACATCTCGAACCAGAAATTGCAGTTCTTTACCAATATCTCCCACGAAATCCGTACTCCCCTTACGTTAATACTGGGGCCGGTAAACAAACTGATTAAAAACTCCAGGCTCGATCCTTCTATTCAGGAAGATGTGGCTTTGATGAAGCGGAACGTAGACCGGCTCTACCGGATTGTCAACCAGATACTCGATTTTCGCAGGATTGACAACGACAAGATGAAACTGATTCTGCGTCAGGTAGATCTGATAGGAATGGTCAGAGAAGTCTTCGACTACTTTACCGGTATTGCTCAGGAGAAGCAGATTCATTATCAGTTCCGCACCAACATCGACGAGCTGAATATCCATATCGATGTCAATAAGATAGAGCAGGTATTGGTGAATATCATTTCGAATGCTTTTAAATATTCGGATGGCGGCGGGGATATTTCCGTCAGGATTACCGATGAGGCGGAAACTGTTCTGGTGGAAGTGGAGGACCACGGGCGGGGAATTTCAAAAGAGAGCATGGAGCATCTCTTCGAGCGGTTTTATACCGGTAATAAAACATTCGGTACGGCAGGTTTCGGCATCGGACTTAATCTTTCGAAAGAATACGTCGATTTGCATGACGGTGAAATTCGTGTAGAGAGCCAGCCCGGAGAATATACCTTGTTCAGCGTCAGGCTTTATAAGGCCATATCCCATTATACCCACGAATATATACTGGAAGAGACTGACCGTTTCAATCTGAGTTATCATGACATGGAAGTGGATACGACGATAGTGAATGAAATGCTGTCCACGACCTACGATTATCATATTCTGGTGGTGGAAGACGACCCCGATGTGCGATACAGCCTGCGGAAGGAGCTGTCCGACAATTTCCGGGTCGAAGTGGCGGGTAATGGCAATGAAGCGTTGGATCTGTTGGGGAAGGATGTCGCTTTCCACCTGATTCTGAGTGACGTGCTGATGCCTGGTATGAATGGTTTCCAGTTGGTTAACCGGGTGAAGAACGATCTTGCTTTCAGCCATATTCCTATCATACTTCTGACTGCTTTGTCCGAAGACAGCCAGCGCATTTACGGCATTGCCGAAGGGGCGGACGAGTATATTCCCAAACCTTTCAACATCGACTTCCTGAAAATACGTATCATCAACATGATTTCGGAACGGCAAAAGATGAAGGAAGCTTATATGAAGAATCTCCGGGCCGGTACGATGGACAATGTGGAGGTATGCAAACTGATGAAGGTAGACGAGTTGTTCAGGGACAAGCTGCTGAGCATTGTCGACACGCAATATGAAAACTCCGATTTCAGCATCGAAGACTTGAGTGAACATTTGGGATTGTCGAGGGTGCACCTTTACCGGAAGATGAAAACACTGTTCGGGGTTTCACCCACCGATTACCTGAGGAATTACCGGCTCAATAAAGCAATGCTTTTGCTTAAAGCCCGGCAGTACAATATCAGTGAGATAGCTTATATGACCGGTTTTACTTCGCCCGCCTATTTCACTAAATGTTTCCGTACACTTTATGGGGTCACTCCGACAGAGGCAATGGTGGCTAACTGAATATGGGAAACAGATCGTTCTGTCTACGCACCGTATGCAACTCTGTATACAGTACGTATATAGAGTAGTATACGAGCCGTAAATAATGCTGTATACGTATTATACAAAATTGTCCCGCATTGAATTTTCTCAATGCGGGACGATATGAAATGTGCCGGTATGTTTACTATCAGGCCGTTGGATCATCTACAATATCGTCATCACCACTCCCCTGGGATGCGCCGATATTGATAAATCGACTGACAGTTCTCGGCGTTTTTAGCATTGTCTGCGAACTGTGGCAGTATTGTGTAGTCAGTCGCAGCTCATAGGTTCCGTCTTTCAAGTCGGCAGGAAGTAGCACCAATACTTCCGAAGGGTTGTTTACTGCTATCATATCCATCGGTAGCTTCGTTTCCGTGCCTTTTTCATCAATCAAGACGATACCTACGGCAGAGTCTGTACCTGTTACTTTGATATTCTTTCCTTGCAGACGATAGTTACGTCCCGCAGTTGCACTACCGTCCGTAGCACGGGTGGCGGCGTCTTCACCGCCGATGAAGTAGGCCGGGTCACCTTTGGCTCCCAGAATTTTCACGCCGGTCCGTGCGATAGCTTCACGTAAATCCTTATCCTGATTGAAGGAAACATAGATAGAATTTTTCTCGGGATTCCATATCCCGCCGTCTATCACACCGCGAAACTGTGGTACGGCACGAAAAAGCCCCGTATTGACAGAGTATCCGTTCAGTACCAATTCTGATACTGTGCGCTGAAAGAGATCGACGGCATGCTTTAAAGTCTCTGCCCGCAAGCCGGTATCTTCTTTCTTCATTTCATCCAGTACATCGGATAGTGTCAGGTTTCCGGCGCTCTCCAATACCAGGATTTTGTCTTCTTTGTTGTCGGTGGTTACGGTATTGTCCGCAAGCCAGCCTTTGAGTTCGGTTTTCATGATTTGTTAAGTTTAAAAGTGAATATTATTGTTTGGTGCCTTTTACGCAACGGACAGAATGCCCGTCACCTTTCGGACCTTCAACTTGTATTTCTATGCTAAGTGTAGATCGAGCATCAAGAACAAGCCTACGCGCCCAATTATTATTACTATTATTATTATCACTACTCCAATAAAAGCCAACTTCTCCGACAAAGTGTGTCCCTACTGTACCACATCCTCCTGCTCCTCTTGCTCCTGCTACAGTGAGAAAGATTCCTTTGCTGTTATTCATAAACCATACGCCTTTATTAGTCACTATTTTATTTGTACATCGAGAAAGTTTAGTCAATTCGTTTATCGATGGCGTTCGCCATCCTGAACCATACGTCGTAGGGTTAAGTCTTGTACATGGATCTATATTGTTTCTATTATAATCTTGATTCCAAGTATAATAATATCCATAATCAGTCGAAGTAGTCCACACATAATTATTACTCGCTCCTGTACTTTTCAGATTCCCGTCCGCCCATATTAATTTGGCCAAGTCTTTCTTATCCTGAGCCGTACATCCGTTTTGCGTAAGATTAATATCATTCTCCAACACATTGATGCCGGGACCTTTTTTAAACTGTATTTTCATCGTATAGCTTTTTCCCTCTTTCAGTTGTACGCTCCCGGTGGAGGTGATTTCAGTGTTGTTGGGCACAATCCGTCCACCTACCGTCAGCGTATTGAAATGCACTGTAATCGTTCTGGCCCCTGCAAACGGAACCATGCGTATGGTTGTACTCAGGGTCGTGTTCGGAC
>OGES01001241.1_pt1 | contig 21253 bp, 17 predicted proteins | sample 1570711 | NCBI WGS metagenome assembly OGES01 (sample SAMEA2582133, study PRJEB24529) | metagenome | biome: Human gut stool | place: China | collected 2011 | reverse complement strand
CGCCTGCGGCGGCAGCGGTGCGTCGAGTCGCCGCACCCTACAAAATGAATCGCCACAAAATCCCGCAAAACCCGCGGGCGGATGATATCCGCCCCAACACGGTTCAATATACGTCAGCCGCTGTATTTTTGCGGGCGAACAAAGCTTACCCCTACGGTGTATCACTTGAAATGCCTCTGCAAATCCCTGCTTGTCAAGCTCTTTAATCATCTCACAAGGCTTCAATGCATACAAAAAGTCCCGACAGGCACTAAACTGTCGGGACTGAATCTGTTTTACGGACACTCGGCTTTCCCCGAGCGGCTCAAATTAACTTTCAGGCTTTGGATCAATACATTCCGCCGCCGGCCTGTGCAGCCATAGCTGCGGCGTTTGCCGCGTCTGCAGCCGGATCGGGCTTGTCGGTGACAAGGCTCTCGGTGGTCAGAACCATCGCCGCAACGGAAGCGGCATTCTGGAGAGCGGAGCGGGTGACCTTTGTCGGATCAACAACGCCGGCCTCGAACATATCGACATATCCGTCGGTAGCGAAGTTATAGCCGTAGCCGACCTTGCCGGACTCGATGATGTGGTTGATGATAACCGAACCCTCAAGGCCCGCATTGGAGGCTATCTGGCGAACGGGCTCCTCAAGAGCCTTGAGAACGATCTTCACGCCCGTCTTCTCGTCGGAATCCTCGGTGCTGTCAAGCAGAGCCTTGACTGCGGGGATAGCGTTGAGCAGTGCGACGCCGCCGCCTGCAACGGAGCCCTCTTCAACAGCCGCCTTTGTGGCCGAAAGAGCGTCCTCGATGCGGAGCTTCTTCTCCTTCATCTCGGTCTCGGTAGCTGCACCGACCTTGATGACCGCTACGCCGCCCGCAAGCTTTGCAAGACGCTCCTGAAGCTTCTCTCTGTCATAGTCGGAAGCGGTGTTCTCAATCTGGGTGCGAATCTGGTTGACTCTGGACTTGATAGTGTCCTTGTCGCCTGCGCCGTCAACGATAATGGTGTTCTCCTTGGAGACCTTGACCTGACGTGCGCGGCCGAGATCGGCAACCTGAGTATCCTTGAGCTCAAGGCCGAGGTCAGAGGTGATGACCTTGCCGCCGGTGAGAATGGCGATATCCTGGAGCATCTCCTTGCGTCTGTCGCCGAAGCCGGGAGCTTTGATGCCCACGCAGGTGAACACGCCGCGAAGCTTGTTGACAAGGATAGTCGAAAGAGCCTCGCCCTCGATATCCTCGGCGATTATGATGAGCTTTCCGCCCGCGTGCATAATCTGCTCAAGCAGGGGAAGAAGATCCTGAATGCTTGCAATCTTCTTGTCGGTGATAAGGATGAGAGCGTCGTCAATGACGGCCTCCATCTTGTCGGTGTCTGTTACCATGTAGGGAGAGATATAGCCTCTGTCGAACTGCATACCCTCGACAACCTCTGCCTCGGTCTGCGCAATCTTCGACTCCTCAACGGTGATAACGCCGTCGGCGGTGACCTTCTCCATAGCGTCGGCGATGATTCTGCCGATGTCCTCATCTGCGGAGGAGATGGTGGCGATTCTTGCTATATCCTCGGTGCCGTTTACGGGTTTCGAGTGGGACTTAACAGCCTCAACGGCTGCGTCAACGGCCTTCTGAATGCCCTTCTTGATGACCATCGGGTTTGCGCCCGCAACGACGTTCTTCATACCCTCGCGCACGAGTGCCTGAGCGAGCAGGGTGGCGGTGGTGGTGCCGTCGCCGGCAACGTCGTTTGTCTTTGTGGCGACTTCTTTGATGAGCTGGGCGCCCATGTTCTCGAAAGAATCCTCAAGCTCAATATCCTTGGCAATCGTGACGCCGTCGTTGGTTATGAGCGGAGCGCCGTACTTCTTGTCGAGGACAACATTTCTGCCTTTGGGGCCGAGCGTGATCTTAACTGTATTGGCGAGCTTATCGATACCGGCCTGGAGAGCCTTGCGGGCTTCCTCACCGTAAATAATTTGTTTTGCCATGATGAATTACCTCCGATTATTCTACGATAGCGAGAATGTCGCTCTGACGGACTATGGTGTATTCCTCTTTGTCGAGCTTGACCTCGGTGCCGGAATACTTGCCGGTTATGACTCTGTCGCCGACCTTGACGTACATCTCAACTTCTTTGCCGTCAACGAGTCCGCCGGGACCTACGGCAACTACCTCGGCAACCTGGGGCTTCTCCTGTGCGGAAGCGGCGAGGATAATGCCGCTGCTCGTAGTTTCTTCAACCTCGACAGGCTTGACAACAACTCTGTCTGCAAGCGGTTTGATTTTCATATCGATTCCTCCTGAAATTATAAAAAATGCTAACCTAAAAATTGTTTTGGCACTCTACATCCCCGAGTGCTAATTCATATTCTAAACCCATTTGAAACAAAAATCAATACCTTTTTCCAAAGTTTACAATTATGTCATAAACTCAGGCGGCTTATGTTATGATTCAATATGATATATAAATGTATTATGTTTTGAAACAAAAAATGCAAGGGATCAAAGTAAAAATCGGCTGCCGCATTCGGATGCAGAAAGCGTTCTCTTTACCCGAAGCCGTACAAAGGTACTGCGAGGGTAAAAAAACGCTTAAAAGAGCAAAAACAAACGGCAAAACAAAAGCCACGATTCACATTCTCAACTGTGAATTGTGGCTTAAATGTTTTTGCTCTTTGGTCTGCGCCGTATGCGACAGCCAACGAATATTCTTCGGTCATCAGACAGCGCGTGTAACTTTGCCGGAACGAAGGCAACGAGTACATGCATAAACTCTCTTGGGAGAGCCGTTCACTATAGCCTTGACCCTTTTAATGTTGGGCTTCCAGGTTCTGTTTGAACGTCTGTGAGAATGGGAAACCTTGATGCCGAAAGACACATCCTTACCGCAATATTCGCATTTTGCCATGTGTCGCACCTCCTTTTTTACTCGGTAACAGATGATATGATAGCAGATTGCCGGCAAAAAAGCAAGCTTTTTTTTATTTTTTACGGCTCCTTATGCGAAAAACTTGAAAACGGCCGCCGACCTTGCTATAATAGAGCAGTCAAAAGCCGAGACAGCTCGGCATATATGCGGATATGGCGGAATTGGCAGACGCGCCGGATTTAGGATCCGGTGGGCAACCATGCAGGTTCGATCCCTGTTATCCGCACCAGAAAAAGCGCTTGCGTTTTGCAGGTGCTTTTTTCAACGAAATAAATCCCTGCAGCGGCGAGAGATTATTTCACCGCGGGTGCGGCAAAGAAATTTCTCGCACTTGCACAGTCCGTTATATTGCTCTTTGCTCAAAATATTTTGTGCAACGCTTGACTTCGTTTTTTCGCCGTGTTATATTTTTATTCGGAAGGGGCGAGCGCATGAGGCGTCTTGGGCGTAGGCTGTGGGCTAAGGCATGTTCAGCACTTGCGAGACCCCTTCTTTTATTCTCCCCCCGAAGCGCAGAGCCGCCGAGCGTAAGCGGCGCGGTTTTTTCTGCGTTGCGAAACATTGATATACGGCAAAACTCCCGATGCTTCTTGCACCGGGAGTTCTTTTGATATATCAGATTGTCGCTTCTTCTCTTTCGCGCTGTTCGACGCGCGCCTTCGCCTCGTCGTAGAGGGCAAACAGCTCCTCGCAGTGGCTGTAATTCTCGCTTTGGGTGATGGTTTTCACCGAGTCGATATACGGCTTTGCGGCTCTGTAGTAAAGCGAATTTTCGTCGGTCGCTTTCTTTATCGCTATCTGAACCTGCCGCTTTTCAAAGCTTATCTGCTTGAGCTCCGCCTTGAGACTCTCGGCAGCGGCCTTGTCGTTTGTCTCCTTGGCGCGCTTTAAACCGTCCGTAACACGCTTCATGTTGAGCTCCGCCTCATCCTCGCTCTTGAAAAGTCCGTCGAAAACAGAGCTGTCAAACGGCTTTATGCCGTCGGGATAATATTTTGCGGTAGTCTTGCGCGCTATTTTGATATCGCCCACAAGTCTCATCAAATCTTTTCTGCGCTCTCTCTGCTGCACGGTTGACTTGGGCATACGCCTGATATCGCTCTTTTTAAGGTCTGCCGCGGTCATGAAGCCGTCGAGTCCCGCCGCGCTTATCTTGCGCGCGATTTCAAGATCCTCCATGCCCTCGGGCGTGTTGAAGCGGTTAAGCTCCTCGAGGACGAACTGAGCTATCTCTATCTTCTCGTTCTCCTCTTTCAGGCGCTTATATTCTTCTTTTGCCGCTTTTATGCGAGTCTTGTCATGGGTCTTTTTCGCCTGCTGAATGCCTTCTGTGGACAGGATGTTCATTTCGCGGTCGGCATATTCATTGGCCTCTCTTATTATATCGACTGTCTCAACAAGCGCCTCGTCCGAATAGACTTTGTTTCCGTAGTCCTCGAACAGCGCCCTTATCTTGAGCACCTTGACCATAGCCTTCTGTTTGAGCTCGCTGAGGTCATAGAAGAAGAACGGGATAACATTGAGCGCTGCGCCGACAACGGACGCCATAACAAGCACGCTGCTTATCTGAACAAAGTAATCGCGGTTATAGAGAACGTCATAGACATTCGAGCCGTCAAGCCCGAGCGACAGGGCGACTGTGCGGTTGAGACCCGCACGTTCGTATATAGTCGGGAGCACCGAGCCGGTGGCGAGCGTTATAATGCTGCCTATAAGGCCGACCGCGGCAAACATTCCGTCTATTCTCTCGCCCGTCTTATACTGCTGATAGTCTCTTATGTCGGCCTGGATGCTCGGATTGAGAAGATGGCCGAATGACGTCATGAACTGGTTGACGAATATGCAGGCGAGCAGGAGCCATATTATTCCGGGCTTTCCCGTCTGCCTGACTATCGGAAGCATCAGCAGGATAAAGCCGATATTCAGAAGATTCGTCGTGACAAGTATTTTTCTCTTTCCGTACTTTCTGATAAGGAACGGCGCAAATAGATTCGGCCAGAACGAGGCGTTGCCCCACAGCGCGGTTATCACCGCATACTGACCGGCGGAGCACGCCTCCTGATAGTTATACATCCAGCCGAGAATACTGTTGAACGAGCCCTCGAGGAAGCCTATCCAGCCGGCGAGCGAAATTACCCAGAAATACTTGTTGCGCGCTATCGCTCTTAACGCGTCCATAAACTTAATGCGGATAACGTGCGTTTTTGCCTGAACTATCTTCTCCTCGACATTGACATAGACGAGCAGCGATATCAGGAAGCCTATGACTATCATGGGAGGATAGAACGCCCTGACCACGCGCATATCGTAAAGGGTATTTTCATTTGTTATGAGCTTCGCCACCACAGGCAGGAATATGCCCGCTATCGACGGGGAAAGATTCTCAACGATGCTTCTTATCGAGAGCACGTCCGAGCGCTCTATCGAATTGGGAGAAACAACGTTTATAAGGCTCTCGTAAGCGTCGACCATAAAGTTATAGAAGAACTGGAAGCCGATGTTGAAAAGCAGAACGACTATGCACTTCCAGGTCAGCGACATACGCTCATACGGCATCCACACGAAGCCGACGCCGAGAAGAACCGTCGGTATACCCATGCTTATCAGATACGGGCGGTACTTTCCCTTCATGCTGCGCGTATTGTCTATCATTTTGGCGCGCAGCGCGGTCAGCGGGAAGCCCGAAAGGACGCTGATTATGTAGATGACATAGATAGCGCCCGGGTCGATACCGATAGTGTTGCCTATAAGCGTATTGCCCACGCAGACTATCATGCCGGACACGCACCAGACTATAAATCTGACGCCTATGCCTCCAACAGACATCGAAACTATTTCCTTATAAGTCATGTACCGATCCTTCGGCGGTTTGCTCCAGTATTTTTTGACCGAATAAAGAGCGGATTTGACTTTTCCGGCGATTTTCACAGCCATATTCCCCCTTGTGAATGTGAGTTTAATATGTTAATATAAAAGAGTATAAAATTTTGGCACATGGGTAAAAAGGGTGACGGTATGCCTATATTCAACGAAGAAATGTATTTATATGACAAAAATCAGAACAGCGATCTCTTTCACCTTCATTCCTTCGGCAGGCTCTATCCCGATGCCGACTACATCATCTCGCTCAAGGAGAACTCGAACACGATAATAGAATGCGTCACCGACGGAGTGGGATATATCGAGCACAACGGGACGGTCACTACGGTTGAAAAGGGCGACTGCTACATAATAAAGCAGGGCAGCGGCTACTCCTACTACTCCGACGAGAAAAATCCCTATTCAAAGGTGTGGGTCACCGTATACGGGAGCATGGTCGACAGGTGGCTCGACTTCTACGGCATAGACAGACAGGTATACATAAAGCACCTGGATATCACATCGTATTACAGCCAGATAAAGCAGACCGCGCTCGGCAGGGATATGCTCGACAACGAGAAGAAGCTGATGCTCCTCGTTCACGCAATAATATTCGAAATGGCGACTGCCGTCCCCGCGAACAGACAGAGCAGGGAGGACAGACCTTATATCAAGACTGCGGACAATGTCGTTCTCGACATCAAAAAATATATCGAAAAGCAGTGCAATGAGAGGCTGACAAACAGAGACCTGTCGCTGAAATTCGGCATTTCGCAGAGCACGATGAACGACCTGTTCATCAAAAAATACGGCATATCGACCTCGCAGTATCATATGCAATGCAAGCTCTCCTCGGCCGAATATTTTCTAAAGAGCACAGACCTCACAATAGACGCCATAAGCTCGCTTATCGGCTTTTGCGACCGCAGCCATTTCAGAAAGGCTTTTATGAAAGCATACGGTATGTCGCCGAATCAATACAGAAAGAAGCTCAAATCAGAGCTCAGCGAAAAATAACCGTCGTCACAGACCTCGGCGTCAGTTTTATACGTTCGAAGCCCGAAATATCATATTCGCACAGGTCGCTGTCATCGTCTGTGACCGCAAGCTTAACGGCTGAGTACTGCTCCGGCAGGCTCAGCTCTTTTTCTTTTTCCGTGCCGTTTATCACTACGGCCGCACAGCCGCCGTCATATTTAAACGCGAGCAGGCGAAGCTCCGGGTCATCGCAGGAGACGTCGACGCGGACAGAGCCCGCGGGGACATACTTCGAGAAGTTGCCCGTAACGTAGTAGCGCTTGGTCATCTCGAACGATTTATCGTCAAGGTTTATGTATATCAGCCCGTCGCAGTAATCGACCTCGGACACGGCTATCCAGTGCTGCCACGAAACAACATTCAAAACGGATAAATCCTCATACATCACATTCGCCGTAACGAGCGCCGAATCCATTCCCCTGTCTCGCCCGCCCTGCATATGAGTCCATTCGCTCATATTTACGGGTACGCCCGGATATTTTTTGTCCATCCACTTTGCGAAGCGGCGAAGAAAAGCCACTCTGTCATTTAAAAGCGGGAGCGGCACGTGCAGGCAATAGGAATGGATATCGAGCGCGTCAAGGCGCGTGCGAATGAGCGGATCGCCCAGCACGGCGCGGGTATAGCTCTTGTTGAACCAGCGGATATCGCCGTTTTCGCAGCCGGAGAGCTTAACGCCGTCGAGTTTTTTTCTGCCGTCCAGCTCCTTAACGAATGCACGGAACACCCTGCGGCAGCTCGCGGGGCTGTAATGGCAGCCCTCCTGCCCGCCGTTCCATATCCAAAGCGGCTCGTTGACGGGAGATATATATTTAATAGGTATACCCTCGCCGATAAAATGCTCCGCAACATCGACGCAGTATTTTGCGAACGCGGGGTAGTTTTTCGGCTTTATGTTCTCTCTGAATATCTGATTCTTGTTGAGCTGCGTCTTGAGGTTGTTGGTCAGGCGCTCTATGGGAGAGTTGACAAAGAAAATCACGTTGTCGGCGCCGTCGTCTACGGCACGGCGCAGCATATAGACAGCCGCCAAGTCGCGTGACCAGTCGTATTCGCCGGGCGCCGTCTCAAAGCACTCCGTCGCTCTTGCGGGTTGGCTGAACGTACCGCGTCCGCTGTGCTTCGACCCGCCGCCGATATTATAGCGGTAGATGTTGAGCCCGATGCCCTCGGTCTTGCTGAAAAGCAGCTCGCTTATTCTGTCTCTGACCGGCTTGCCGCTGACGGGGTCCTCATGAGTCCAATTTCCGACTATCTGAGCCCACCATGCGCCGCTCGCTCCGAAGCCCTCAACCGTCTGATATTTTCTTTTTTCGTTTATATCAAACTTCATCTCAACGCTCCTATGTGAAAAGTGCATATAATTTTTCTATTATATTTAGAGTATATCATGGCTTTCACGGAGTAAAGGTATTTTTTATATAAAAAAGAGTACATTTTATCTGTAGTTAAGCAAAAAACCGTAAAATCTATGAAAAATTAATATAAATTTAGATATGTAATATTATTTTATGTTTAATTTGCTTTTATATAGCTTGCTTTTTGGGATTTGTTCCCGTATAATGGTGCTTGTCTTACTAGACATGACTTTTGAGGGGTGCAAGCTATGAAGACCGTGACGATAATTCTTCTCGTTGTTCTTGCGGCGGTAATTATATTGATGTTCGCGGTCTGCGCGGTCGTATTCAACCAGGTAATATGGTATAAGCCGATAAAGCTCCGTTCCTCGGACAGCGAGGAAAACGAGGACGACTTCGCAAGAGATCACAGAAAAGCCGAAGAAGAGTTCAAAAATATGCCGTTTGAAAAAGTTACTCTTTCGGCATCGAACGGTGAAAAGATATACGCCCGCATATTAAAGCCCGAAAAGAGCAACGGGCACATGATAGTCGCCTGCCACGGGGCGCACAGCTCCGGGATATGCGAATTCTGCATCTGCGCGCCTTACTTTCACAAAGCGGGCTACACCATTCTCATGCCGGAGCACCGAGGCTGCGGCGAGAGCGAGGGAAAATTTTTAGGCTACGGCACGCACGAATCGACCGACACTTTTCTTTGGATAGACTATGCCCGCGGGCATTTCCCCGAGCTTGACATATTTCTGCTCGGAGTATCAATGGGCGGCGCCACGGTTTTGATGATGAGCGACAGGATAGAGGACCCCGCGGTAAAGGGTATAATCGCCGACTGCTCATACACAAGCGCGTGGGAGGAATTTGCCTATCAGCTCAAAAATCCGTTCGGGCTGCCGGCGTTTCCCCTGCTGTACATACTCAATCTGTATTGCCGCATAATCTGCAAATACAGCCTGCGCGACGCTTCGCCGATAAAAGCCGTGCGCAGCGCGAAAAAGCCGATACTCTTCATCCACGGCGGCAGGGACGCACTCGTCCCCGTGACTATGCAAAAGGAGCTTTTCGACGCGTGCCCGACGAAAAAAGAAATGCTGACGGTCGAAAACGCAGTCCACGCTCAGAGCTATTATACCGACCCGCGCGCATATGAGGCGTCGGTTGAGAAATTCATAAGCGAATGCGAAACCTTGAAATAAAAACAAAACTATTTGCGCCCCGGGGCGCACGGAGGAGGAAATCAAATTGGCCAACAACGAAAGGCTGAAAGAAAAGCGTTATGTAGGAGTAAAAGAAACTGTGCTCTACGGCGTGGCAAACGGCGGTCAGGTCATCGGCTACAACATGGTCCGTATGCAGCTGACGTTCTTCCTTGTAACCGTTTTCGGCATACCCGAGGGAGCGGTTGCAACGATGATAACCGTCATGGGTATCTGGGACGCGCTCAACGACCCGCTGATGGGAACCCTTGTTGACAAGACCCGCACAAACTTGGGAAAGCTCCGCCCGTATCTGCTGTTCGTGCCCATTCCGCTCGGAATAGCGACAGTCGTATTCTTCGGCGGCGCCGAATTCCTCGCGGGAGTTCAGTCGACGACGCTCAAGATAATCTACATGTGCGTCACATATTTCATCTGGGAGTTCTTCTATACGATAGGCGACATTCCGTTCTGGGGTCTGTCCGCCGCCATATCCCCGAACCCCATCGACAGATCGAACGCCATCACCTCCGCCCGCTTCATTTCGAGCATAATCGGCGGACTCGTCACCCCCATAATCTCGCTGTTCATCGACCTGAGCAACAAGGGCGTTATCGGAATCAATATGCGCCAGCTCTTCCTTGTCATGGGAATTGTCGCGGGAACTGTCGGCATGGGACTGTTCTCACTCTCCGGTATCTTCTGCCGCGAGCGCGTGGTTCAGAATTCCGACGAGCCGAAGGTTCTCGACTGCTTCAGATTCCTTTTCAAGAACAAGCCCCTGCTTCTCATAGTCTGTTCCAACATTCTCGCAACCGTCGGCGGAGTTACCGACACATTCGCGCAGTATTTCTACATATTTTCCCTCGGCGCGGCGAGCTGGGGCACGATAATCGGCATTCCCGGCGTTGTCTCGGGCTTCCTGACTTATCTCCTCCTGCCCGCTCTCGAGAGAAGATGGACGTCGAAGCAGATAGTCGTTCGCACAACTATTCTCAAGGCACTCGTCGGTACGACCACCTTCCTCATCGGCATGAAATTCTACCGCAACCCGGCGGTCATTGTCCCGCTGCTTATGATTCAGGGCTTCATCTTCAGCTCGCTGACGAGCATAAACATGGTCGTCCCCACAAAGATGATAGGCGACACGGTCGACTACATGGAGTGGAAGACGGGCGAAAGGAACGAGGGCATGGCGTTCTCGCTGCTGACCTTCATCAGCAAGCTCACGGGCTCGCTCTGCACGGCCATCGCAACGGCCATAATCCCGGTCATCGGCCTTGTCACCGTTCAGCTCGCGGACAACTCGCTTCAGCTTGTTGAAAACCCGCAGATAAACACCCGTTTCTGGCTCTGGGCTCTGGTCACCATACTCCCGCCCATGGCGTCGCTCATCTCGCTCATACCCTTTAAGTTCTACGACCTTGAGGGCAAGAAGCTCAAGGATATCCAGGAAGAGATGATCGCCCGCCGCGAGCTCAACTCGAAGACGATATCCAAGTCGGAAGGAGAGATATAAATGGAACGCAAATGCCCGAAATGCGGCGGTAAGCTCGGAATATTCGACTTAAAGCCCAACTGCCCTCACTGCGGATGCAGTATCATGTACTACGACATGGACAAACGCCTTGAGGAGGACTCGGTAAAGGCCGAAGCCGAATGGCAGAAGCTCGAAGCGACCCTCGACAAGATAACTCCCGCGTTCATCAAGAAAAAGAGAGCCGCGAGAGAAGAAAAAGAGAAAAACGAAAAGGATTCAAGCGAAAAATAATCCTAAAGCAGGCGCGCCCGCAGTTATTTTGCGGGCGTATCGCTTTTCGTGGGAATTTGCAACAAATTTTAGTAAAACTGTGGTAAATTCCGCAGCAATATGTTAAAATCCGATAAGAACGATGATTTAAGGAGAGGGTATTATGCTTCGCAGACAGATGCAGCTTGATTTTTCAGGAATAAAGACATATTCCGCCGAGGACAGGCACAACCTCGTCACCATAGACAATATGATGACTCCCGGGGTCACGCCGCACGAGGAATTTGTATACGAGGGCTTTGACGAGCTTGTTGAGAGAATAGTCAAGGCGCGCAAGAACGGGCATCCGGTAATATGGAGCATGGGCGCTCACGTTGTCAAGAACCGCCTTTCGCGCTATGTCATCGAGCTGATGAAGATGGGTGTTATCACGCACATCGCCGCAAACGGTGCGACGAGCATACACGACTTTGAGCTGGCGTATCTCGGCGGCACCTCGGAGGATGTGCCGACCGCCATAGAGGACGGCTCATTCGGAATGTGGGAGCAGACGGGCGCGTGGATGAACGAGGCAATTAAGCGCGGCGCGGAGCTCGACTTAGGCTACGGCGAGGCGCTCGGCGAGTACATAGACATTCACCCCGAAAAGTTCCCCAACCGCGAGGACTGCATACTTTGGAACGCATACAAGCTGGACATTCCCGCAACTTATCATATAGCGCTCGGCACGGATATCATTCATCAGCACCCCACCTGCGACATGGGAGCTATCGGCAAATGCTCCGGAATCGACTTCAAGAAGATGGCCTACAGCGTGTCGCAGCTCGACGGCGGCGTTTTCCTGAACTTCGGCTCGGCAGTCATAGGCCCCGAGGTATTCTTAAAGACGCTCTCGATAGCGCGAAATCTCGGCTATCCGACATTTAATATAACAACCGCAAACTTCGACCTCGTGCGCCTGGGCAACTTCCGCTGCAAGATAGGCTACGAGGATCCGAACTACTATTACCGCCCGCGCAAGAATATAGTCAACCGCCCGACCTGCCGCGGCGGTTGGGGTTGGCACTTCGAGGGCGACCATCAGATAACAATTCCCACACTTTACGACAAGCTCAAAGAGCAGCTTTAAATAGCTTTAACGAGGGTTAAGCCATGCTTTCAAAGGAACAGGTCAAAAAAATATGCGCGGGCATAAAAAACGCGCGAATAGGAATAATCGGCGACTTCTGCGTTGACATCTACTGGCACGCGGACATGAGAAAATCCGAGCTTTCGCGAGAGACTCCGCACTATCCCCTGCCGATAGTCGGCGAGCGGGTCTATCTCGGCGCGGGCGGAAATGTTGCGGCGAATCTCGCGGCTCTCGCGCCCAAGGAGCTTTTTGCCGTATCGCTTATCGGCGGCGACTGGCGCGGTATGCTCATGGAAGATATATTCGAAAAGAGCGGCATGAACAGGGATTTTGTTATCAAAGCGCCCGACCGCTTCACCAACGCCTACTGCAAGCCCATGCGAAAGGGCATATCGGAGCTTGAGTACGAGGATCCGCGTCTCGACTTCGGCAACTACGAGCCGATATCAAAGGAGACTGAGGACAGGGTCATTGAAAACCTACGAAAAGTCGCCGAGAATATCGACGTGCTGTGCGTTGCCGATCAGTTCATGTTCGGCATAATAACAAAGCGCGTGCGCGATGAGATAATCGCCCTTGCAAGGGCGGGGCTCACCGTCATTGCGGACAGCCGCTGCAACATCGGCGAATATACCGACTGCATATTGAAGCCCAACGAGGTCGAATGCTGGCGCGCGGTCTATAATAACGAGGGCTACGCGGACGCGGGATATGACGAGTTTATCGAGGCAGCGAAGCTGCTTGCGAAAAAGAACCGCTCGACCGTTTTCTGCACACTCGGAAATCGCGGCTCGGCGGTGACGGACGGAAACGTTACGGAGGCAGTCGAGGCAGTACTCTATAAAGGCGAGATTGATATCTGCGGCGCGGGTGACACCTCGCTCTCCGCTTTTTCCGCGGCGTTGGCGGCAAAGGCCGATTTCAAAACGGCGGCTGAATTCGCGTCACTCGCATCCGGCGTAACGGTCAGGAAGATAGGCGTCACGGGCACTGCGTCGCCCGAGGAAATAGAGGCGCTCGCAAAATAAAAAACAAGAGGCATTGAGATGAGTTTTTCAATTGAAACAATAAAAGAATACACCGGCGCGGGCTTCAAATGCGCCCTGTTCGATTTCGACGGCACGATAAGCCTTATCCGCGAGGGCTGGCAGAAGGTCATGGTTCCCTATTTCTGCGAGGTCATAGAGGCGCTCGGCACTGGCGAGAGCGAGGACGGCATACGCGAAGAGGTGACCGAATTTGTCGACCGCTTGACGGGCAAGCAGACCATATTCCAATGCATCGCGCTTGACGAGGCGGTCATTCGCCGCGGCGGGGAGCACGTTGACCCGGGCGAATATAAAAAGGAATATCTGCGCAGGCTCGAAATGCGGATAGCCGACAGGAAGAGAGGGCTCGAAAGCGGCGCACTCTCTCCCGACAGCCTTGCGGTCAAGGGGTCGGTCGAGTTCGTAAGGGCGCTCAAAGAAGCGGGGATAAGATGCTTTCTCGCAAGCGGCACGGACGAGGATGACGTGATATATGAGGCTTCGCTCATAGGCGTTCGGGAGCTGTTCGACGGCGGCATCCACGGCGCGAGGGACGCACTGCTCGACTGCTCGAAGGAGGCGGTCATAAAGAATATGATAGATGAGCAGAAGCTCGACCCCGAGGAGCTTGTTACCTTCGGCGACGGGTTCGTTGAAATCGAGCTCACGGCGAAGCTCGGCGGCTATGCGGTCGGCGCGGCGACGGACGAAAAAACCGGCGACGGCATAGACGAAAAGAAGCGCGCAAGGCTCATTTCCGCGGGCGCGGACATGGTAATTCCGAACTTCGAAAATCGTGACGCAATTCTCAAAAAGCTAAAAATTATATAAACTACGACAATAAAATATATAGATTTTATAAAATCGCTTGCACTTTTCTTTATCAAATGATATACTATATTCAGAAATCCTCAAAAAACGCAATCCGTTCTATTATTTATTCGGGCTTCTATTCGGGCTTCGCAAGCTGCGTACAGCCCGCAGAAATGCATACGGAGGACTTTGCAATAACCGGATATGAGACGAATGTTTTTTTGCGCAAGTCGAAAAAGTGTTCCGTCCTTTTGTTGCAATATAAGTCTTTTTGTATAATAAAAAAAATAAACAGAACTATGCAGGATACGGGCTTTCAGCTTCCGTTCCCGGTTCTTTGCGTTTAAAAAGGCGGTGATATATGGCATTCAAAAGTACAGACTTGTCGGGCCGGACAAGCCGGGTCGGCAACCTCCTCCGCACAAAAGCACACGGGGGAAAAATGCAAAAAAACACAACAAATCGGAGGAACGAAAAAATGAAAAAACGAATTTTAAGCATGCTGCTTTGCTGCCTCATGCTGTTCGGACTGGTTTTCACAGTCTCCGCAGATCCCGATCAGCCCGAAGTTGATCCCGTTGCACACGCAATCACCGTTAAGGCTGAGAACGGCACTGCAACCGCATCCGCAGAAACTGCTGTCGCAGGCACCGAGATAACCCTTGAAGCTAAGGCCAACGAAGGCTACAAGTTCAAGGAGTGGCAGATTCTCAGCGAGGCTTCTGTTGTTCAGGATGGCGACAAGTTCACCATGCCCGACGCAGACGTTGAGGTTATCGCTGTTTTCGAGAAGCTTGCCGAGCACAGCATCACCGTAAAGCCCTCCAAGATGGGTAAGGCTTATTCCAACCCCAAGACTGCTATTGCCGGCACTGAGATAGTTCTTACCGCAGAGCCCGACAGCGGCTATTTCTTCGCAGGCTGGAAGGTCGTTAAGGGCGATATCACAATCGCCAGCGACAAGTTCATCATGCCCGACGAGGATGTTGAAGTTAAGGCCATATTCGCCGCAGAGCACAAGATAATCGTTCTCAAGGACGAGAACGGCGAAGAAGCTTTCGCAACTCCGAGCGCCGCTATCGCCGGCACCGAGAAAACCCTTACCGCTAAGGGCAAGCCCGGCTACCGCCTCAAGGAGTGGCAGGTCATCAGAGGCAGCGTCGAGATAAAGGACGGCAAGTTTGTAATGCCCGACGAGGATGTAACCGTTAAGGCCATATTCGAGGAAGTCGAGGACGACATGGGCGTTATCCGCGACGTACATTTCGTATTGGTCAAGACTGACGGAAACGGCGTTGGCATAGCTTATCCTCCTTACTCCGAGGCAGGCACAAAGGTAACGGTCGTTGCCATTGCGAAGCCCGGCTACAAGTTCAAGGAGTGGAAGGTCGTCAAGGGCGGCGTTAAGTTAGAGAACAAGAGCGTTGCCACATTCGAGATGCCCGCAGAGAACGTTATACTCGAAGCCATATTCGAGTCCGACGGCACCGAGGGCGACAAGCCCACCCTGCCCGACATCCCGAAACCCGACAAGCCCGACAAACCCGGTACACCTGATAAACCCGGTACACCCGACAAGCCCGGTACACCCGACAAGCCCGGCAATACCGAGACTCCCGAGGTACCCGACACCGGAGACAACACCAATGTTCTCCTTTGGGTTGCTGCTATGGTTCTCGGCGGCGGCGCTGCTATAAGCACTGTCGTTGTCAGCAAGAAAAAGAAGGAAGAGAACTAATCTCTGATCTTCCGACACGCTAACAAAAGTAAAAAGAGCGGTCGCTTCGGCGGCCGCTCGATTTTTTTACACATGGATATTACAGAGGACAATATATAGATTTTGTAAAAATGCTTGCGCTTTTCTGTTACAGATGGTATAATATATTCGGAATAGTATAAAATGCATAATCTGATTCATTCGACACCCCCTACCCCGCGGGTTGCGGCACCCCAAAAAACGGACGGAGGATCTTGCAATGACAGGCTACGGCAGGACGAATATTTTACTCGGCGAGAGCCGAGTGAATCATTCTGCCCTTTTGTTGCAGCAACAGGTCTTTTTGCATAACAAAATAAACAGAACTATGCCGGAGACAGGCTATTTTTGCGCTGTCCCCGGTTTTTTGCGTTTTAAAAGGGCGGTGATACATGGTCTATAAAAACTCACAGGTCAGACCGGCTTTTGCCGGAGTGAAAAAGTCCTTCCAAGAAATAAAGGAGGGAGAAACAAAAAATACAAATCGGAGGAACAAAAAAATGAAAAAACGAATTTTAAGCATGCTGCTTTGCTGCCTCATGCTGTTCGGACTGGTTTTCACAGTCTCCGCAGATCCCGATCAGCCCGAAGTTGATCCCGTTGCACACGCAATCACCGTTACAACCGAAAACGGCACTGCAACCGCATCCGCGGAAACCGCTATCGCAGGCACGGAGATCACCCTTACAGCAGAAGCCAACGAGGGCTTCCGCTTCAAGGAGTGGCAGGTCATAAAGGGCGGCATAGAGATAACGGACAACAAGTTTGTCATGCCCGACGAGGACGTTGAGGTTAAGGCAATCTTCGAGGCAATACCCGAGGTAATCCCCGAGGAGCACAGCATCACGATAATCCCCGTTGGCAAGGGCAAGACCTATTCCGTCCCCAAGACCGCTGTTGCGGGCACGGAGATAACCCTTCATGCAGAGCCCGACAGCGGCTGGATCTTCTACGGTTGGGAAGAGGTCGTTGAAGAAGGCGTCGACAAGGTCACTATAGCGAGCGACAAGTTCATCATGCCCGACAGAGATGTTGTTATCAGAGTTATCTTCGTCAAGGAGAGCAGCATCAAGGTTACAACCGACGGCAACGGCACTGCTTCCGCCGACAAGGAAAAGGCTCTGAACGGCGAAGAGATAACCCTCACCGCTACCCCCAAGGAAGGCTATGCTTTCAAGGAGTGGCAGGTCATAAAGGGCAAGGTAGAAATAAAGGACAACAAGTTCATCATGCCCGACGAGGATGTTGAAATTAAGGCCATATTCGCCGAAGAGCACAAGATAATCGTCCTTAAAGACGAGAACGGCGAGGAAGCCTTCGCAACTCCGAGCACCGCTATCGCAGGCACCGAAATTACCCTTACCGCTAAGGGCAAGCCCGGCTACCGCCTCAAGGAGTGGCAGGTCATAAAGGGCAACATCGAGATAAAGGACAACAAGTTCGTTATGCCCGATGAGTGTGTAACCGTTAAGGCTATATTCGAGGAAGTCGAGGACGACATGGGCGTTATCCGCGACGTACATTTCGTCTTAGTCACAACTGACGGAAACGGCGTAGGCGCTGCATATCCACCTTACTCCGAGGCAGGCACGAAGGTAACGGTCGTTGCCATCGCAAAGCCCGGCTACAAGTTCAAGGAATGGAAGGTCATCAGGGGCGGCGTTAAGTTAGAAAACAAGAGCGTTGCCACATTCGAGATGCCCGCAGAGAACGTTATACTCAAAGCCATATTCGAGTCTGACGGCACCGAGGGCGACAAGCCCACACTGCCCGACATCCCGAAACCCGACAAGCCTGACAAACCCGGTACACCCGACAAGCCCGGTACGCCCGACAAGCCCGGCACACCCGACGTACCCGACACAGGTGATACGACTAACGTACTCCTTTGGGCTGCGGCTCTGGTAATCGGCGGCGGTGCTGCGATAGGAACTGTTGTCAGCAAGAAAAAGAAGAGAGAAGAAAGCTAATCTTTCGGAACACTGAAAAGAGCGGTCGCTCCGGCGGCCGCTCGGTTTTTATTTGGCGGCGGAAAAATACAAATTATTGCGCGAAAAATCCCGATGCAGTGCATAACCGCATCGGGATAAATTATGTCAGAATTTCAATTTAAAGCATTGACGCTGCCTTTTAGGACGCATTACTCCCCTATCGGCTCCGACTTCCGGGTGTTCGCGCCGAAATAGATACCGGAACGGCCGAACCGATTGGAAATCACGGTTTCGTGCTTTTATTTCAGGCCTTTTACAAGTTTAATAATCTGAACGGAGAAGGTCACAGATAATTCTGCAAGTTTATTTTTCTTTTATGTTCGTATCACCTGTTTATATGGGCAGTATATCATAAATCCGAACATTGTTCAATGACGCCGACACTGTGCGCCCGATGATGTTGCTTGCGTTCCGAAATGTTGCTGTTCGCTTCGCTCACGGTGAAATAATTTGCTCTGCAAATTGTGAAATTTGACGCTTCGCATCAAGTGAATGTGAAACAAAGCCTCACCGCCGCAGCGCTTTCACACGCCACAGGCGTATTTCACATTTGCGGAGCAAATATTTCACATCGAAGATATTTCACTCGTTCCGACGGAACAAATTTCACTGAAAAAAGCACGCAATAAGCGTGCTTTTTTCTGGTGCAGCAAGGCAATCCACAAATCCGAACCGTTTTTGTCGCTGATAGCTTCCTGCAATTCCGCGAAGGTGATGGTTTTCGTGCCTTCCTTGTAGTTGAAGGTGATCACCATTTTATCATCGTACAGAAAAATCGCGTTGATGAAGGTGTCGATGAGCATCTTGCGATGGATCTGTTGCCGCACGTCCAGCTTGCGGAAGCGGTGGAGCCAGAAGGTCATAAACTCTGCGCTGATCTTGGGCTTCGCCAGCTTTTCGCAGGCAAGCCTGTTCTCAAGCTCGTCGCGGCGGTTTTCCAGCTCCTCCAGCCGCTCCTTTGTGGAGCGCGTCAGGATGCCCTGCTGAATGGCGTTGAGCAGATTGCTGATGGCGGTATCCGCTTCACGGAGCTGCTGCTCATAAAGCGGCACGTTCACATTGTCCCTGTCCTGCAAGTCCATCAGCATGGACACAATGGCCTCGATTGCTTTGTCGTCCATGACCATTTTCATGGTTTCACCGACCACCAAATCCTCGATCCATTCTTTCCTAACGGGCCTCTTGTGGCACTCGGTGCGCTTCTTTTTGACCGACACACACTTGTAGTAGTGATGCACCTTTCCCGTGCGGCTTGTGCCGCTCTCGCCGCAGAGGTAGGCCCCGCAGCAGCCGCAGAACAGCTTGGTTGTCAGCAGATAATCGTCCTCGGCCTTGTGACGCGCCGGGGCCTTTTTGTTCTTCGCCAGCTTCTCCTGCACCCGGTCAAAGAGGTCTTGCGGTACAATGGCGGGGATACCGTCCGGCACGATCACGTCTCGGTACTGAAACTCCCCGATATAGCGCCGGTTGTGGAGTATATGCCCCACGCTGTTGAAGGTCATTTTCCGCCCCCGCGTGTTGGTAAGCCCCTGCTCGTTCAGCCAATTCATAATGGAGAAAATGGTTTCTCCGCCGTCATATCGCTTGAAGGCTTCCAGCACGAACGGTGCTGTCAGCGGATCGATTTGAAAATGCTGCTCGTCATCGATTACATAACCAATAGGCAGACTGCCGCCGTTAAATTTGCATTTCAGAGCATTGTCCGTCATGCCCCGGATGACTTTTTCCGAAAGGTCAGCGGAGTAGTATTCCGCATAGCCTTCGAGGACGGATTCGAGAATGATGCCCTCCGCGCCCTCTGAAATAATCTCGGTGGCGGATACCACCTTCACGCCGTTCTTTTTGAGCGTGGCCTTGTACCGGGCGCTGTCATAGCGGTTTCGTGCGAACCTGTCCAGCTTCCAGACGATCACTATGTCAAACAGCCGCTTGCCGCTGTCCTTTATCATGTTTTGGAACTCCGGGCGGTTGTCGGTCTTTGCAGAATATGCGCGGTCGATGTAATGCCGCAATACCGTGATTCCGTTTTTCTCGGCAAAGGCGGCACACTCGCGGAGCTGCCCTTCGATGGATTCCTCTCGCTGGCTGTCCGAGGAATAGCGGGCGTAGATCACGGCTTTCATTTCGTTTCCACCTCCGAGAGCATCTGCACAAGCGTCGCCTTCAATCGTTCGTTCATAGCCGAACCGGGGTCGAAGCACATTTCCACGAACCGCGCCATTTCGGGATTGTTCAGGCCGAGCTTCACGCAGTTGTTATAGATCATGCCATGCGGGTCGTCCGTCCTGCCGAAAATGTAGTCCAGCGATACGTCAAAGTAGTCGGCGTATTTCAGAAAAACCTCTGGGGAGGGCGTGGAATCGTCGATCTCGTACCGGGCGAGAGCGGATTGGGAAACGTCAAATTCCTTTGCCAGCTTTGCCTGCGAGAGCCTGACGCTTTCGCGCAAGCTCCTAAGCCGTTCACCGATGATTTTCAAGGCTGCGTCACCTTCCTTTTCTGTTTCAAGCATACCCGGAAACAGGGGATATGTCAATGACATATTCACATAACGCCGCAATTTTCTGACACGCCGCAGGCGAAGAAAGCTCCGCAGGAGCGCAGCCGATTTTGCAAAAATCGTTCAAAGGGGCTTGGGGACAAATCTCCCCAACAAGCGAAAAGTGGCTCCAAGCCACCTTGCTTGCCAAGTGTGAAGCCAAAAGGGTTCGCACGGCGGCAAGCAGCAAAGAGGGCCCTCTTTGCCCTGCTTGCCAGTCCGTGTCCAGTTCTGCAAAGGCACCCTATTTTTAATCGAGGGAGCGTTCATAAAATGCTATTAAAACCTTCGTGCCGTCAGCGTCTCGGATTGAACGCTCAATGCTAATAAAAAAGCAGAGATGGATTTTCGGAAGCGGCTGCCGATACTGAGCCTATGTGTTCAGCAAAGATAGCACCCACAATTCCATAGCTTTTAGCAAAATGGGGACAAGCATTTATAGCCTGTCCCCATTTTCTATGGATTGAACGAGTCATGTTTTGATTAGTTTCCCCTGCGCTGCTTGGAATCGGAAATTTGAGACGTGTCCAGCACAGTCTCGGACTCCTGACGGGAAAATCAGTCGGTTTTCTTCCCGATAATATCCCCGGATACTGCATCGACCTTGTAGGAATACGCACACTTGTCCGTGTAGAACTCAAGGATATAGCAGGGCTTGCCCGAATTGCGGCTGAGCACCTCCTTGGTGAACACAATCTTTTGCGTGGCTTCATCCAGCCCCGCATCATCTAATGCAATCTGCTTTGCCTTCTCCAAGCCGATAAATTCAGGGGCAGAGGGAATGATCTTATCGCAGGTCTTATCCATGATCACGCCCAGAACGGCGTTGATTTTGTAAGTCCAACGAGCAGAGGCACTTTCAAAGGCGAAGTAATAGTAGGGC